>Ga0209208_10007458_pt1 | contig 14798 bp, 9 predicted proteins | sample S1TSphfallax_3_FD_187694 | JGI IMG/M metagenome (GOLD analysis project Ga0209208, IMG submission 187694) | Host-associated microbial communities from peat moss isolated from Minnesota, USA - S1T2_Fd - Sphagnum fallax MG (SPAdes) (version 2) | ecosystem: Host-associated > Plants > Peat moss >...
AAGGGGTTAGGAGCAGCTCAGTGTGAATTTTTTTCAACCACTAGTATGTGTGGTTCATTGTTGGAGGCGAAGAAGTTGCCCATTTTAGTGCATACAATAGACCAAAAACAGAGGGAGGGGAATGTGGTAGTACTTTGACCATTTGGTTATGGGTGTGGCTTGAAACATTATTAAGAATAACTTGAATGGCTTCCATGAATGTAATATTGTTTGTAAGGGTGGTTTGAGCTCACTTTTGCAATACTTTAAATGTGGCAACAGAGTCAGCGTTTGGTTATGGGTCCTATATGGAACCATTTAAGTAAAAAATTGTTCACCTTTACCAAATGAAGTGCTTGGTTTAGGGGTGGTTTGGACCCATTTTTTCAAGATTCCAACAACACAAGCGAAGGAAAAAGTTGGTTATACATGTGCTTTGGGCTAGTTTAAAGAAAATTTCAGCAACAAAAGCAAGGGTAATTGTTTGGTTAAGGGGTGAGTTTGTCACATTTAAAGACATGCAATTGACCATTAATAAGAAAAACCCTAACAATCCTACAATGTAGAGACATCATCAAAGGCAATCTAATATTGGCACAAGAGTCAAGGTAGAAGGGTGTTAACCTTGGGGTCATAATAGATGTTCAACAAGAGCTCGAAATCAAACAATGGCAATAATGCTTGCACAAGGGCACATTCTCGCAAGGTTGCTTCATTCTACTAAGCAATTAAAATGAAAGATGGGGGAAGGGGAAGGGGCTAGGAGCATGACCAATAACAAGATGACTATGAAGAGAAAGATGACAATAGGACCAACAACAAGATGACTACAAAGAGGAGGATGTGTAGCAACAAGACCAACAACAACATGACCACAAGTAGGAGGATGGATAATAACAAGACCAAAAACAAGATGACCGTGAAAAGGAGGATGGTTGTAGCTTTGAAAACATGAAAACCAATGCAAAGAGGAGGTGGGTTGTTGCAACTTGGGAACAAGAAAACCTACGTGAAAAGGAAGATGGCAACAACTCAAGAACAAAAATACCAACATGAAGACAAGGATGGGTGTAGTTTGAAAACACAATGACCAACACAAAGAGGAAGAGGGTTATAGCTTGAAAACAAGAAAACTAATGCAAAGAGGAGGGGTGTAGCTTGAGAACATGAAGATCAACATTAAAAGAAAAGGGTTGTAGCTTGAAAACATGAATACCAATGCAAAGAGGAACACAACTATACACTACTAAAATTATTGGTTTTTCAAATGGTTCAAATTGACTAACTTGTAATTTTTTATTAATGGACATGTTCATTTTGACTAAAGGTCCAAAGCATGTTTTTTTTACCAATCAACTTGATTAAAATGACCTATTTGACCAATACATCTAATCAAATTGAACAACCCTAATCAAAATGGCTAATGGGTTTAAATCAAATGAAACATCTAGTTAAATTGAACATAAGAATTTGGCATCATTAATCAAGATGACCAATGTTCTTTAATTAAATGGGACATTTTATGCTTATTACATATTTACCTCCTAACTCCCACTACAATCTTACAACCTACCTACCAACCCACCCACCTACCTAGATGTAATACTTACCTACCCACCCACCTATTTAGATGTATTACTTACCTACCTACATATTTACATATTACCTACCTTCCTACCCACCCACCCACCTACCTACCTACCTATCTCATAGTCTTGTAATGATGTATTGAAATAAACATGTGAAATAAAAAACTTAACAAAAGTTGAATACCTTTTGATGGTGTGGTCCATTGGTTAAAGACTTGGTTTATCATTGGGAAGATCAAAGGGTTCATTTCTTAATATTTATAACCTATGTACATGCTTCAAAGGCTAAGGTATGTAGGCTAGGTTAAATAAATTAAGTAGGTTATACTAGGTTAGGATAGGCTAGGCTAGGCTACCACTTGTAATCTACCTACTTGCCTATCACCAAAAAAAATTTAAAAAAATTAAAAAGTTATATTAATATGGAAAAAAATTTGATTAGTCAACTAGTCCATTGTTTGTCAATCAAAATGACCAATCAAATGGTCCATACTCTACTAGTCAAAAAAACCACCCTAATCATAGTGGACATGTCAAAATCGACTTGTCCAAAATGATAGAATGGTATTTTTTACGCATGTCCAACTTACATACCATGTTAACAAATAGGAAACATAATCAAGTGCAAACATAAATCTTCATTGAAAGGAAACTAAAACATGATGTTCACAACATGGAACATAACATCAATAACTCCTCAAGGTTTTTGTCACATCAAACTTGTGCAATGAAGAAAAGAGAGCCAAACCATCAACACCAAGGTATTTAACTAAGAAATGAAACCACAAATAACCAAACTAATATAAGTAAATAAAATAGTTCAACCTTGTGAAAATAATTTAGTTATTTTCCTACTCCACTAACAAATGAAAACCTAACTAATTTAACTTACATTCTCAACAAAGTAAAGCATGAAAAACATTTTAAAACTGATTTTTTTTTTTTGTAGGTATTTTTACCATGTCTTTTTTTCGATGGGAGCCATTGACCCCCCTTCTTTGGGATTTTGTGTGATCCAAAAGTGGACATCACCATGTATCGTAAGGAGCTTCTCAAGGATTGGAGCTCCTCGCACCTTGTTGACTATTGGTTGTATATTAATTGCCTCAAGGAGAATATTTCGACCTCAAAGTTTTTATTACATGAGGAAAACGAGTTGGGATTCTAAAAATTGTTACAATCGTCTTCAAGCATTCAAATGCAAAAAGGGAAGAAGAAAAGGTTTGCTTTCGGAAAGAGAAAATAGACTAAAGATGTTAAACTTAATCAATAGGTGAAATCCAATAGGGAGGTTGACTTGGATGCAACCCCAGTTTTAATTGTCGATCTAAATGCTTAAGAACATATTATTAACTCCAAGCCACCTCACCCTGATGGACCCTTTTTTCTCCACTTGGAATGCCAAGCCCAAATTTTGAAAACATGCGTCCATTTCACTTCAGCCCTACTCGGCCAACTCCCCTTGTACTACCATTTCACAAACCTATTGGATGGCATTATACTACATTACCATTATACTAGCCAAGTATTGCGAGGAAAAAGGTTGATTCTAATAAGTGGCCGAAGGCATTTGAGAAAATTTATGTATTCATTCATGAGGTCAAGTCCTTTCAATAGCTTTCTTTGATAGTTTCCATTTCAATTGCTTGTTGATTCTTACCTCTTCCCACTTATGTGTAGGTCAATCTTGAGGACAAGGTGAACCTTGTTCTTGTTGATTCTTGTTCATTTGGTCTCCCTTAATTCCCAGAGATCCCCTTTTGTAACAAACGAAAGGAAGATTGGATAATATCCATTTTTGATTTCACAAGAAAAAATTTGACCGTTGATGGGGCTTTGTTTCTTCTCCACCCGGATGACCCCTAAATTCTCAAAGAGATCATGTTTTATTTGGAAAGCTATAATTTTCGAATTCGTATGAAGTGGACGGTCATTATTTCTCTCCCACTTACGAATTTAAAAGACCCCTCCTTGAAGGTATGGGCTCCCATATTTTCTCTTCCTTATTTGCATCCATTTCCTGATTTCCTTTAATCAAATATGTCTTTGGAATATTGCAAACCTTTTTTAATCAAATGACTCTTTTGGTTAGGGCTCTTAATCCCGGCTCCTTTTCAATGAATTCGTTTCATTTCTCCCCTCCTTCTAAGGATTTCTTGTAGAAAGGTATCAATGTTATTGAAGAGGATGTCCTTTACAATTGGATGGACATGTCTTCAATGTTTGTGTCAAAGACTAGAAAGCCATTTTGAGCAGCCAGAAAGTTCCATCCACTCACCTTCCAAACCCTCATTGAGGTCTACTCTAGAGTAAGGTCTTTTGTTGCTAACTTGTTGACCTCCACAAGTTTGTTTCCTCCCCTCTCCCAAGCTCTTGCTTCGTTTGTTTCCTTTTAGTCTTTCTCCACAAGTTTGTTTCCTCCCCTCTCCCAAGCTCTTGCTTCGTTTGTTTCCTTTTGGTCTTTCTCCACAAGTTTTCTTCCTACCCTCTCCCAAACTTTTGCTTCGTTTGTTTCCTTTTAGTCTTTCTCCACAAGTTTGTTTCCTTCCCTCTCCCAAGCTCTTGCTTTGTTTGTTTCCTTTTGGTCTTTCTCCACAAGTTTTCTTCCTACCCTCTCCCAAGCTTTTGCTTCGTTTGTTTCCTTTTAGTCTTTCTCCACAAGTTTGTTTCCTCCCCTCTCCCAAGCTCTTGCTTCGTTTGTTTCCTTTTGGTCTTTCTCCACAAGTTTTCCTCCTCCCCTCTACCCAATTCTTGCTTTGTTTGTTTGCTTTTAATAAAAATAAAAGGACAGTTGAACTTGAACATTGAAATTACATGTTGAACAAATGCGGATTTCCTATTGATGGAAAAAATCACTAACAAAATAAGATTGAAGTAGTAAATGATTAACATATGTAAGTACATGATTTTGTGGTTGTTCATACACATGTGGTTGTTATGCCATTAGGAGCCATTGTGGCATATCCTACTATTCTAAATTCATCATTACCAACCAAGTGGTCCAATGAAAACCAAAGGTGATCATGGTAGATTTAAATGTAGAATTGGAGTGGACAACTACGAATATGCCACCAATTTGACATGTTTCCAAAGTGGATTATGACTTGCATTCAATGTAGGTTTATTTTCAAGTTGAAGGGTTCAATTTTTAAAAACCTAGGATAAAGATTTTTAGTTTGCAAAATGTCACGATATCCATATCCACAACATTGTTGTTGAACACCATCATATTTGGATTTATACCCGTCTATAGCAAAAATAGAGTTGAAGAGTGTACACTATAACAAAAGGTGTCCATGTACACCAAATGATTTCACTGGATTTTGTGTGAATTCACTAGTTGTAGTGAATGGGGACCAATGAAGAAGCAATGAATTCACTAGTCTAGTGAATGGGGACTAGTGAACTACACCCACATTTTGTAGTAGTGTGTAGATGCAAAGTTCCAAGCGAAGGTTGGATACTAGGCGTCTACTAACCACTTGCGGGACTACAATATATATGGGACAATGATCAAAATGTTTATGTCGAAGTTTCTAAACAACTTGCCACAACCACCTAAAAACAATCCATGGCTAGCACACTTGACAAATCAAAATTTTAGAACAAGATTTCATCGACAATGCAATTACTTGTTAGGATTCCAAGCACCCAAACAAAAGTGATTCAATCTTAGGAAAAAAAAGGCCAATAAATGAATCAAATGCAGAGAACAATCCATATCAAACACCAACATTTGCATATGGGTGAAAATACATTGAGGTGTAACACTTTTGGGCACATGTGAAAATCCATAATTGCCTAAATTAACACCACGAAGGTAGTGTGAAAGCAGCATACCTTAAATCACACAAGTCATTTTACAAATTATCATTCAAAATGTATTATCAAAAAAAATTCAACCCTAGTTTACCTTGTGGAGAACTTAAACTTGAAATATGAGCTTCTAAAATATTACTTTCATCAAATAAAGGACTTAATAAGAAAAAACCATAATTGAAGGTACATATAAAATTTTGGTCATAAAAATCCTTCCAAAAAGTCCTCTTTAGCATCAAAATTACCGCATCATATTACCATCAAGTCCTTTACTCATTAAATAACATTGTATAAAAGTGCATGGAGTCCATATTCATTGATTATGGATTGTTACAAGTTTTTGGGTACTCCTTTGAAAGTCCATTATGTTATGGTTATTCAAAAAATATCCATGAAATTCATACAATGTGATTATATTATATATAACATTTTAGTGTTGAGTCCTTTTTCATCCTAATGAATTATATTTAATCACATGGGGGTAAGTTTGCAATATAATGAGCCATTGCAAGTGTCACCACTCCTCAATAACACACTTGTTAATTTTAACTTCAATTAGGTTAAATGTTTTTCATGTAATCTACATAATGTGATGTAATATACATTCAAGAAGTACATATCAAAATATGAGTCAATTATATCAACATTTGAAGGTGAAAAAAATACTAATTAACCATTTGATGTAACTAGTTTTGAGGTCTTGAATAAGTCACATAAGAACGATCAAAAGTAATCTAGATTTGTTTGGAAAATTTTCATATTCATGTAGATTGAATAATTATTAGACTTTACATGGTTTCAGTTCATTGTTGGAATTGATATATAAATAAATTATAAAATCTACAATCTACAATTTTCTTTCCAATAACTCTTCGAAAAATATAAATATAAGTTGTAAGATGCAAATCAATTAAAATTTATTATAAAAATATATTGTACAAGTCAAATATGTGATTAAATCATAAATTTTGTGCAATCGTTGCATGTCATCTTAATTTCCAATTTCAAATCCTTGTCCTTTAAAAAGGAACAAAGGAGTTGGGTGTGGTTCAATATACTGTGGACGCACCCATGGCCAATTAAAAATTTCAAAATCTTGCAAAAATTGCCTTGTGACAACATTTTATGGACAATGTAGTGTGTTTTCACCCATATAATAGGGAAATGGACTAGTTGGTGGAGGTGAATACAATTACCAGTGAGTGGAGGACTCCACAACATGCCCAAATGCCAAAATGATGAAGTCGAATGATGAAAAAGAAAGCATAATGTTAGACCCGCGAAACTCTGAAGAAAGCATGACAAATGAAAAAGAAGAAAACTTGGAATCGGGAACACCAAGGACAGAAAATAGTTTCCAACGATGTGAGCAGCACACTTAGAAAAATTGGCTTTGCATCATATGTCCACCATAGAGAAAGATGATATTGGTGATTGTTAGAAGAAGAAGCAACATAAAGTGTAGAACAATTTATGAACAAAAAAGAGAATTGTGAACTCGAAAATCGGGGCTTGAAACTTCACAGAATGTGTATGTAATATGGCATGTGTAGATTGTGGGTGCACCCATGTAATTGATAGATTGATTTGAACACTGACACCCATTTGTTGGGTTTTTCTTTATCAAAATATGAATGTTTAGCAACCAAATTCATCATGTTTATGTTTGTTTTTTTTTTTTGGCTTGGCACTTGCATTATTTCATTCACGAGGTTTCATATCAGTACAAATTGTAATTTTTTTTATATGAACAATTAAAAAAATAAAATTTGTTTGAAAATATCCAAGTAATTAACTATAATTCATTAAAATCTTAATTTCGAAAATTGAGTTCAAAGTTTATGCAAGAACTAACTAAAACAAAACACAAAAAATTGAAAATAAATTAACATTTTAACAAAAAATTATTTAAAAAAAAAGTTTAACTAATTTGTTGTTACCTAAAAAACTTCAAAATGATTTGCATGAAGATTTATAAAAAATATAATGAAATTGATTTTTGATAGATTAACCCATCAAAGGCCCCGAACATTTATATCCCTAATTCTTAGTGTAAAAGGAGACATCAGCTAACACAATTGGACAATTGTATACTCTCGACATTGAGAGTAGGGAAAAGTGGGGAAATAAATAAAAACAGAAGATGGCCACTATATAGTAGTGAGTTCTTGCAATCTTTTCAACAATGGCCAGTATCAAAGCTCAAAGTTGGCCCAAGGATCTCTATATTTTGATCCTCAACTATCAAGCATGAGAACAAGGAAAAAGAATGTAATAAAAACAAGGACAAAGGATCATCAACATTGGCTAGTATATAGTATGGATTTCATGTAATGTTTTCAATCACCACCTGCAAGGCCAAATTTTGGATTTACGAGTTAAGTATGCTTTGAAAGGTTCATTTTGTTGGAAATTAAACTTTGAGAGCTAGTATTGCTATAATCACTCAAATCCTAAAATCAAAGTTCTAGTAGTCATGAAACATTCAAACCATATTGCCACCCAAAAAGTTGAAAATTGGCCATCAAAACCGTGACTCCTTAAAATGGGACACCCAGTAACCTATTTGCACAATTCAATGACTCTTGATCCTCTACTTTTAGCACCAAGAGTAGTGAAAAGTGGGGTAAATAATTGAAATAGAGATTAGAAAAAAATGTAAAGTTAAAATTATTAATCATGTGCTTTCAAACATTCAAGCTAAATTTTGGAAACATAACACTAAACATAGGATTTTTTCAATTACTTGGAACAATGTCCCACGAGCATTCACTAGAAACTATAATAGTTATTGTAACATATATTTGGTAGGGCCACATGCGTGAATGGAAAATATTTCTAGTCGAAAAAATAAATAATGGAAGATATTTATAGTGAAAAACATATGTAAGAGAACAAAAAATTCACATGAAAATGGCAATGATGAGAAGGCAAAGAAAAACATAAATGCCATTTAAGAAAATGTAACACAAGAATCAAAATGAGAAAATACCATATTTATTAGAGTTCTCCACCTGACCTTAGGATCACACAAAGGCTCATGTTAGAGTGGTCCACCCTTGAGCTCAACACATGGACAACTTATTTCACTTTTGAGCCTCATCATCTATGATTGTTTTGACTACAATATCATACAAAATAGGATACCTAACCCTAGGTAGTGAAACATGGGCAACAAAGGCTTGGGCTCAGGCCTCAACATATGAAAGCAATATAAAGTCCTTTGGGGGACTAGAGTCGAAATCCAAAAAGGGTAGTGCTTTGGAAACACCTCTACATTCCAAAACAAGGAGAGGATAAGGACATCAAGGAATTAAAATGGAAAAACAAGAACAAAAAAACAGAAAATAGTAAAAGTAGATTTACTCACAATCCAAGATTCTCCTAGGTTGCCTTTCCATTGGTGAATCTTCATCATCTAGGCATGTTGCCTTGGGGATAGGAACAACAACCAAGGGTTCAAGAACCTTGGTGAAGACGTCCATGTCCGGTTCTAGAGCTAAAACATGATGTTGAAAGACATGTCATGCGTTGATGTTGGTGCATACAAGAGGAATGAAAATGAAAACCATGACTAGAAGGAAGATTTTTCACAACTGAATATTTCTTTCTAAGAACACATACTTTGAAGAAATATTCATATTAACATGTGTATTACACTACAATTTAATGAAAAGTTTTGAGTTTTACTCCTTCCATCATTTCTTGACACATTGTCGTTTTCAACTATCATATGCCTCGGTTTTGCGGCCAACCTTCTCATCCAATGATTCACCAAATGGTTTAAGACTTTGTTATTTAATTCTTGTGGCACCCATGCTCGCATGCTTGGTATTGCATAGAGTCATCTTTTGGGTTTCATGAATTTTGTTGATAACAAGTTGCCAAGGGTTACCAATTATTTTTGTTGACAAATTATTCAATAAGCTTATGAAAAAATGTTTTGGAATCGACTTCTTCAAACTCGCACGTTCTTTGAATAAATCCATGGCATGTGTAAACATTGCCAAATTGTAATCTTCCATATCTTCCTTGGAAATGTGTACTATTTGTTTGAGCAATGAAAGACTTTCTTTGTTTATCTTCACATTAGCCCATCACCATGCTGCCCATTCATTTGTTTTGTCAATTACCCTTTTCCATTATGTTCCCCATGTTATGATTTTGAACAAATGCCGGAAGGGGTATAGCCTAGGATCATTTCTTGGGTATTCCAACGGTTATTTTGTCATTTCACATATTCTATCTAATATGCTTGAAATAAACGTGTATTTAATCATTGATTCCAAAGTGTTTTGTGTGACATTTGGTGTCAATTTTCTCTTTTCCATTGTAGAATAAAGGTTTCAAGATTGCAAACACGTGATAAAAATAAAAAGTATTCCGTTAAGCAATAAGGGTAAAATAAATACAACTTTAGGTATAGATCGGGAAAATTAATGGTAGAGGGGGGAAAATGCAATTTGATTATACAAGTTACAAGAATGTGTTAGATGCAAGAGGTTGAGAATGTGAATGAAATAACAAATAACTTGAAATGGTATAAATAATGTAAAATGTCAATGGCTGCATGGTATTATTTTATTTCTTAATGGGCACATGCCTCTTCGTGGTGAATGGGTAGTGTATGGATTGACACATACCTCTTGGTGGGTCATTAGGTTTATAATCATGCATTGTTTTAATTCTTAATGTGCACATGCATCTTGGAGGTGAATGGGTAGAATATGGATTGGCAAATATACTTATTAATGGTTCAACACGTTTATATGCCATTGATTTGGATTAGTTCAAAATTTTAAAATGGTTTAGATGCTACATAAATTCATATTAAGGAAATATGAAATATAACTTGAAGTATTGCATCAACATTTCATGTGTTGTATGTTTCAAAATAAGTCAACATGAAATTCTTCCATCTTGTTTCTTTAATTCAAATTTTCACAACAATTTTGTTGCCAATGTTCATTTGAAAGTTCATCCATTTTATTTATCATTAAAAAATTTCATCCAATTTTTTTTCATCCATGTATGGTAAAATAATTTTCCATGTCACCAAATATTCAGTCCTATGTGTCAAATAATATTCCGTTGACATCAATAGGATATTCTTAAAAGGATTCCCTTTGTTCATTGTTCGTGCTCACGTGCTCACGAGATAGCATCCCTATTAATGGGCAAAGATAATGCATTTCTATCAAACTAATGTGTTATGTATGTTGATTAGGTTTTGTCAATCTAATAACACTAAAAATTTATACATTTATTAACATTATAATCAATGTGACATGTACACAATTGCCTTTACATATTGAAAACCACAATCCTTTATTAAATAAAATGTCCAAAACATACAATTGGGTGTACACTACACCTTCAATCATTATCCACATCTAGAGCAACTAAGGCCTACATATTACCACGTAAAAAATGATCTAGCAACATATGGACAACATCATTGCTATAAACCTTAAGGCTGGAAGGCAGCGTTGGAAATTTGACGGATCTAACATGGGAGACATGTAGAAACACTATTGGAGAATTCAATAAAAACACATAACTAGTCTCACCTCTACCCCACTTTTGATAGTATGTTCCTACCACAACCACATCACCTACTTTAAAATGTGTACTCCAAACATCTATAAAATCTTCCTTCACAACATGTATAGGTTGTGTGCAAGCACAAAATAGATATCCACATCTTTTTGATTTCCCTCCTTAACATTAACTACAAAGTTATCACCAATTTCCAAATAGCTAGCCAAGTAGTCCCCACATTCACCAAGTTGATCCCATGTGTCCTTGTATGTCCTAGCTTGAATGGCAAAATGAACATAGGTTGGATTAGTGGTGTTCAAGATCTCAATAACCATTTTCCATGTTAAATTTACACATGCTTTGAAGTTGGAATCCAAGCAATGGCAATAAAAGAAAACAAGGTTTTTTTTAGTAGCTTGTTAACATCATTATTACTAAAATATCTCATAGGATGTATGTTTCAAGTTCCCTTAATATTGTCACATGTGTACGTGGGACATGCTTGTTAACATTTGATTTTTTCACATGCCAAAATATTTGAAAAATTGGCCTCATGTCTCCACGTATGAAGTCTTAGGTCATGAGCTTAAGCACTCACGTAGAAGGTTGACCACATCTTTTGCATTTTACAACTTAGGGCTAGTTGCGTCCAATTGTGCTTACTTAATAAATCGTTTTAGAATAGCCCTAGTTCCATCATGTGGCCCTTTGCCATGACCCATACCAAAGAAACTCCATAGTATACTACAACCCCTGATTACAAATCGATAGCAATTAACAAAAAACCATAGAATTTTACTTTGAACTACAAAGAACACCCATCTAACCACATGTAATGGTGCTTGGATTGGAAATCATTATCCACCATGCTTTGCTAATGCCAAAGCATACAATGCTGAGCAAAACAATTGTTGTGGGACTTATCATCGTTAATGTAAAAATGGTACTTCATTAGCACCTACAAGCCTTCGTAATTTGGATTTGGTTTGGATTTCGCTACCAAGATATTTGCACCAAGATTGCCACTTAGTAGCTATGCTGATGCATGTTTTGAATATCAAAACTATAGTTTCGATGAAGTCAATCATTGACACAATTGTGTCGCTATGAAAATTCTTCAAGCAACTTTTGAATTGTATGTCTTGCCAGGACAAAATTGTGTTGGACAAAAAATTGGAGTTTCAACTTCAAGTATTTTATGAAGTTAGAAGACAATGTGGACTTGTAAACAAATGTTGATTTCTTATTCTCCTCCCCTTTATTGGGCATAATGTTTTGAAGAGAAAATTGATTCCACTTCACAAGATGTCCAGATGATCCTTCTTCCTCAATTAGACAAATGGGGAGATTTTCAACCTCACAATTCTCACATTCACCTAACAAACAATCCCAAGCATGTCATTTCAAGAATTCATCCCATGGGCATACTATTGATTCCCATAGAACAATTAGTACTGCATATGTGGTGGAACTACCTATGCATGCATTAGAACCCACATCCTCCAAACCTAGAGCACATAACATATGTTATACGCTTGAATAGTTAAGATTATGAACAAAAAAAATAGACCAAATAATTGCAAAAACAATGAAGAAAACCTAGAATTTAATTGATCTTCATTTTTTGTCCATGTATGCATTTGGCAAGTCATTTTGAGGTTCCTTTTCTTTCATATGCCACTACTATCTAACACCATTCAACAATAACCAAAGAGGTTGCAAATAAGCGCATCATGATTTTGGGACAACTAATTCGTAAGCAAAGATGGACAAACGTGAACTTGTGAAAAGGAAGTAAGTTTGAATGACTTGCAAGGCTCAAGTGGGAACCTATGTGCAAACTTCGATTTCAAGTTCATTCCAAAAGAGTTTGAAGGTCAAACACGAAGACGTTTAGGATACACCTATTTTGAACACCATTACTAAACCCTAATAAAACTACTTGTTTTGACCTCATGTTGTTAGGTGACACAATATCCAAGTGCACCATGCTTTATGGCCAAATTGTTAAAGTTACAAGTTTTAAGGGTATTTTTCCATTGGAAAATTAACACATGTTAAGGCCATAGAATAAGGCATTTTTGCAAAATCTCACCATGAACCACCTTATATTCACTATGCTATGGACTTATGAAAAACAACTAATTTTTACTCCAAACAAAAGTCCATAACTCAAACATTTTAAAATGATTTGATGCAAATTTGCACAAAATTGTTTTCTTCATTATATTTTTTCTTCAAACCAAGTCCATATAAAGTTTATGATTGAACCATTAACCCTAATTCAAGTCCAATAATTAAAAATTTGTTGAATGACATTATAATTTCAATTTCAAAAGTCCATAGCATTTATGGTACTAGTCCATTTGCATAACAATCAATTTCATTGAATTCATGTTGAAGTTTATAATCTAAAAATGAGTCCTCATTAATGAACTTTAACACATGTAATAACATGTCCCAATTGCAATGTACACAACTGTAAAAAAGAATGGACTCTGGGATGGGAAAAGTGGTTCACCCTACCATGCATTCACCTATGAAGGGCAATAGAAGGGGATCAAGAACTTAACGGTGGTGTTAGTGGCACTTGATTTGAACAATGATAAGCAAGCAAGTGATAACTAGGTTAGTTTTTAAAAAGTTGTTTGGTTTCTTGAATGGTAGTAGTGCGCCAATGATAAATATCTACTAACCCTAATGGCTAAAGTCTGCAAACCCTGACTTTTTGTGGCAAATGGCTCCCTTTGCCCTACCTTTTTTAGTAACCTACCCACAAGTGTGAATGAGCACTAGAGGATCAAAACCAATTTTATCCATTGCCATGTGGTTTCATGTTTTAGGTTTTTACAATTATATCCACCACCTTGAAAGGCCTCTTGTGACCCTTGAATTCCAAAATGTTCCTAAATCTGCCCTAATTTTCCCAAGCAAACCCCCCATCTCCACCCTCAGATTTTCATTCAAAACTTACTTTTAAAATAAAAGCTCTCAATCCTTAAGGATTGAGAAACAAATTTTTAATTTTATTTTTTTTTAATTTTATTTTTCTTGCCGACCTGCACCCTTGCAAAGCAAGAATTTAGGCTTGAATTTACCTACTTTCTTCCCATAGCTCATTTCTGAGCCCCAAATCTGCCCCAAATTTTTTATCTCAAAATAAACCCCCAATTCAGCACTATTTCGTAGTCCAATTCAGACTTCAAACAGTCCCAAATCTGACCCCAAAAACCCCCATCCAAACATGTTGGAACTGGACCCCAGGTCCGATTCCGGTTACAGAAAATGTGAGAACCGAGGGCCGGTTCTGTGCCGGTTCTAACAACTGGAACCCTTTCATCCGGTTCTGGTTCCAGTGCTTCCAGATTTAGGGACGGTTCCGGGTACCTGAATCTGGAACCGCTGGTTCCTACCTAAGGCTTTGGGTACCCACACAACACTGGTTAAAAAAATGTTTCATTAATCCACACCCAGGTATTAAAATAATGACTTTAATAATAATGACTTTAACTTTCTCAATTTCCAAAATGTTATAAATGAATCTTCCACTGAGCATAACAAGTTTATTTCATTTCCAACCTCTCTATTTTTTATAACTTTGTGGTTGCTTACCATTACATACTTTTCCAAGTTTTATAAACTACCTTTTCCCCTAAGTTCCCCCATAATGAGTTTATTTAGTTTTGTCACCAAATAATCCTTAAAATAGTGAAACGAAATTTTATGAAAAATATGAAGCTGAGATATTGAAAACCATCATAATTATTGTAAAGCTACAATCTGAATAATTTTGAATAAATTCACTCTTTACATGACAATATCATAGTAGATCGTGGGAAAACAATAAATCAACTTGAGAAAAAATTAATT
>Ga0209208_10007459_pt1 | contig 14796 bp, 12 predicted proteins | sample S1TSphfallax_3_FD_187694 | JGI IMG/M metagenome (GOLD analysis project Ga0209208, IMG submission 187694) | Host-associated microbial communities from peat moss isolated from Minnesota, USA - S1T2_Fd - Sphagnum fallax MG (SPAdes) (version 2) | ecosystem: Host-associated > Plants > Peat moss >...
CTATTTCTCATCTAAAACATACTCTGCAATGCACGCATAAGGATCCTGTCAGAGCATTGCCCAATTGCAGGCCTCTACAGTATTTAGAGGCATCTAGATTCTAGTGTGCACTGTTTCTCCTCCATTCCCACCCATGAATCTGAAAAGATGGACTGCACAAAGTGAGAGACTATTGAACTCTCACCACCTGGGCCAATCATTGTAGTTGGGCAATCAGAAGCATTCATTTTTTGCTAAGAAACAGTCCTCTCCTGCTACTGGCGCTCTTGGAGGGCCCTGGTTTCATGTACACTAAGAGCATCTCCAACGCACGCTACAAACACCCCTTTTCATTAAATCTTGGAGCAAGATAGCGCAAATCCTGCTGCGCTCCTGTGTTGATGGCAATTTTGCAGTGGTCATTTTAACACCTTCAAAATCTTTTTTCTACTATGGATTTGGAAAGTGACTATTACTGGTCCAGATGTAAAGACATAAAATGGTGTTTGAGTGTTTAAAGGGACTTTTGTGACGTTTGCGGGTGGGGACAGTGATCATTAAACACTATTCTATTTTAACGTAATGGAGTTGTGTACAGTTTTGCAGTGGAGATGCTTTAAGAGTATGATCCCCATTCACCACCCATATACCTCAGGTGGGCCTCTACCACTGTTTACAATATCCAATATACAGTGTTAATTAATCTCCCGTCCATACCCATAAATGAGCTATAAGTTTTTGTCGCGCAGCCCTCAAAGAAATAATTGGATCATGCATGTATACATGTCCAAACAAAGTTTCACACTATTGAAGGTTGTGCTTCATCCAACATTCTGCGTGCAGGCCATTAGACTGCTCCTGAATGATGAGCAGGTCATGCACCCTCAATTTTATGCTGAAAAAGGCAAGAAAGAATTTGATCTGCTACCAAGTCTTGGACAATTTTGAGAAAATAGGTGCACATTGCATCAGGAAAGCACATATAACAACTATGGAACAAGCTCTCAAGGGCCTTGTGAGGGCATCTAGATTCCCAGCAGGTCTTGTTAATTTTGTATTTGTAAAATGAGCAGCTACAACAGGATAAAAATTGTGAAGAGTTTTCCAAGCTAGTTGTGTACAAATGTAAGTGCATACAATTGAATGAAAACTTGCTTCAGAATCCTCCTGGCTCTGTACACTCTGCAACTAGCGGTATAGCTGATTGTGTGATCCGGTATAGAAGCTCCGCCGCTCAAACCCAGGCTCCCATTTGCTTCTAACTGGCTTACCTAGTGGGACTTGTGGTTTGTTCTTGGGCTGCCGTAACCCTCGTGCTACCCACCATAAGCAGCTGATGATGATGACGACAACAGCAGTAACAACGCTAAAATTAAACAGGACGGTGTTGCCAAAATGGGCCAAGTCACGCTCTAACCACGACTGTATGACCTTATTGCGAGTAGCAGGGCTGAGAACCACCCCAATATCATGTCCACCACCACCTTTACGTGGTTCTGACTGGGCCTTGTCAAGGTTACGTTTTGCAGCAACAAATGCCGCATGCTTGAACCCAAAAAGGTAGCGTGGCCCTGGCCAGAGGCATTTGGGAGACCAAAACATCTTTGACCTCCACATATTTTGAAATGTCATTTCACACTCCTGCACAGTAACAGTCCACAAACATGAGGTTTCGATTGACATCATCATAAACACTTCATGGCTGCCACACCAATGCTAAGTGGAATATCTTCAAGTTCACATTATGCTAAGAAACATGCATGCAGCAGGAAGAGCACATGCAAGAGTATGTCCGGTCACTTTGACAAATTATGCCTCAGTTCATAAATTGGACAACTATTAGCATAAGCTCCAACCATGATTCTTCACCAAAGCTCTTACATTAATATCCTCGTGTCGATTAAAAAATGTGGTCTAAAATAGACTTGGCAAGGACACCTGAATGGATGCAAATATACCCATGCAGGTACCATAGGCCAGTTTTAACATCTGCTATTGCCATAGGATTCTTACATGCAGAAATTATGCACTTTCAGTACAAGAAATTGATAGTTTGCACATCCTGTGGAACTCTTATCTTTCGGTTAGTATAGACAATTCAAGCCCTAGACAAAAGGTCATCTCCAGAATAGTGCATATTGCTGTAAATGTTCTCTCCTGAACCATGGCTATGTACAATTTTGCAGACAAGCAGACCTAGCTGCAAATTGTGCTAACCCTGTAACTCAGCATTGAATGGCTTTTTCCAGCTCCTCTCAATCAGAGTCTCACTAAACTATTACTAGTCTCAGGGCTCCACTCTTTCTCTCATTCAACGATATGTAAGATATGGCAAAAAGACAAGGCGTGACCTGCATATGAAGCTCTGTATATGCTTCTTGGAGAGGTTCAAAGCAAAAGGCAGCCATCAATGCTGTGTTCCGTTTGAGGTAGCGGGCATGAGTCTCCTGTATGTTGAACATTAGTTCCTTCCTCTGCTCCTCTACACCGGCAACTTTTGAATATTCTCTTACCGAAGTGGAGAACTCCTCCATTACCTTCTTGGCTGCAATGTCTGCCTGAAAAAGTGCAACAAGTCATATCAATTCTAATAGCTGGAAGCCACCCACAACCACACTCAGGACACTTCAGATATGTGAAGTGGGAAAAAGGCAGCTCAACAAAACTAAGTGGAAAGTTTGAAAATGTTGATATACAGACCCTGTTTCATGACCTGTCATTAGCAAGAAACTATCCACAAAGGAACAGTTGAGCAGAATTCAAGTGTCTACTTCTCATTATGCAGTGCCCAACATGGAGCTCCTGTCCCTCATATCCAATTACAAGCTAAAGGAGTTTTCACCTTGGATGTGAGAACTTCATCATTATCCGGGAATGGAGTAATAGCTGCAAGTGCCTCTTTGTATTGAAGTGCTAGACTCGCTCCCAGCATTGCAACATAAGCTAAAACAACCTTCTCGTTCTCATCCTGTCACAAAATTGAATGCTAGTTCAAGCATTGTGAACAATTAGAACAAGGAACATCAGTTGTGGATTTTGCCTTGAGAACCTCTCTCTGAATTTGCTTTCCTTTCTGTACTACAGACTGCACTGCTGGCTCAAACCTCTCCACCAAGGGGAATAGACAGTAAATATTTTTCCAATGGCACAGAAGTTGATGAATTCAAACACAAGTTTTGTGAAGGTCAATTGACATTCTCAGTTGCCATGTAGCAGATGTGTGTAGGGTGGTTAGAACCAGGTCCTGAAGTGAAAGCTTCAGTTTCTTTCTCCTCATAACCTGCATAATCTCAAACATAAGGTTTACAGTGCAATGCATGCAAATGTAAATCAAGGAGGCAGCTTAGTGATGCCATAAGAACAGAGCAAACCTGGAGCTTGTCAAACTGCTTTTTTGACCATTGCAAGCAACTGTACAACTGAAAATCATAGCGGTCATCTCCAGGCCCCACCCATGGCAACCCTGCAGCCTTGATATTCTTCTCAAACACCTCTTGCCCAGCCTTGATCCCTGCCTTATGGATGTCTACCAGGCTCCAAGGGGGAATCGGTTTCTGGCTGTGCTTTTCATTGTCTACATCAACTTCTCCTCCCCCTTCTTTAGCCTTGTCCCCCTTAGAGGCTCCCAGAACCCGTGCTTGCACAAGTCTTCCATATGCATCTTGATACGCTTGCTTACCACTGCTCAAGAGCCTGGTGATTTTTTCAGAGTTCATCAAAAGTACTTTGTCACATTTTAACTGAACCAATGATATGATCTGTGAGCGAGCTTCTTGGTACAAAGTGCTGTGACGGTGAGGGCCTACCAGGGCTTCATAGCTGAAAGACAAAGACACTAGAGTCAGCTGCTAGCAGAAACTCAGATCCAAAAGCCTATATTGGAGCTTTCTACAGCAACATAATCTCCAGCAACTTCAAAATTTGAACTGTGAAAGTAACTGCTGATGAAAACTGCAAACGAATTCATTAGTGCAACCTGATAAAATATGAGAACAATAGTGAGCATAGGGAAAATTTAATGGCAAACCGTTGGAGAACAGATGATTTAGCTTGCTTGCAGAAGTGTTCAATTTCAGTATCCCGCATTGGCAGTGGCAGCCCTTCCACTTCCTTTTCAGCAGCAATTCGCAAGTCTTCACCCAACTCAACCAACACTTGCTTTACTCGCCGCTCATTCTCTTCCCTGCCAATCAAAACCATTAGGAAAATTGCCTGGCTTGCTGGGTTTTGCAAGTTGGGCAAGAATTCACAGGAAACAAACAATATAACTCTCATGAGAATCAAGAAATCTAAATACTTGTGATTAAGAAAGCCAGAACAAGGTTAAAAAATTTCCTCCAAGTGAAAGAAATTTTCCTTGTGTTTCTAGACACTTACAAACAGGAAGGGTTAATATGAACCTGTACTTCACTTTCATGCGTGCAATTTTTGTACCAAGCTGCACAATGCAGGTAGAACTCTCTTGTGTTGGAGGAACACCCACACAGCGTTGCTTGCAGTATTCAATAGCCTTCTTTTCTGCCAAATGAGATTAACAATTCTGGCAATTATTATCTACTAGATTGTATGATGTGAAACACCAGGACCACATATGCACCCATTGTAAGACAACTTTTAAGATAAATCTCAACATCTATCTTCTTTGTATTATATACTATGTAACGTCAAGGAAAATCAGCCTGTCAGCAACAATCCAAGTGTAGGTGGTTGTGGTCAAGGAAATGGCACGATCACAAGATGCTCTTGAAGACTACTACTATCACACCCATTATCAATAGATCTAATGTATTGCAAGCTACGGTTTCAACTCAAGGCATTTAACTAAGAACCCATGATAAAAAAAAATTGAAAATACAACTTAGATGTTCAATAACTAGAACCTTGAAATCGATTCACCATCAGATGCACTGTACTCTAACCATTGTATAGAGAACAAGGGTACCGCTCATGACATTTGTAAAGACATGGGCATTGTCCACATATACCCACAGCTGCTTACCACAATCAATTGTCCCACAAAAACTCAAGGATTAGCATTGAAATAAAGACTGATGGGTGCGAATAATCCAGTTTTGCATTGTACCTGCAGATGTCATGATGTCCTCAAGCTCTCTGGTAGTGAATGCTGATGAAGCCAATGCTGAGATTGAGTCTTTCCTCGCCTGTTCAACAAAAGCAAGATCCACTTCTTTCCCTCTAGCTCTGGGTGGCAGGGTGGGGTTTTGCATTAAGGCTTGGAAGTACTGTGTTCCACCTGAGAAAGCTCCATCAATGACAAGCTCTGACAATACATCTCTTAATTTTCTTTCTGCATTTAATGGGAAGTCCTCATTGACATAGTGAACCAGGAGCGGTAACAGTTCTGCCACACTTTTGCCTGTGAATTTGCCAGAACCCTTTGCCTTGAGCTTCTTGAAAACAGTGTCTCGGAGTTTATCCACATCATTTAGATAGTTTGGGTGTAAAATGGGATACAGCTCAGTGTGTGCTGCCAATCCCTCACCTCCCACCTGACAAGAGCACACCATCAGAGTGAGGCAAATAGAAAAATGAAATCATCTTTGTAGCTTCTTCCTCCTTTGGAAAGGAATTTTAGAACAGAGGTTACAACATGTTGCCTAAAGTAGCAGTTTTATGGTAACCTGCTCTCGTAGTTTGTTCAGATCAGTGGGGGTTCGCATAGTGTGGCATGATATTCCATGCGTAAACAGGGTATCCAAAGTGCGGTCACCACTGTGGGCAAGTGCTTCCAAATATCTGTGCAGATGGTCCATTGGCGCCTGTGAGGATAGATCCATGTCAAATCCTTGGACCACCCATGTCAATGGAGGAAAATCAAGCATCTTCAAAAGCAAAAATGAGTCTTTGTAGACTGCAGAGGGATGTTCCTCCTGACCTGCACATGACATCCACATACAACAATCATCAAAATAAGGAGAAAATATGGAGAACCTAATAGCATCTGCTGACTCCAGTCCACATGTGAATCCTGACCATCTTTTTAAATGAGTGCAAACATCCAATCAGATAGTTTGCAAATTCATCAAGAAGATCACAACTGCCTTCATAGTGACAATAACAGCAACAATACTGGGACAAGTTTTGGACCACACACCATGTTCTCAGAATCTTTCAACCTGAGTCTCTACTACTTAGAAAATTAAGTAAAACACAATTAGTGCCTCCAGAATATTGCTGATCAGATCTTCCACGTGCAGACATAGTCTCCCCTCTCTAGAGTTTGCCTCATGTTTATTGTGAAGACTAAGGGTTGAGGATCTAGCCATGTAAGAGCCATTGTTCAGTTACAGCACACCATGGGCAATTTCAGGTCACAAAAGTTTACAAGCTTAACTGACACCAGTGACAGCATGGTTCTTGCTAATGCCATCGATGTCTAAGGATTTACACACCTTGTCCATTCAGCAGGAACCAGAATTCCAATGTTTTCAAATTCATTCAGTGCATAGGTAGGGAGGCTTTAGCCACAGATAGAGACCAGGAGAAGCCTCAGCAGAATGTAGCCAGTTCTGGAGATTGAAAACCTGTGCCTGCTTTGCCAAATCTGCTAATGCAGTAACTGATTGTGTATCCCCTGTTCCCGTCATCAGATGGAAAAAACATCAGTTTGCCAAACCATTGATAATATACATCAAAATTGTATATATATCAGATTGGAAATTAGAGGGAAATTATGGTTGGATTTCATATTTATACCCCCTCTCCTTCTCAATTTGGGCAGTGCTCATAGGGATGCTACAGATTGTCTAAGAATTGAACTCTCCAAAATAAGAAACAAGCTATCAAATGAATATTTAGCTGTTGGGTCAGTCCACATAAGCATACATCTTGAGCTCAAGAAGAAGAAGACGAAGCAGAGCAGCAAGGGGAGCTCAATCCAGGATAATCTTCTTGATTATCTTCCAGACCTACAGTTTTAGGCACTAATCCCTAAACCCAGAATCCAATCTGCAACTTGAAGTGTATACAGTAGCCATCAGAATTCAATAGCTGGGCCACTTGAGAAACATTACCAATTGTCCGCAGAGTGTTGTAGATGAGATGAGAGCTGACAAGAGTGGCTATGGCGAATATGCGGGCATCATATGACCTTGTGGCACCCTCTCCATAAAAGCCTTCGGTGTCCATCAAAATGATCCTCGAGTTGTCGGCACCCTGAAGCTGCTCCTTTGGCACAATTCGGATCCAAATACCCTGAGTCTCTGGGTCCGGCACAGCACCGACACTAAAGCCTTGTGTTGAATTGAGCAAGACATTGAGAAGAAAAGATTTTCCACTGCACATCCAAAAAAATTTGATCAATACAGACATTGTCAATTTTCTCAGCATTGTAGCCCTCTTCTTACCCTAAACCCTAAACCCCAAACCCTAATGAAACTGACACTTGCAAAATTGACAGAAGACGGGCAGGCTGCCTTGTGAATTAGGTCTGAATTGCAAAGAAGATGTGTGATGCAACAGCACGCCGAAAGGGCTTGCGTAAATTACAGACCAGCCAGATTGCAAGCATGTTGCAAAGACAAGGAGTGTTACTAGGGAGTGCGCAAATTCAGCAAACAAAGAAAGGGGAGTGAGAAGAGAAGAGAACATCTTACCCATGGTATGGCCCGACCACAGAGACAAACGCGATGGGCTCTTCAATACTGGCCAACTTCTCTAGAGTCATCTGATTGAGCTCCAGCCGACTATGGCCCGCACCCGGCTTCAACAACTGCAACGTCGTCACTTCATTGTCCGGAAACCTCAGAGTCTCCTCCTCCTCCTCCCCCTGTTCCTGGCTGCCAAAACCTCCCGCAGCAGCAGGATCGAGGTGGATTTCTCCACCACTGCTGCTGCTGCTGCTGACATCGTCCAAAGCTGCTGTCGTGCATGCGGCATGGAGAGACGAGAAGAGGAAAAAGAAGGCGATGCACAGCAACCGCAGCAGCAGCGGCAGCCTCAGAAGCGTCGTGGCGATGGACGCCATTCCATGGGCAGCAGTAGCAGCAGCAACGAGCAAACCCAGCAACGTTAAGCCTGCGTTGCATAGACGCTGCTGGACGCCATTCCGTCAGGCGGAACCTACCCCTAATGGGCTCGACAGGGGCCTATTACAGAGCGTAAACGGTGTTCTCTACCATTGATTCCACACCACAACTGGAACTGGCAGAACCAAAAAAGTGAAACCAGCAGATTAACCACTGGTCTCACGTAGCCATGGAAAAGAATAACCATGGTTATCTATGGGTCAAGAATATGATGAAAAGGGTGGGAATCAGGGTTTACTAAGGTAGCTTGAATTTCTCCCTTTGTGTATAGTCCATGATTTCAAATATGGTTTGGTTGAAGCTTTCACCCCATAATACTTGTTCCAAGTTGCTTTTTAGATGAACATGTGAAGGCATGATTAACCTCTACATGCCTCATATGTACACCAAATTAAGCTTTTTTTTGGAATTTTAGGTGGGTGTGAACATCTAAATTTAAATTGTTTTTCAACACAAAAATTTTAGGGTTGTGAGAGGTTTTTTGAAATATGGTCTACTAGCAAACTAAGTTTGTCACTTGGGATTTGCCTAAAGTTTTGATTGAAGAAGTGCGTGAATTGGGGATATATAACAAGACATGACACATGGTGTCATGACCTTAGTTTTGGGTTCAATAATCAAAGTTCGTCATGACAACATAAACAACTATGACAAAGATCAAGTTGCCCTTGCACTTGAACACAATCTCACAAATGTGAAAAAATGCAAAGGAATAACTTTCAATACTCTCACATGAATTCCAACTTTAGGAGTTGGGAGTTTCAAATTTTTAGATCAATGTTTGGGGGAACCAAACCTTATTCAAATTGGGGTTTTTTAAAGGTTGTTGGAAAGGTCTTGAAGATTAGAATGTGTGCAAAATAGATGACTACTTTCCAAATTGAAATAACTTGTTTTCATGGTTCTAATAATAAATTATACTGTATGTTAACATTTTATCACAACCCTAAATCTTTTCATGATGATGGGGGTATGGTCCCCTATGGAAACATTTGAATATGCAATCTTCAATCACCCCCAAAAAAGAATGGGTTTGCATTCCAAAACAAGGATCTAAAAAACAAGTGATGACCATTTGAAAGTAATTGAATTGCCAAAACGATTTTTGACCTTTTAATCATTTGACATATGGATCAAATCAATTCAAATTGAAGAGATTAATATGTCCTTGGAAAGTTCTTTTCAAATGTTAAAATATTTTTATTAATAATTTTTCAATTGGAGGTGAGATGATAAATTATGAACCCTCAAAGTGGTGACTCTCATAATTTGGTAGTTTCAAGGTTTTAATTTGAAAGTACCAAGGAAAATTGTCATTTTGATGTGGCTCTAACAAGTATCATTTTTTTACATTTTTTTTTGGTAATGTATGGACATCACATCTTGAATTATTTTTGTTAGTTTTAAGTATATATACTTCATTTAAAACTTTTAAACTAATTAATTAAAAAAAATCAGCAAAAATTGAGAATTTTAACATATATGAAATATATTTGTGATGAAATAATGTTCATCACAAAGTATATACTTCAAAACTAGAGCAAAAGGTGGAATTCTTTCGTGATTTTTATTTTGGTGAATGATATTAACATACACCAACTAGATTTAGGGCCATTCAAAATTTTAAGATCTTATGTTGAAAATCCATTTAATTTTATTTACTTTTCATTGTTTCAAGAATAAATGAATAGTAGTTTTTTTTAAAAAAAAGTCAATACTATATGAAAGAGGAGAAACTTATAAATTGAGTATTGCCTGATTTTTATTTTCTTTAAATTTATGTTTCATGAATTATAAACATGAAACCTTATGATCATTGAAATAATATATGTTATATATTTGTGTACACCGATTTTATCATTTATCAATTGAGTCCAAATTAATTTTGACTTAAAATGAACTTTGAGTTTCAAGATGTTGATATGCACATTTATAATTTTTGCATATATTTAAGATTACCAAAAAATGCTATCAAGATTTTAATTTTTTTGTATTATGATATTGGGTATACATTTTTTGGATAAAAAATGGTCCACTTGTAATGTGATTTCACCCAATTCCATGACCTTTCAATTCTTACACAAATAAGCAAAATACATAAGTTAGGCTTGACAAGTCACAAGGGTTATTTCAATGGGTGCAAAGGCCCAAATAAGTCACATTTTTTCTTCTATTGTGAACTTCTAACCATTCTCAAATTCAACCCCCATTAATTCATGTTGGTTGCCTCACAAGGAAATAAAGACTTATAGTACTAAAACAAGAAGACAATTCATCAATGATAGGATGAAGCTAAAAATATCAGCCTTAACAAGTGGTCATTGATTTTAGCAAGGTTTTAAAAATTGAATTGGAATGATGCATGGTTTCATATGATTGCAAATAAAGATTTTGGATTGAATTGGGCAATATGGCACAATGCATTGGCAACGAATGCATGGTGTGCCAAAGTTAGTGATGGGATTAATGCCAATTGCATCTCATGTCAAACATGAACACCCAAAACATATTTTACCAAATTTCAAAATGTGAAAGAACATGAGCAATTCAGAGGTTGGCATTAACATTCATACACAAACTCAAATTTCCAACACACATTGACAAGCCATGGCAAGGGTTGGATATGGAACATTACATTTTCAACAAGTGCCTACCCAAGAAGATTAGAAAATTCTGCCCAATTTAAACCTTGTTAAAAGGAGTTACAATGTGGTTCATTTGGATAAACCAATTTAGTGTATAATGGGAATTGATAGACATAAACATAATTACAAATGTTGATGTTAGAAGGACTAGTTGATTATGGTAGACTTGAATGACATCATACATTAGTCGGCATAGATACTCACCTACCAATCAAATTATGCTACCTACCTACCTACCTACCTACCTACTTCCCTACTTACAGGATCTATATCCTTCACAAAATGGGCAAAATGGGTTACCAAGGTGAAACCAGCATCAAATGAGTTGAGTTCATCCAGGATTCATCAACTCAGTGGGGAATTCATCTGCATCTATTCCTAACAGACTTGTGGATGGATGATAGGCGGTGGGTGCATTAGGGTCCACATTCTATCCCAAAAAGAAGTGCAGCTTCAGGTGTAGTCTATAAACCTTAAACCCTAAAACCTAACCCTTAAACCCTACAACCTGACCCTAAAACCCTAAAACCTAACCCTAAATCCTAAAGAGTCTAGTACTACACACATCACTGGCAACTGGGTTAACACATTATTATTAAAGTCAAATAATAGGAATAGCCATTTATAGGCTATATAGCCAGCATAAATGCACTTTAAAAAGGCTTGATCTTGAATGTTGTGCACATTTATGCTATTTTTCCATTTAGGGAGTTCAATGCTACCGTTAGGCTAGTAGTTCAAACCATTGGAAAAACTCTAGCTTGTTCCCCACCCCAACCCCCCCCACCCCCTCACTCACTCACGTTCTGCCCCCTCACTATTTATACTAATTATTATTATTATTATGAGGCCAGTAAGCAAACAACCCTAAATTATGACTTCTGATTTTCACATTGACAAAAACGAATAATTATTTTTTTCAAAAAATAAAAATAAAAGTATATTATTATCAATTTTCCCTCCTCATCTATTATAATATTGTGATATTTTCACATAATTTTATTTCACTATTTAAAAGATTATTTAATGATGAAACTGACCTTAGGGTAAGTAATGTATTGTAATTTATATCTCACAAACAGCACCCCCCCCTTCCTCCATTGGTATTTGACATGATATGACAACCAGTGACCTTGGACTAGGTAACCAGGGTTAAGCTGCCCGTTAACTGGAAATGGAAACAGCCCAGTTCGCAACAGGGGCTATTTTTTGGTAACTGACAGACTTGAGCCAGTTATCGGACATAACTGACCGCAAAATAAAAATCAAGGCAATTATTTTTCATCCATGAAACGAACAGATGAGATCCATTTTCAACTCGGGATGTCGAGATTAGGTTGAGATTAGCATTTGCGTTGGCTTATTATTATGCCTTAGTTATCCCCGTTCCCATCCTCTCTTGATAATTCCATTTAGTGTGTCCGTTTCAAGCCCGGAATGATTTTCTCAAGTCAATTTTTTTAACCCCCCACGGTCATGCTCTATTCTTAACTATCATGGATCCATCCATTTATTGTTTCTCGATAGTTGCCAATGTGAATTCAAGTGAAATGGGTACATGTTTTTCAATCCTTACATATGCACCCTTCTTGGAATAAACCCTAAACCCTAAATAATGCCTCATTTTCAGTTAGAATGAGCCTAGCCTAGCCTGATCCAGCACCAAATGAACCACCAAATATGAGCTTGTGAACTTATACACGTATCATTAAATATAACATGTGAGGTTGATGCCGCGGTTTCCAAAGGATCTAGAGAACAATAGAGTTATCCGTAAAGTCACCCTCTCTTCTTCACCCTCTCTTTGGGCCTGCTTTCACCCCCTATCCCTTCTTTCAGTTGTATCTGCAAAGCAAATGAAATTTTTATTAAATCTCAATATGAAATGATGAAACTCAGCATTTAATGCACGAGGTTTGGGAGTAATTAGAGTACTTGTACAGGTACTGGTTATATAGGTAGGAGTAGTGAAAATATATGTAGCAGCAGTGGGGGCGCTAAGGAAAAATGAAAGAGAGGATGAAACTCAATTTACCACTAAAATTGGTGGAAAAACTAGTTTGGGTCCCTTTTTATTTCGATTTTGTAAAAGTTTCATTTCCAGTTACACGTTGAAATGGTGTCAATCAAAGTGTTAAAAAATTCGTCATCTGTCAAAATCCATTCAGCTTCAAATGTTTGTCACAACTCACCCATGGTCTTCACTTCATTGATTTATTTGTTTGATGTGCTAGTTCTTAAATTTTAGAGTTTTTCACAAATTGACTAGTGAGAATGTTTAAAAGCTTCTAAAAGGCTTCACATGCTTAAGGGTTAAAGATTGGAATCACAAATCTTGCCCTTCCCCCATATGTTTGTTGGATGAATGTGCGATTGGCTCAAGTGTTGTGTCAATAAAAATGTGCACCTTAACTTCACATGGAAATGTATATGGCTTAATATAGGCCACTTATTTTGGGGAATGTCCCTCACCCATGGCATTGACTAATAATAAAGGTCAAGGTGAAGATTATGATGAACACAAGCATATGCACATAGATGTTCAAGAGGCACACAAAGAAAATGGTTCTCACATTTAGGGTCTCTGTCCATAATTAGGCTACAGTGATGACAGTTACACACAATGTGATGTGATCCCAAAAACCTAGAGAAAATCCCCTGACATGAAGGAAGGCCTTGTTTCTTGCCACATGGGTAGTAGGCACATTCCATTGAAGAGTTGCAATCGTGTTGCAAATATGTAATTTACTAATCAATGTTAAGAACTTTGAGAACACATTAAAAGAAGAAGAAGAAGATGTCATCACACTTTGTGATGAGTCAGAGATTGACTTGCAGCTCCTACAGTGGGTCAATGCTTGATTGATAGAGTTATGAGCACATGTTATTGAAAAAAATATTGAAAGATTGTTGTGATCACAGAATCCATGATTCTAGTAGCCTGATTTTAAAATGTCTTTTCTCCTTTAGATTGCACCAAATCTTATCTGTAATATTAAAAAATAATTTAAATAGATTTTGGTATTTTTACCATGGTACCAACCAGTGTTTTTTTTTGGGGCTGTTTTGGGTTATAGCTAAAATAGTCGTGGTGATTCATAGGAAGATTTAGCCAAATTTGGTTACAAAAGAAATTCAAAAATTTTATAAAAAAATTCTTCTATAATTTTTGGCAATTTACTTGAAACATGTAAAGAAATCTGGCAAAAATTATTTATTTAATTTTGGTCGAATTCAGGTTATTAAAATATTAAAAATCACATCATTTTAGCACTTTTAATTTTTATTGCAACATTTTGACTATATATAACCAAAAAAAAAGCTGATACCCACCAATGTTTTGATTTAATACCCACCCAACGGAAAAGGCACCACCCACCAATGTTTTGCCATTTTTGACAAAGAAATTGAGAAATTTTTGTTTTTTTATTGTGAATTTGACTAAAACAATTCGCCAAAATTTCAATATTAAAAAAAATACAAACGAAGTGCGCGCGCCCATACAGGTACCAAAGTGGAGGGCTTATTTTTACACTAAAATTCCTTGTAATAAGTAACTAATTTCACGCTTTTTATTTTAAATTTCTTGGGAGTAGAGTTTTTTAGGGTCTCTCAAATTTATTAGAATTTTAGTTTGACCCCTATTTATTTATTTATTTATTTATTCATTTTCGTGTGGCGCAACGCTCGAGTGTTGGCTCCAGGGCGGGGGTGTCGTTCGCGGTAGCGAAAGTCGCGTCTTTGCTGCGGCGACGACGACGACGACGACGACGACGACGATTCTCTCTGCTTTGTGTTTTCCCTTCCGTGGTTTGCTGCGAGAATCCCTCCACTTCAATGCAACGCCTCGTGTAACTCCTTTGATGCGTCGATGAAGTATGTAGGTATGGTCTGCTGTTTCGGTCCCTCTTTTGTTTTTTGACCCCTCCCTTTTTTTCCGCGGGGTTCAGAAGGGCGAATTGGACCAAGAGCTTTGCCTGCTTCTCTTCATTGTTCTTCGGTTGAAAGAGGAAGAAGAGTAACGCTCTCTACATGCATGTGGTTCTGTCCTCGATCCACTCTTGTTTTTAATTTTAATTTTTTTCTTCTTCTTCTTCTTCTTCTTCTTCTTCTTTTGTTATTGT
>Ga0209208_10007460_pt1 | contig 14796 bp, 9 predicted proteins | sample S1TSphfallax_3_FD_187694 | JGI IMG/M metagenome (GOLD analysis project Ga0209208, IMG submission 187694) | Host-associated microbial communities from peat moss isolated from Minnesota, USA - S1T2_Fd - Sphagnum fallax MG (SPAdes) (version 2) | ecosystem: Host-associated > Plants > Peat moss >...
CCCCGGCCTTTAGTACCTACCCACTTGCAAGATTAGGAACTGCTAAATATTCGAGAGTAGGCTAGGTGGAATGTGTAATTCCCTGTCAAAACCGAGGTTTCCCTCTCATGGCCTAGGAGGCAAAATCATGCTATGTAAAGCCTGCCCATTTTAGTGTTAAAAATTTGGGCAAGGTGAAGACACATATGGGATTTTGGGCTGACATATCCCTAACTGAATATAAGGAGATCTCCAAATACCTGTAGGAAATATGTTTTTTAGAACTCTAGGAACTGTGTATGACATCTGTATGTGATAACAGTGCAGACAAAGTCAGCAAAGCATGAAAGATGTGCGCAATATAGTACTGTAGGTAGTACCTTGGCTGCTTAGGCACAAATTAAATTATTTTTAATTTGGTTAAATTTCTCAAAATAGTTAGCTCATTGTACCAAATAATTGAAAATTCATGGTCAGACTCAAAACCCTCGCCCTCTCTAAGAGAATAAAAGTTTGTGAGGATATAGCAACGAGGAACACAACTGAACACTTTAGATAGTGAAGATAGTTTTATTGTATTTATTTTGTACTTGTCAAAAATTTCAAAATCAAAACTAAGCTGCTGAATTAAAATTCTTAAAATATATTGATCATTGGGTAGGTTATTGTTGAATCTGCCAAGATATTACCATATTCGGTATGGTATGGTACCATTCTATACTGCCACTGTATGGAAGGGAAAGTCCGGAGGTGAAGGTCTTTCAGACTGACCTAATTAGTAAAGCTGGGTAGCAAGTACCAATGCGCTAAAGAATTCCAAACTTCATCAATATAATAAAAAGATTTCAATAACCTTAGGGTCAATCTGCCAAAATTAGGTTTCAACACAGGGCAGAATGCATAAGTATATCAAACTAGTTTTGTTTAGCCTTAAAACATCACAGCCAGAGGCCTTACACTAGGCTATCAAAAGCCAGCCCGGCATGTCCACCCCCTATTTGGGCCTCTATCAGTGTTTACCACATCCAATGTACAGTGTTAATTATTCACTCATAAGCATGAAAAAGTGAATAACATAATGTGAAAGATTATTCAAATGTCAGCCAATAAAAAAACAGTCATTTCCAGTTTAGCGTTTCGGGCACCTGATAAAGGTTGAAGAAAATTTTCATTTATGCCCAAACATTTTGGGCATTTTGGAAAAATCCTGATACTCAAAAAAATTCGGGCAGTCTAGAAACTTTTATTCTGCCTGATAATTTCAGGCACATTATAAAGGTTGAAAAACAAAACTATTGTTGTTGCCCACAATTCCAGGCACTCTCTTGCATGAAAGAGAGTATGTTGGCCAGAACAACATTAGAAGCTCTTGTGAACATGAGAGGGTATTTAAAACCCTTTGAAACTTAAGCTCTTTATTCCACTCTAACTTGATTCTAATCTAGAAAAAAATGAAAATATTTATTCCTGGGGTTAAGATATCCCAAGATGTATATTCCCTTCTTAAACCCCAATGCCATGTCATTTGCCAACCCAGCGTTTTTTTTGAAAGGGATATCATTAGAGTTACTTTATTCTTTTCATTTCCTCCTTTTCACCACCTGGGTGTGGTGAATTAGGAAATTTCTCTGAGCAGTTTAGGAACCATGTATGACGTCAAAAGGTGACAATAGTGGCTGACAAAGTCAGCAAAGCATGCAGGAGGTGTGCAACAGGGCACAGCAGAGGAAACCTGAGAGGAAGAAGTATTCCTGGCTACAGCATCAGTCAGTATGTGACACTGCAAAAATATTTCTCACATCGAAGTTTTAAGTTATTAACTTTTTTTCTAACCCCACCCATAAAACTGAAACTGGGACTGCAAGTAGGGGGGAGACTACTAATACCAACCCACAAGTCGACCAATCAAACGATCTACCCAATCAGAAGCAGCACGGAGCAGTCAATAAATACGATTTGACTGTGTTTATTAGACTGGAAAGTTCCACGGCTTGTCCAGAGCTCTGAAAAGCTGTACATGTTTTCAGGGTACTATCAGTATTCCAGTGGGTTCACTAGATTTGATTGGTGAGCCTGGATCCAAGAAATTCCAGTGCAGGGTCACATATTGAGCATTGGTGGAGATGCTGTTAGTCTATGCATAAGATATGTATAATATTTAGTATGTATTGCTAATTATTTTACACAGTGTAGGCTACTTGTCTTCATTACACACTTGTTGCAAAAAATTGAACTTTGGGGACTGCAGAACTAATTAATATGAGGACACATAATAGTCTATTCAAGTGACAGTGGAAAAGACTAAATGGGGACTGATAATAAGCTCCTGATATTGATCATGGCCCCCTTGTGATCCTGCTGTCAATGTGATGGATATCTGAGCTCTGCTATTAAGGAGCTAGACTGGGGACAAGCATGGCTTCCATTACCCTTGACAGATCCACTACAGTAGCGTATGAACTTAATCAGTCTTTCTTCACTTAAACTAGGTGCACCGCAAGTTTTGTATATATTAATTTGCAGAGCTCCAGGAAAGAAGTTAGAACTGACGAGTGCAGCAGCCGCATTTGAATCCGGATCATGCATGTCTTGCCTGGATCATCGATCTCTTGCAGATGATTCTTGTAGGTAGTACGTACACAGACGTTTAATGCAGAGTCTCCTGCGTTCGTTGAGCTGCTGTCGACGGAATAGAGACAAGTGAAGTCTGTAATTTATCTCACATTTTCCACATGTTAAAAACACTGAAATTTGATGATACAGTATAAATCCGTGACGTCCCCAGTTCATTTCCATCACCTTCTTGACGTTGATCGGTTGATCTACTACCTGGGTGGAGTTACCTGGGTGGGGTGGAGTGGAGTGTGAGACGGACCTTGACATCCATAGCTTGCAGCTCCACAACAACTCCACTGAACACTTATGTCCCACTTTTGCACAGTGAGTCTTGTTATGACATTTACTTCGGTCTATATTGTTTTGACTTCTCATTTGATCATTGTCTTTCTTACATGTTCATCCTTCAGTCTGACTCTACAATGTTGATATCACATAGGGCGTAGGTAGTTCAACTTTCTGCAAAGGTAAGTTCAACTGTCACATGCAACCTATGCATATGACCTTCACAAACTAAGTTCATGTACTAGCATCCTATATCAAAACAAGCAATGCATACACATGGACCCCCTTGGTGTTTGTAACTTAAAGAGCTTATAATAAATAGGTTAATAGGCAATGTAGAGATTCCAAATGCCATATTACAACTACAAAAAAACAATAGAAAGGTGTGTAGATTTAGAAATTGAGTTTTCAATTCAAATGAAATGAGATTACAAGGTGTGGAGAATTAGGTCTCATGCTTTTGACATCATAACTTCAAAATGGATCAGCTTTGCATTGCAAACATTCAAACATCTATCATCACAAGAAGAAATCTTTTATTTCCTACCCAAATTCATTAGGTTTTTAGTGCAATGGGACAAAATTGACTAATATGCAACTTGTATGGTTTTGATAAAAAAAAAGAGTAGTTGATTAGAACATTTTTAGTAAAATACTTTTAGTCGTTTTGGATAGTCACATGTTGCACTACACAATTTTTAATTTTAAAATTATGATATAAAGATATGATGTCCTAAGTGAATATGACATGGAATAAAGTGCCACATCATCATACAACTTTTTTCAATTTATTATTTATTATTTATTATTTTATTATTTTTTAATTTAATTTTTAAATTTCAGATCATGGAGTCTTGGTTGTATTTTTTTCATGAGATGCCGTGATAAAATTACATGTCGTGAAAATTTTCAATTTTATTCCAATTTTGTCAAAAAAAATGTTTTATACATCATTAACCATGATGTATATGTTCGTATATTGCATTTATATGAGATACATTGATGCATACATTCACCAAGGTTTGAACCCAAGATTTCATGGAAGCACACTAAGGTCTTAACCACCAAACTTCTTCAAATTTTAATTAATAAGAAAGATTTTTTTTTAAAAAAAATATGTTTGACATGGAATTGTTTAGGAAACTCAAATTTAGACATACATTGTTTTTTTCAAATTTTATTTACATGCTACAAATGAAACATGATTTTGAAACTCATTTAATAATGTATTAAAAAAATTATAATGTCAAAATATAAAATATAAAAGGTCTAAAAACACTTAAAATATCATGTCATTAATAAATTTACAAATCTTTTTTTGTTTCAATTGACCTACAATATTTGTGAATTCGATGCGAATTCAAGAATAAATTCATTAAGTCTTTAACAATGTTATTTTCATTATGTAAAACATGTTGTTTTTTTGAAGAATTGCAAGTTTTTATTTTCCCCGATATGATCAGTTAGGAAGTTTTTTATTTATTTTTGCAATGTTGGTAAAATGGCAATCATCCATAAGAAGATTTAACAACATTTGGTTCTAGACAAGTTGCGGAATTGAAAGCTTGTTTAGATCCTTTAATATTATGGCTACCTACTATGATTTATTGTAAAACATTGATGATATATATTTTAAATTTTAAAAAAATTGATTTTTTCTTTCAAAAAAATCTTTGCTGATGTTGTTGCCCCTTTAAATTAGCAAAAATGGCCTCAAACATGAATTTTAATTTAGTAGTCAATATGGCCATTTAATTTTCAATACCATATTTTTTTAACAACATGAATCATACACTAATACAAATGATTAATTATACAACTTGAAAAAAATCACAAATTTTTTTATATACATATATAAATGTATATGATGTAAGAATATATTTTATTTTTGTTTCTTTTGGGGAAGTAAAAGTAACATAATTTGATGAAATTTTGGCATTAAATATTTAAGTTAAACCCCCCTCCCCAACCAACATGTTTTCTTGGTTTCAAATTTTTCGAACTTGACAATTCTTGTTGGGAAAAAAATGGAATACATTGTGCAAATTCAAAGAAAAATGTAAACAACAAAAAAATTGCTAAAATTTTTAAATCACAAATTTGAAGAAAAAAGGTACTTCTAATGAATATTTTTTAAAAATCAATTCTAACAATTCCAACATAAAATTTATTTGAAATTTTTTGAAGATTAATATTTGAAATCACTATAAACCTTATCCATTTTTTTTGAAAACATTAAAATAAATATTAATGATTTAATTGAATTTTTTTTGGTTGTGAATTTTCACAATTTTGCAAACATAAAAAGGAGCCATCAACCCAAAAAAAATTTAAATTTAAATTTAAAAACCAAAAAAATCATTTTAAATCTTTTTAATAATATAATTCTACAATGGGTTCTAGGATTTGTAGCCAAAATATATAAATATTTAACAAATGGATACCTCCATATACATGGTTTATACCTAGAACATGGTTAATTTTTTTATGGATGACCTTAAATAACACCACAAATTTGAAAAAATTAAAATAAAATAAAAGTTAATTGGTAGAAGTTAATTTAAGTTGCAAAATATTTCACACTACTGTAACAACATATTTGCATTTCACATGCATATGTTCATTATTTCTATCTTAAGCTTCAACAAACTTAACATAACCATTCATTCCAACATCATATTCATAGTTATTGCATATAACTAGAATCTGCACTTTAAAATACATTGTAAAAAACTCCAAAAATAATATTACAATTCATTTCATCATAATCTAACACTATAGAAAATTCACACAAAAATGGACATAAAATTCACTATAAAAGTTTGTGCTTCTCTACATTATTGAAAACATGAATCCAAATTACAGCATGATCCCATATTTTGTTTTAAAAAATCCAAAACAACATTTAAAATTTGTGGTTTTTTATTACAAGTACCTCCAACTCCTATTTTTTGCTAAAACTCCTTATTTCATCTTCTCTTCCCTTTCTTTTGTTTTCTATAAGTTTCCCCTTTTGAACTATCCCAAGTCACATCAGCATGATCCAAACAACAAGAATTCAAAATTCAAATTAACAAAGTTCCTTGATTAATCCCTAACCTAACTACCCTATTCATCCAAAATCACATACTCATCCTAACCCCTTAACATTACCCCCTCTGTACTTTGGATTTCATCCCTGAAATCCTTGTAAAATGATAGAAATGAAATGGGAGTATTTTATATCTTTTAAAAAATTTGTTTCCCCTATTAAAATGTTGTAATCCCAATCTACACAGAAACCAATGGTTTTATATATATGTTTCGATTTGCAATTTTGATCTCTTCCCCCATTAATTTAGTTTGTGGTTTTATTTCCAAATGTTGTATCTTGGATATCTCTTCTTCTAGGGCTAGAATAGCCTCCACCTCTTTTTTTTCTTGAATTCCTTCTGGGTTTTTTTTCCCAATCCCCTCCTTTAAGATCATGTGGTATCTCTAGATGTACCTCTTCCTCCTTAGCTACTCCACTTTTGAGGTTTTGTGATTCCTCAATTTGTACTTCCTCCTCCTGAGCTATCGCACTAGGCCATGCTTATGTTTCTTCATCTTGGCCCAATACCTCTATATTTGTTGGATTGCCACAAATGAAATCTAGAAAATTCTTTTGATAAGCTTCCAACTTGTACTTCAAAATTCTTTCATCGGCTCTATGTTGATCCATATTCTTCTCCAACTCCTTTGTAAAATATTCCTCTCCGTGGAGAAGTATACTACATCCGCTCCTTTGGATCAGTGGTCGACTACATCTCTTTCCGTGGAGATCGTCATTTAGAATTGGGCCTTTTCTGAAAACCCCCATATGTCCCACTGTACCATTTATTATGGTAAAAATGACATGTGCCCCGCATGGCTTTCCTCTATTCTTAACACTCATCTATCCAACATTAGATTTCGATATGGGGTGTAGTTCACTAGCCTAAATCACTATGGGACCTTAAAAGTGAAATAACTTCATTGCATTTTACTAATTTCACCCTGGTGAAAGTTATTTCACTATAACATCATTATGTAAACATCATGTTTCATTATTACTTAACATAATTCACTATTATAATTTATTGTAGTAAATAAGTTTATTTATATGATTTAAAAATATTCTATATATGCTACTTTATGATATACCCTATATTATTTTTAATTATTTTAACTTATACCTTATGTTATTATAAGTTATTATAAATTATTATAAATTATTGTGCCCTAAACTATTATATTATATTTTACTTTAAAGTATCTTAACTAGTTTATTATAAACTTTTAAGTTATTCTAAATTAAATTATTCAACTAACTTTAGGCTATACCTTAGGTTATTTTATTTTAAGTTAATATGTGTTATTTTAGGTTATACTTTAAATTATTCAATGTCATTCTACTTTATGTTATTATAAATTATTTTATTCTAAATATAATAACTTAAAATAATTTACAATACCCTACAATATAATAACTACCAATAGCCTATGATATTATAACATAGAATATCCAACAATAACTTGTAATATAATATAATAGCCATCAATAACCACCAATATCCATTAACAAAATATCCACCAATAGCCATTAATATAATAACCACTAATATAATAACCATTAATAACCACCAATATCCACTAATACAATAGCCACCAATAACCACTAATATAATAACCATTAATAACCACTAATATCCACCAATACAATAGCCACCAATATCCATTAATAAAATATCCATCAATAACCATTAATAGAATAACCACTAATAAAATAACCATTAATAACCACTAGTAAAATAGGTATTGATAGCCATTAATAACTGCCAATAGCCCCAATAAAAGAACAATTAATAATCATATATTAAAATTGTTTAGGATTGCCAAAAATAATGTAAGGTGAAATAATCTATAATAAACAAAAGTAACTTAAGGTGAAATAACCTACAATACTTTAGAATTGCCAATAATAACATAAAAAGAAATAACCTTCAATAGCCAAAAGTAACTAATAATAACCTCACATAATAAAAAATAGCTTAAGATGAAATAACTTAAAATAGTCAAAAGTTATTTATAATAGTTGCAAATAATTTGAAGTGAAATAATTTACAATAGTTGAAAATAACATCGAATAACTAAAGAAAACATATAATAGCCGAAAATAACTTAAGGTGAAATAAGTTAAAATAGCCAAAAATAATTTCGAATAACCAAAAGTGGCATAAGGTGAAATAGCAAAAAATAGCCAAAAGTAATTGAAAATAGCCATAATTAATAGTCGTAAATAATGTAGGGTGAAATAATTTAAATTAATGAAAAATAGTCATATAATAATTGAAACTAACTTAACATAGGTAGTATTATTATATTAACACAAATCTTATCCATTTATTAAACATTTTTTTTCAAAAAAAATGGTCATTAAAATGTTATTGAATAATGATATTCAATTTTTTTTTGTTCAAATGATTTTACACTTTCAAAAGGAAATGAATGTAATTATGTACATTATTGAATTTAAAAAAAAATAAACTCAAGTAATTTCATTTGAACAAAATCTCAATAAGATATGAATTTTTAAAGTTTATGTTTTTGTAATGTTTAAAATGAAGTATTTGATAAATAGAATGTAATGTAACATATTTTCACAACAAGTGGGTTGGTTTGATGGTAAGGGTGTTTACCTCCATTTTAAAGGTCAAGGGATCAAACCTCATGAGTGGTGTTATATGTGGTCAACAATGATAAGTTGACCAAATATTCTCCTATCTAGTTCCCTATAATAAGTGCCTAGGTTGATTACGTGGCCTATTTATATAAGTTAGGTTTTAAACTTAGCCTAGGTAGTGACATGTGTTAATAAATCATAGGCTAAAAATCATGAAATTATCAATAATATTATATATTAAATATTTTAATTTTAATTGATTTAATTTCCATTCTAGCTAGTTAATTAACTAACAAGTGAATGGCTTGGTAAATTTGTATTTCATTTGACAATAACCTTGTTTCATTAATACCTAATGAAACAATTCATTGTTCATAGCAATTGGTCCTCGTTCATTATGGGGTTAAACAATTTCATCGAGTAAAAATGTCCAAATTCACTCAAATATTTAGTGAAACCCAAAGTGAACTAGGACACATTTTATTATAGTGTTGTGAGCCTTCCATACTCCTTTCCATTTTCAAGTTTGTTTTTTGTTCGACTTTCAATAATTTGTTGATTTTTCTTCAAGTCTAATTGTCGCTATAAACTTTGGGTCACCATCCGATTCATCTTGTTTCACAATTCTTTGTTTTCAAAATTTATAAATCACACTATAATCCTTACGATGTCAACCACATAGACCTTTGATACTTTTTAACATACCCCTTAAAATTTTGAACTGAAAAAAAATAATATTATTCGTCTCAACACTCTCATCTACAATATAAATTTTTTTTAATAAAAAACCTTCCCATTATTAAAAGAAAGAACCAAAAAAAATTCCCCAAAAGATGGTCACTAAATGGTAGATGTGAAATTAAAATTCCTGTAGAATATTTCACACTATTATAATAACATATTTGCATTTCACATGGATATGTTCACTATTTTTGTCAGAACCCTAGCCTTGGGCTCACAACCAAGGCAAAGGCTTGTGAAAGTGCGAGCCAAGAGTGAAGCTCAAGAATCACATTTCATGCTCCCGGGAATGTGCAAGAATGTGAGGAAATGAACCTTCGCACTCCCAAGTGAGCTCCCACTTTGGGAGTTTTGAGTCCCGATGGACTTGCGAATTTTCAAAGAGCAATTGCAAGGGTCAAAACTCATTGGATTGAATTTTTTTTTATATCATTGAAAAGCTCTTGCAACATAAATATCTATACTAGCTCGCATGACCCGTTTGGGCACTTAAAACACAAGTTATGGCAAAAAAAAAAGGCCATGAGTCAAATTGCCAATTTGACTCCAAACCACTAAAAGTCTGGAATCACCTTGATTTCCTTACGTGTAGGTGGCGTGTCACATCTTGTTGAAAATTTTTCGATGAGGGCTACAACTTTATTTCAGACTTCACATCAATCAGAGGTCTGCACACAAAGTTATGGGGCTCCAAAGTCGTGGGAGTCCCAGTTTTGGGAATTTCATGACTCCAATTTGGGAGGTCCCAAGACAAAATGACATTTGGGTGCTTGGTCCATGGCAAGGCACAGAGAATACTATAAGGGGGAAGGTGGTGGCTTCCCCCAAGTTCGAGTTGTGGTGAGTCTTGTGAGTTCGTGTTTGCTCTTGGCTCGTCCGTGCACCAAAATTGCTCCAGCTACGCATTAACCAACTTGTTATTTGGTTTGTGTAGGTCAGTGTGAGTAATTGATTTGCTTTTCAATCTTCTTAGTCTCGATCCCGAAGCTCTAGCACGCCCTTTTACCCCCGAAGTGTTACGAGCCAGGGAGCACGCCCCAAGTCTTTCTCCTTCCACTATCCCCACTTTTGGACTCACAATTGAGTCCATCAAAGAGCTTGGGGGTGTGTCAATTTCTGTCTTAAGTATCAACAAACTTAACAGTACAATTCATTCAAACACCAGATTCATGGCTATTGCATATAACCAAATTTTGCACTTTATAATACATTGCAAAAAACTCCATAAACAATATTACAATTCATTTCATCATAATCTAACACTAAAAAAAAAATCACACAAAATATGAACATAGAATTCACTATAAAAGTTTATGCTTCTTTATGGTACTGAAAACATGAATCCAAATTACAACATGATCCCATATTTTGTTTTAAAAAATCCAAAACAACACTTAAAATGTGTTATATCAAAATAGAGTATGTGGTTTTCTAATGTAAGTACCTCCAGCTCATCTTATTATTTTTTAAACCTCTTTGTCTCATCTTCTCCCTCATTTGTTTTGTTCTCCAAAACTTTCCCCTTTTGAACTATCCCAAGTAACATCATCATGATCCAAACAACAAGAATTCAAAATTCAAACTAACAAAGTTCCCTAATTAAGCCCAATCCTAACTACCTTATTCATCCAAAATCACATACTCATCCTACCCCTTTAACAATATTAATTATCAATTAATATATAATGAATTACTATTAACGAACAAATTGGTTGAAATAATTTCACTTATCAATTATTATTATAAATTATATGATAATAATAATTATAAATTACTATAAAATATTAGCCAAAACATTAGATAAAATTGATAGTTTGATAAAAGTAATTAATCAATTAACAACTTGATGGATAAGCTAATTATTGGTTATTGATTAACATTTATTTGGTGGTTAATTAATTATATAAAATATTAATCATAAATTATTGAGTATCAATTACCAATGATTAAATATTAACTAATTAATGTACTAAATTTAAGTACCTACATGTGCCCAAACCTAACACGTAGGTAGCCTATTAAACTTTATAAATATTTACTAGGTGGAATATGCCTAATTTAAGCCTACTAGCCATGAACTTAAATTTGGTATGTACCCTAAGCAAAATAAACTTGTAGGTTAAGTAACCAAATTAATATAGTTGATTTGACTAAATGTCAAATTAAAATGGCCAATTTGATTAATTGTAAATCAGAATGGCCATTGAGTATGGTCAATTTGACTAAGCCTTGGCATGGTCATGTTGATGTACCTTTGGTCTTTTTGACTAAATGTTTGGTTTGTCGTATGGTAAAAAAAGTCATTTAATTAAATGTTTCAATCAAAAGTAATTTGTATCTTTCATGCCCCATGCCTTTAGTCAAAACGACCATCCCCCTTGGTCAATGTGCATATTTTAGTCAACTTAGACCTTCAAAAAAGTCATGTTTTCTTGTAAGGTGTAATCACAATCCAATGAGCCAAAAAATGTGTCAAACTACAAAGAAATATAGTTAAAATTGGATAAATATTTATGTTTTTCTATGTAAAACCATCGCAATCATGGCAAGTTATTTTTTTTCATTCATATGAATGTCAAGGAATTCAAACCAAAAATCCATTTCATGAAAAGTTTAAGTTTTGATTTAGGACCTTTAAAAGTGATTAACAACATGTCAAACAAAAGTCAATTTTGTAAAAGGACTATGAAAAAGACTCATATGATAAAACACATTTGATGGGAAAAAAATAAAAGGATAAAGACCTATTAACCAAATTAAAAATAACACTCATACCTTGGAATTTTAAAACTTTAAAAATTAAAAAAACTTTCCAAAATTGATCTAGAATTTTAGAACTTGAAAAGTCCTTTACCACACATAAATGGGGTAAAAGTGTACATGATGTGTTAAGAAAAAAATTAGTTTATTATATAAGAAAACATAAAAATGTAAAAATAAAATAAAATAGGTTATGATTTGAAATTATTATCATTTTTATAGACAAAACAATAAATTTATAAGGATTCAAGACACTTTCAAAAATTCATATTTATTAAAAAATGATGAAGAAAAAAACATGTAATGTACTTGGACAATTATAAACATTTATTATAACAAGTTGCAACAAAAATTGTTCCAAAATTCATTATTATGGAAAAATATTTTTTGGGAAAAAAACATATATAGTCCCTTTTTAAAGTAAGCATATTGGCTCCTTGTATCTCATTTGTACCCTATAATGAGGTCACAACTTTGGAAGTATGTGAAGGAGTTTGTTAGATCTTGTAATGTCTATGTTCGAGCAATGAATCTTTATCATTGCCCTCATGGTCTCTTTTAGCCATTGTCAATCCCTACATCCCCATGGTCTTCAATTTCTATGGACTTCATCACACATCTTCCACCTTCTATTCTTATGACTCCATCTTGGTGGTGGTGGGCAATGGTGCCTTGGATATACGCGATGATTCATATGTTATTGCATATTTGCAAGCAAGTGAAATTTTAATTAAATTGACACCCAAGGAATGGGATTGGATTGTTCATAAGGCCAAGCAATTCAAATGGAAAAATGATTCCTTGCTATGGGTGTGGACAAATTGATGAGTATGGGTAATACCCCACCTAGAACAAGGTGAAGGCCTTGTTGACATGTTCACGAGGAGTTGGGCCAATTTGGGGTCCAACAAATCTACAATATGCTCTAGGCATAATACTAGTGGTGAGGGATGCAATTGCAAGTTCAACATTTTCTTTTGGGTGTATGGTGTGTGACCAAGTTTGGGCATCTTTGAATGCACCTACACCTCATTTATAACCCTTACTAATTATGGGGCTTGGATACCTATGGAGTTTGGATTTTGCAAACCCATTGAGTTTGACACCTTGACATAATTGATATGTTTTGGTTATGATCAAGCATTTTTCCAAGTGGTTGGAGTTGGTGTCAATGCTAAATTCTAGCAATGAAAGGGCATCATATGCTTCTAGATAGGGTACTCGGTAGATTTGGGCCTTTAGCTAAAGTTTTCACCGACCAAGTATGAAATTTCGCAAGGAATTTCAAGAATTATGTGAGCCATCACTTACTAATCATTGCATGACTTCACAATACCATCATAGGTAGACAAGTTAATTAAGTGGATGGTGTAGATAGTCAAGTGGGGTTCAAAAGGGTACATTTGAAATTGGGATCTATAACTACCATGGGTAGCTATGGGATATAGGTTCAGTTAACAAACTTCTCTTGCATCTTTGTCTCCATACTTTTTATTGTTTGGTCATGCGCTTGAGTTACTAGTTTCAATTTGATGAAATGTGATGGTCATTATCAATTTAGATGATCCAAATGTGTGGTTTTAAGCATGTGAACTACAAATCACTTTGTTTCAATGTATAATGCCCATGGCTATGGAAAATTTGGCAATTGTTCAACATTAAGATACACTTTGGTATTCCATTATTTGAGGAGGTGGTTATTGGTTTCGAGTCTGTAGATTCAAGTTAGGAGATTATGTGTATTTATAACAAACAACATTGATTACTTTAGACGTGATTGCAAGATGTGTTATTTTGCAAATATAGATGATTTTACCTTCTAGTGTGTTGTTGTTGGAGGGCCAAGATGGTTAGACATGGAACGATCATGTGTGTAATTGCACACCATGCCATTTTCTCCATGTGGATGGCCAAATCAACCCATCTTTGGCAGATATTTTTGCTGAATTTTGTTGTATGTTGTGTGGGTAGTCTACTAGGGCTACCATTATGTTGGTGTGTGATTGGTGTTCAAAGGGTTGGCATATGGGATGTTTTGAACAAAATATCAATTGGCAAATGGTTTTGCCTTTTGTACGTGCACCTAAGTAGACCAAGGTTGCTTAGGTCAGAGTGTAAGATTAGCCTAAGTATCTATTTCATGGTGATTCACATTTGGTCGAAGATTTGAAGGATTGTAATTAGGCAACTAACAATGGGGCTCCCATTTGCATCCAACCTACTAGTCCTTCTACTTTGGAACCAAAGTGTTCATTAATGATAAATTTTCATAAATCATTTTTTATAGTGTTATTTAGCTTAGAGGTGTAACGCGAAAGGAGGTGGTTCGAACTCTGATCTAACCTAGGGTTCTGGATGTGTGTGTATCAACTAACTTGGTGTGACGGCGCCCCATCAGAATTGCATGAAGATTGCATGGCTTTCTTTTGAGCTGTGTGCAGGGATCGAGATGGCGGCGGCTAGCATTGATGAAGCATGCTCAATTAAGGTGTCGAGACGGCGGATTCTGGATCGGTTTTGATCGGCACTGAACGTTTTGGAAAAGCGTCTGGAAGAAGTAACGGACCTCTGAGGATGAAGGATCAGGAGTCTGTTGGAGGGAGGGAGACAATTTTGGGCAATGTAGAGAATAGAACGGAGTGTAAGAGATAGAACAGATAGTAAGGAGGTAGATCAGGCATCACAGAAGGCGGTAGTTTGGGAGAAGAGAGAGACAATTTTGGAAAAAGAAG
>Ga0209208_10007461_pt1 | contig 14795 bp, 10 predicted proteins | sample S1TSphfallax_3_FD_187694 | JGI IMG/M metagenome (GOLD analysis project Ga0209208, IMG submission 187694) | Host-associated microbial communities from peat moss isolated from Minnesota, USA - S1T2_Fd - Sphagnum fallax MG (SPAdes) (version 2) | ecosystem: Host-associated > Plants > Peat moss >...
TCGGCACCAGTTAGTGACTTGTTAACCTAGTTATATTGTAAGCTAGTTAACTAGGGTGTTACCTGGCTACTTTAATTATGCAGCTGGTTCCTCTTTCCTTTGTTTGGGTGCTTCTCACGACCCGCTGCGTCGTCTAAGCCTTCGCTCCGTTGGTTGTCGTTTTGCTTCCGGTTCTGGAATGTTTCTGCCAATTTGCTTCATCTTTCGCAATTCGCGACGTCTGGAGGAGGAGGAAATATCACGCATTTCTGCTTTTACAATTTCGAAAACGGAGTTGTGTGCATGAGGATCTGAGGTGCGTGGAATTAGCTGCGGGGGTGGTATTTTTCTTGTAGAATTCCAGTCGTTTTCTGTGGATTTGTTGTTCCCCGTGCGCGTGTTATGTTGCGATGTTTTCTCTTTCGTATTCTAGAGTTGTTCCCGGGATGTACCTAGTGTGTTTGCGCGAATTCCAGCAAGGCTATTATCTATTATGGTCAAGATCTTTGTGCTGGTGACATTTGTTTCCAGTCTTTTGCATGAACATTCGGAATTCGTACGGAGTTCGTGACAATGGCTTTAGGAACATTGTTAGGTTTGTTGCTTTCAACGATGACGTTGCAAGAGCTGAGGAATTTTTTTTTGAGCAATTGCGATCCAACGCGGTTTTTGCCCTAGGTTTGACACATTGTCTCGACAATTGTTTTTCAAGAGTCTTTAGAAGACATGAGACTCGAGCACTGTTTCAACAGAATGTCATTGAGTTGTGCAAGAATTAAAGAAATGCTAAGCTCGTGAAGTCTTTCCGGCCGCGGCTGACTCCATATCTTTCTTGTCAGAATTGTTGTTTCTCTGAATCTATTCTACTTCACCGTCTTAGGAGAAGATGCGTGCATGGTCGAAAGAAGAAATACGGGTGATGAAAATTCGATCATCGAGAACAAGAGCGAACCTGAGATGATAATGCACGACTTAGTCAGCTATCATGAACGTTAGGCCGTGGCGGTCGAGCTTATCAACTTGACAAAGCATGGCTTCATGTTCTGTGCTTGCGTTTGTTGACAGGAGGAGGTCCTGGTGAAGGTCAGAGGTGAATCATGAAGTGGAAGAAACGCCTCATCATCGAAGGTGGACGACATTTGGCGTGGCATGTAAATGATCCATGCTTGAAATCTCCTGGTAACCAGCCGCCTACAGCTCGCCAACGTTGTTCTGTATAGTACCATCGCTCATGTCATTGCTTTCTTTCTAGCAAGCTTTTGTTTAGCAGATTTGTTCTGAAGATGAATGACGCTTCATGATGTCAAATATCTGATGTTCCTGTAAAATTTTGTTCCCTTGCTTCTTGAAGACTTGAAATGTCACAAGAGATTGCCTGCTTTCTAGGATTCTGGAACAGGGCTTTTTGCCTGAAGTGTCTGTGCTTCTTCTCTACAGGGGACCGAGGAAAACGGCCAAGGTCGTCAGGCAACAGCGGTCGGTATGGTTCTGTTGATGGCCCAATTGCTGACGCCATGAATATGGCCAGAAATTCTGTACATGATTGTCAGAGAGCATTGGCAGTACTTGAATTTGGATCAAAATCAACTGGCCTGAAATCACCCCTTGGGAAATGTTCTCCAATTGGCACCAAAATCACTGCAATTGTGCCTGTTGATTTGGAGGATGACTACAGAGTTTATCAAACAGTGGAACCATTGCAATCTAGGCCAGGGGAGACTGCAGATTCCGCATTTGATCTTCAATCTGATGGTGAAGACATGCCTTTGTGTACTCCGAGAAGACTGATGAAGGGAAGCATTTGTGATGCATTCAATGCAGCAGAGGGTTTGGCTCCCGCAGTTTCATGTATGTCACCTGCTGAGTCCATCATGGAAATTCTTGCTCTTGAGCAGCCCAGGTCATCTGGCGACACCAGCATGGAAATTCTTGCTCCTGAGCAGCCCAGGTCACCTGGTGACACCATCATGGAAATTCTTGCTCTTGAGCAGCCCAGGTCATCTGGCGACACCAGAATGGAAATTCTTGCTCCTGAGCAGCCCAGGTCACCTGGTGACACCATCATGGAAATTCTTGCTCTTGAGCAGCCCAGGTCACCTGGGAAGGATGGGGTTGAACACATAAAAAGTGTTACTCCCCGGAAACCCAGGAAGCAGAAAGTTGATGACAGTGAAGACATGGAAGTTGAAGATACTCCTAAAGTGAAGAAAGCCACAAAGCTGGGATATCTGGAAGTAGAAAGTGAAGGCCCTGACTATGAGCTTGAAGAAAACAGTGCAAGTGATTCAGAGGATGCAAATGAGATAGTTGACCCACTTGCAGATTACTGGAAGGAATTTGCAATCATGGCATGCAAGGTCTGGTTTGTCTCTCTCTAAGGTCAATCTATGATGATCTAAATTATAGATTTCTCTTCAGTTTTAGCACTTCTCAGTGGCTCTGGCTCCATCTTGAGCTATGACAAAGTTTGGCATTCACTGACTGAATCCTTTGTGAATGCAGGAAAAACCTGAACCAGTACTAGATGAGACCCCTAATGGACATTGCATTCATACTCTGGTCATAATGCCTGATTTGGGCAGGACTTGTACTCAGTGTGGATTGGTGACAGAACGTATTGAACACATGTCATTCATATATCACGCTCCAGTAGGTGACCCTTTCACAGCTACTTCTGCAAGTTCCTTTCTGCATCCTTCTTTGTGACAATTTATAAAGCACAAATCCATTTATCTCTGTGGTTATATCAAAGAAGGATGGCCCTCCTGGAACCTGTGTCATATAAGGAACCCTTCTGGAACCTGATATTCTTTTGGATGTTGTCATCCTCTCTAGTCTGAGAACATTGGATGCAGATAATCCAGGAAGGGGAACATAATTCTACTTGATGTTGTCCATTCCAGAAGCTTCTACTGCAAATGTGCTGCTTACAACATATGCCAGAATCATCATAGATTATGCAAAAACCTTCAACCATGGCTCTAGAGTATGGGTGGCATGTAAATGTTTAATTCTTTGTTTGTATGAGGAGCCATCATAACTTGCTTCTATCCTAATGATGGTGGTGTGTGTTTGAAATCAGCGGTATCTACGAAACCCTTCAAGCAAAGGAAGGAAAGCGCAGGATCCTTATTGCAGTATTCCTGATGGTGAGGAGTTGCAAGAGAGCCTGCTTACCATGTCCGGACTAGAAGTCCACCCCTCTTTAGAAGATCGTATGCATCCTCACCAATTAGAGGGATTTAAATTCCTCTCCCGGAATTTAGTAGAGGAGGATGGAGGTGGTTGCATGCTTGCATTTGCACCTGGCACTGGGAAGTCATTCCTTGTCATTAGCTTCATACAGAGCTTCTTGGTCCAGATGCCAGATGCAAAGCCCTTAATTGTTGCTCCAAAGGGAATGCTTCTACCATGGGTCAGAGAATTCAAGAAGTGGGAAGTTCAGGAGATTACCACCTTCAACTTGTATGAAGCTCAAAGCTGTGTGGATAGCCAGTTGAGCATGCTTCAGAAGTGGCAGCAGCAAGAGAGAAGCGTCCTGCTGGTAGGATACTCTCAGTTTGTAAACATGACTGGTGAAGTTGGGAGGCTGCTCACAGAAGGACCTGGATTGCTGATTCTTGATGAGGGTCACTTGGCACGAACCAAAGACACTAAAATCTTGAAATCCCTCATGCAAGTGCGCACCAAGCGACGGGTGCTGCTTTCTGGCACTCCATTCAACAACAACTTTGATGAGTTTTATAATACATTGGAGCTTGTTAGACCTGGTTTCATGCAGCGAGCTAGTGCACTTCTGTCCCCTGTTGCCAATGCACTTGAACCCTTCTGGTCTGAGACAGTGGCAGCTGGCAGCATTCCTTCACCAACCAAGAAGTCAGGCAATGTGGGAAGGCAGGCATTCAAAGATGTGATTGTGGAGAGGATTGAGAGTGGGACTCCAGCAGGGATTTTGACAGCCCTGAAGCAGTTGCGAATTCTGATTGCCCCCTTTGTGGCATGGCACAAAGGCCAAATCTTGGAAACTTTACCGGGCATCTCGGACTTCACCATAATGCTTCACCTCACGCCTGCACAGAAACATTCTCTTGCTCTTGCAGAGAAACATGACATCCGAGACAATTTACAGAAAGGACCAGCAGCAATCTATGTGCATCCAATTCTGGAGCAAGTAGGAGAAAAGAAGAGGAGTCAAGATGACCTGAGGCTGCAAGAAAATGTGAATGTGAAAGATGGTGCTAAGTTGAGGTGGGTCACAGATTTGATGCGACTTTGTGATGCAGCTGGGGAGAGGTTGCTTATTTTCAGCGAGTACCTCTACTCCCTTGCCCTGATTGAAAATGTGATAGCTCATAGGATGGGCTGGGGGAAAGGTCTTCAGATTCTCAGGATTGATGGGAAGACACAACTTTTAGAACGAGAGAAGATTGTGAAAAGCTTCAACGAGGGTCAGGATGCCCGAGTACTATGTGCATCCATCAAAGCTTGTGGAGAGGGAATTTCTCTTGTGGGAGCCTCCAGGGTTGTTTTGTTAGAAGTTCCTTGGAATCCAGCAGTTGCACGGCAGGCAATAAGCCGAGCCTTTCGCATTGGGCAGAAGAAGAAGGTTGTTGTCTACCGCCTGATTGCAGCTGACACACAAGAAGAGAAAAACATGCATGAGAGCTCAACACGCAAAGAATGGCTTTCCAGACTGCTGTTTGACCAATCCATTGGCAACAGTCACACAAGCATATTGTGGGATGTGACTGGGAAGTGCAGTGACAGATTTCTTGATCATGGACCTCTCATGGAGGGTGTGAGAAATGTTCTTGAGCGAGAGTTCTAAGGAAGTAATGTAGTGTGCATATGAATGTTTGTCTCAGTAAATAACAATCTGTGTATGTTCCAGCCTTTGACAATTGGATTTGCATAATCATCTGGCACAACCCATTGAATACTCAAATGTTTAGAACTTTGATATCTGTCTCTTGCACCATCCTTCATCAATAATCCTTGATTTTATCAACTTGCACACCATCTTCAATATGAAGCTGTTATTAAGTTCCTTGTAATTAAATGGCTTCTCTGATCATAGACAAATTCTTCCTCAAGTTTTGCACCTCTGATGTCATAATCACCCCAAGTTTCCATTCACCTGCAAGAATCGAATCTGGATGTATGACCTATTCCTGCAACCATGGGAAGAATTTCAGCATTTTGATTTTGGGCAAATTTTCACCACTTGATCACCAAAAAAGTCCAGGGTGACTCATACAAAGGGATTTTATGAAAAACAAGTTCCAAGTCTCATCATCAAATCATTCACAAGATGGAATTACCCGAATTTGGCTGCAGGTCAGACTGGAAAGTAGAAAAATTGAAGAATCCTGCTATATTCTGGCAACCTGCTGGATCCTATTGTCTACATATGGTGATTTCAGAACTATTTCCTTGAAATCTGGCAACTTCTGCTAATTTTTTCCACAAAAGTCCTTTGTATGAGTCACACTAGATTGTTCTTGTCATCATGTAGCAATTTTTTTCAAACCATAGGTCGTTCCTAGACATAATGGTGCACAGATCATGGACCTTACTTACCTCCGTTACTTCCATCAAAGGTGGGTTGAACATATTGCTTTTTTTCTGTCATCTGCGGTAAAGTAAGTGTTTGGAGTCTCCCTTTCTGAATGGATTGTATGCATGATCTGCAAAATGCTAGAAGATGAACAAAGGGCAAAGAGTGAACAAGTTGAAATTTTAGTTCTCTACTAGCAGCATATCATGGCAGGCGTGCAATCCTAAACCTCATGATAACTTTGGAATGGAGCATCAACTTTGTTGCTAGAGTTTTGGTTTTTAGCCCACATACTGTCTCACTTCCACAATCTAGAGTCAGCATTCTTAAGCTGCAAATGCAACCAAACCAAGAAGCATGGTATGACTGTATAAACCCATTTTGTGTAGTTCTTTGGTTTTGTTAATAACCTCCAGTTCTAGTTTTTTTTAGATATTCAGAATCAAGAACCTCTGGTTCAGACAGTTTTTTTAAATTTTAAAATCAGAATCAAAGAATCTCCAGTTTTGGGCTTTGGAAAAATTTCAAAGAATCATGGGTCTCATGAAAGAACTAGCAAAAAACCAATAGGTTATGTTCTTTGACTTAGTTGATTGACATTTTTTTGCAACCCCAGTTACTGGTCAAAACTGGTCACTGCAATAATTTACAACCATTGGTCAAGGGTCAGAACCTGTGTTGGGTGGATATCATTTTTAGAAAAAAATTGTCGGTTTCGGTTTCTTAAATGCTTTTAAAGAACCAGGTCAGGTCTTAAATTTATTTTAAATTTTTTTCAATTGCAATATCCATGAAGGATATCAAATTTCTTTAAAGATAAAAATCTGGATCTCACATTTTTGGATATCCTAAGAATAATATTTGTGAAATATTCAAGGTAGTTCTCATAGCTTGGATAACATGTTCACAAGCTCATCCCAATCAAACTCACCTTTGTACTCTTCTAGGTTTGCTTCTAAAAAAACATCAACTTCAATTAACTTTATCAAGTTAACAGTTGAAAAACAACTCACCTTACAATCATTTGGTCAATTCTTGTTTATAAATATTAACCTATTTAAATTATTTGTTTACAACATATGTTTCTTCAATTTTTTCAATATCCTAAACAAGGAAAAATCCTTTTCATTTTCAATGTGGGATCCCACAATCCCAAGGATCTAATGGGCAAGGAAAACAATAGTTAGAAACAAGGACTCATGTTTTCTATGCCACTTTAGAAAACACTTGATGTCCTTTGCATCAACTTGGTACTTCTAGAACATTTGCAATTCCCTATTCACCAACTCATTGGCTAGTTCCTTAGTCCCAATATTCATCTCAAAATTGTCTAAACAAGAATCTTCATCATTTAGCTAATTTGCCACATTTTCAAATTCCAACACAAGGTGAGGTACATGGTGGCATTTCAACAACATTGGAAACAAAAATTGTCTGTGATAATTTTCCACCATAAAAACTTGTTTACAACCAAACCTACTTGCAAACTTGCAAGAACAAATTAAAGGTCCACATGACAATGTATAAATTCCCACAAAAAAATAAAATTACACAAACAAAGATTAAAAAAATAATGTTTGAAACAAAATTGATTTAGTTTTCATTAGAATGTTCAATTTTCTTAACCTCAAACCAACTTTAATGCAAGCGTTGTTCCATTCTTGTTGACAATTACTAGATTTCTTTGGCCAAACAATGCATTTACTTCAATATGTTTGGATAGACTAAACACATTTAATGCCCTTACAAACTTTTTAATCACTTGTGGCATATTCATAAGTTTTGGAGAAAACATGCCCAAAACATGTTCCAATGAAAGCTCTTGTCTAAACCTAGAGTTTCACATTTGACATAGACTTGAAAACATTTGTCATGATGTTCAAATTTGAACCTTCATCTTTAATGTATATTATAATCTTAGTTCTTAAACCATATTCATCCAAAAGATTCATTAATTTTTTTGCCAATGCTTGTTTTATAATCTCAAAAGTCTCAACTAAACCAAGAGTAACATGTTTTAATATATAATCAAATCCCCAAAAAATTATGACCAAGGCAAACACATCATTAATGCCCTTGGACATCAAAAGATCAAAACTAGTAATGGGAAAATGATATTTTTCAAGCAAAAACAAAAATATGTTTATTTAATTTTATCCACTATGCTAAACAAAACATTGTGTGAAAAAAACTTTCATTGAAAAGAATTGGATGTGAAAACACAAATGCAAGATTAAATGTTTTAGTCATAAATTTTCCATAAATTATAAGGGCAAGTTGTCGCAACCCTAACATCAAGTTTGCAACTTAGTGTAAAGTGCAAGGGCCTGTGAGGTCAAAATAATGTGTTCAAATGTGAAACACACTCTTACAAATGGGGAAAAGTGCAAAAGATGGAACCTAATGACTCTTGAGTGCATTCCCACTTTGGGAGTTACATTTGTGCGAGAGTCCTAAATGTTCAGAGCCTTGGTTGAAAAGGCAAACAATCACCAAATTGGGCCTTTAGAATACCATTGGAAATTTCTTAAAGTGTTCATGCTTAAAGTGCCCTCGCATTACTCATTTAGACCTAAAATGCATGAGTTATGATCAAAAGAAGGGTTAGGAGTCAAATTGGGAATTTGACTCCCAACCACAAATCCCTGTATAGTAGGGGCCCGATGATCTCTAATTGGGGCATGGAATACATCGTTGGAAATATCTCTTTGAATGCTATGAGATATTGGCCTCAGTGAGTACCACAAGTCATGCATTGTACAATGTGTTACAATAGATTAATGGTTCTTGTAGTATCATAACAAAAAAAGGTTCAAGTTTCATATTTCAAGAATAATAGGATAACTATATTGCAAAAAAAATGTGGTTATAGACCATAGATTAATTGCAAAAACATATGAAGAAGAAGTGAAAAATAATAGGAAAAGTTAAATGGAAAAATAACCTACAAGGCCTATGTTAAGTGCAAGTGCAATCTCCAATATTTTTGGGGCCATAGATCTTTTCAAAAAGGATAATGTGCACTAAAAAGAATTGATGTTAAAGAATCATCTGAATATTATTGACTAATACAAAAGAAATAAAAACTAAATATGAAAGAATCAATTTGGCAAGAAGAATAAATAAAGTATTAATAAAAGTATTAAATTTTATTTTTAAAATAATAGAACCACCTTTGTTCTTTGATTAAGAAATTAAAAAACTAGATCAGCCAATTATTAAAAAAAGTTAATTACCACCCAACAATAGTTAGAATTAATTCTTTGATTTGTGAGAATTGTTGATCAAGGTATAAGTATATATTGGCCAATTCTAGGTTTCACAAAAAGAAACCTCCTAATGTGGGTATAAACAAATGTACAACCATAACCCTCCAATTATAGGACATTTATTTGAAGATTATTAATTACCAAATCTATTGCAATCCACAAGCCACCTTTCACATGAGGAAGTGGTAATCAGCTGAATACAAATTTGGAAATGGAGAATTAATTAACCACTAAACCATGAAGAAACTTCAATAAGGTGTACCTACAAAGGGAACAATGTTGGATCACATCCATGTAGTAGGGTGGCATCCAAAATAATTCCCACAAAACAATGAAATTTTTTTGGTACAATTAGTCAACTTTCTAAAATAAATTGAACTTGTTTACATTTTAGACATATGAAATATTAAGATGGAAAATTATAAGAACTCATGAATTTGAAGAGAACATTTGATATACACCTCATTAATATAATCTAGATGTATAGTCTATATGATCTTCATCACCTTTTCCTCTTAACATTTCATTTCATTACTACTTCATTTATTACAATTAGATGATTTATTAACTTACTAATTAAGCTTATTAATATTAATTCACTTACTAACATACTAATTGAACCTACTAACAATTGTTGATGCATATTATATATATAATTGTGTTTCTAATACCCCCTTAATGGCAATGTATTATCTTGAAAATAAAGTCAGTGCCATTGGAGTGTACCCCATGTCTTTCTATTGCATTGAACTCCAAGGCTTGACATACATGATAACAAGCCCAATAATTTGAAGTAAATCATATTTAGGCCCAAGGTAGGCCATGTGACCATCATGTGAGTTCTTAAGTTCATGTATGTGTCATATTAGTGTAGGAAAAAGGTTTAGGTTGAAACCCTTTTGGAATTTGAAGCATCTCACAAGCCTAGTAGGCTAAGTGGGGTGTTGAAATTTTCAAAACGGTCTAAACCTAGACCCTTCTCCTATGTAAAGTAATGAAGGGATTTTTGTTTAGCTTTTATTTTGAGTTTATCTTTTCCATTTTCAATGTTTTCTTTTGGTGTTTTTGTGCTCCTTTGCAGCTTTCATCATTTCAAGATCTCTTTGCAATGTTTTTATTTTTTTGGTGTACTACCTTCATGATGTTACGCATCCTCTTCTTTTTGAATTGTGAAGCAACACCATCATCCTTCTTGTCATTCTTTTGCTTGTTTTGGTGATTGACATTTATATCCATTTTGTTCTTCAATGTTCATTTTCTTGTTGTGTTGTATGGTTTTTGCTTATTGTTGTTGATTTTTTTTGGTTTTGTGTAAGTTTTTTATGTTGCATTTTCATCACATGTTTTCAGCATTATGGCCCAATCTTTTCATTAGCATAATCTATTTCTTGCTTGTGAGATCTACAAGCTTCTCCTTAATTTTTGCAACGATTGTTGTTCATCTTCTTTTATGTTGGTAGCCCTAGGATTTTTTGTTTTTTTCTATATCGACAACTTTTGACATCAACCTTTGTCTTTTCCTTTGTAACATAATTATCACATCTTTTATTTTATTGATCAATGAAAAGGGTGGGTGCAAGCTAAGGTGGACCACTTTTTGCATCACACTGCAAATTTTTGCAAAGTGTTGTGCATTAACATGTCATTAACATGCCATAAAATCATCATTATGCCAAATTTTTCATTGAATTAAATTTTTCAACTTGAATAAGAAAATATCTACATAGAAAAATTTAACATGTATTTTTAAAATATAAAGTATTGGACTTTTGAAGTTGAAAAATATGGATTGCTCTTTTGTCTATGGTTTGATACAAATACATTTTTGTTTATGAATTTTGTTTAGGTTATTTTATAGGGAGTCAATATATGATATACTAAAAAAACAGTGACATAGATGCCAAAAAATTGTTAAAAAAACCCAAAAGAAGATATGAACTTTTAAATGTCTTAAAATGGACCTTATTTTCAAAAGTCCATATCATATTCATTTATTGATGGATTTCAAATTTTTTTCTCTTTAAAGAGTTATGTAGTTGGGCTCTATTCACATAATCTTTATTATCTCATTAACCACATTTAATCCCCCACTTACACAATGATATCATAGTAGACTGCAATTTTAACATTACAAAATGGACTTGTTATGGATTATTTATCTGTCATAATTGGTCCACCTTACCTTGCAACCACCCAAAAGCCTTCTTTCTCTTTTCCATGACGCTTTTTCTTCAACAAAATGTTTGATGGTGTTGAGTTGTGCTTTGTTTCCTTCTTCGACATATGATTTTGTTTAATGAAACATTTTTATTCGTTTGTATTCTTCTATTTTCAATTATGTGTTTTTGCAGTAGCATTTTTGGTTGTGGTTTTTGTTTGTTTTTGGTTTTTAATAATGTTTTTTTATTTGTTTATGCAACACATTTGGGTTTTCATTTTTGATTTTTTCACTTGCAAATATATGTGGAACTTCATTTTTGCTAGAACATAAGTGCATGTACATTGATGTTGTTATGCATTTATAAAAAAATCTTTGAACTTCACCCTATTTTGTGTTGATTTGGTTATAGTTTTGTTCCTCCATAACCTAAATGCATGTGCATTGAGGTTTTACATTTTTCTCTTCCTTTTTTTTTGGGTCATGTTTTGAGTTTTCATTTTGCAATTGTTTTTTTGTTAATGTATTAGCTTTGAAGAAACAAAGTATTGATCTTGCAAATCACACCATGGATGTTTCAATAGAGTTTATGTTAGGATTGTCAAAGTTTATTGTAAATAACAGCCGATCTACTACTTTTCATTTTAATCTTGGCTTTGTTGATCTATGGTCTTTTGCATTGACATCAACCCCTATTATTCCTCCCAACTTTGATGTTGTTAATGTTAATGCAATGTGGGTAGATGATGCATATGTGCAATCACTTAATGGTGTTGAATCTTTTGATTTGATTATTGAAGGTGATCATGTTCTTTTTGCAAGTTTTCATGACCTACTTGTTCCATTGACTATTGATGATTTTGATGTTTGTATTGATGTTTTTCGTAGTTCACATGTTGTGTCATTAAAATTTGAAGATTTTCATTATTAGCATGATTTTAAAGTTGTTGTTAGCAATGAGGTTGTTTACCATTATGTTATTGTGTTTGGTGATGTTGATGGTTCATTCCCAAAGTCACAATTTTTAAACATTGATGAAAAAGAATTGGACAACATCAATAAAGGTAGTTGAAAAAAAAATGTAGGCATGTTGAAATGTGGGCCAAAAATCCATTTCATGAATGGTGGGAATTTTGGGGTTTGACACCAATAAATCAATTATGAATTTGGTAGAAGATGAGAAACCAATCACAAAATTAGTCATGGACATGTTGGCCATGTTCATTTTTCAAGTTGCAAAAAAGGACAAAAATTTATACCTACCAACAAGGTAAATTTCTTGAATCCAATTTTGTAATTATGTTTTTTTTTAGGTTTATTTATTCCAATGTTTATTGTTTCATGTTACTTTCTATGCGATGATGTAGGTGAATTTTTTATTTCTATTTTTTTTGTAAGTGAAATTTCATACCTACATACATGATTCATATTTTTATTGTGTTTTCTAGGTTTTGATGTAGTTGATTCATCCATTTGTAAATGGCTTTCCAAAATGATAGCATTTTAAAACTTTGACATATATCATCTATTGATATTGTTTATTTAAAGTTGTAGGTATTTCCTTGTGTTATGTATGTTTGTTTTCTGCAATAACATGTAGAAATTTGTAATTGTTGATTTGGGTTGTTAATTCAAATAACTAATGCATTAATGTCGTTTTAATTATTTGATTGGTTATGTAACATACATGCATTGATTAGAGCCATTGGACGACTAATAAGGCAAGACATGCACAATACATTATGGAAATTGGGAAAGCACCCTTAATGCCTTTCAATTTATTTTTACTCATGTCAAGTTTTAGCATGTTAAACTAATTGGTGATGAATCAGTTCTATGTGCATCTAATGCAAGTCTTGGTAAGAACATTAAAAAGTTTGATGTCTTGTTTATTGATGAAGAAAGGAAGATGTTGGCTCAAGAGATGTGTTAGCCAACAATGTTGATGGGGTTGAATCTTTTTATATGCACAACTTTTTCATTTGTCGTTACCAAGAACTCAAGAATGTGGATTTTGACAAGTTTTTTGCAACTACCAATTGGTCTAGTATTGAAGTTTTGTCAAGGCATCTCCAAGAACTAACAAATTGACATCACCAGATGTTCTATTGATAAACATCGACATGTTATCGACTACCCTATACTTAATGTTATTCACACTTTCAAGGAATTAACAAACATTGGCATGTTGATTGGCCTTTTGGTAAGCCAATACCATACCCATATTCTTGTGTTATTTTGGAGATTGTCTAATGAAATTTGGTTTACCATTGCATCAATAGGTTGGAACCAATTGTAGTTTATTGTTAATAAATTAAAAAATGGTTTTTCTTAATTTGGAAAAAAAAAGTTTTATTTAACAAGATCACTGGAAGAGGTGTTAGAATAACATGCATGGAATAAATGTTTGTACCAATGGAATGGAAGTGATTAATCATAAAGACCTGATCTCTTATGGGAAGTACTTAAATGTTTTTCTATTTCCATTTTCTTATTTCATTTCAAATTTTCTATTTGTTGTAGGTTTTTTTTGTTTCAAGTTTTTTTGTTCTTAAAACTATTTAAAATTATTAATTCATTTGTTTTTGCATTGTTTTAATGTTTTTAAAAATTGTTTCTGGTTCGTTATTTTTGTAGGTACAATGAAATTGAAAAGTACATTTGCGAGAAAATGGTATGTTGTTTGTTGGGTGTATGCATTCTAAGGTGGCTCATTTTCAGTGGATGATCCACTCCTTAAAAGTCCATATGGTAGTGTTGAAATGGTAATTTATTTTGATATCATTAATTTAATGGGGAATTACATGGTGGTTAATGAATTAAAAGGCCCATATGAAAATAAGCCATTCTAAAACATTATTTAATGTACATGTTAATAACTAAAAATTGAAATCCACCCAAAAATGATTATGATATGGACTTATGAAAATATGGCTCATTTTAGGCCATTCAAAAATCCATAATGTTTTTTTGGTTAATTTTTTTCTAGTAATTGTTTTGCACATATTTTCTTTTTGCTTTAACATATCATATTTTTAGTCCCTATAATATGTCCCAAATAAAATTTGTACCAAAAAATGCATGTATATAGAGGCACAAATAGTAAACCAGTCCATATTTTTTAACTTCAAAAGTCCAATACTATGTATGTTGTAATTTTTTTAATAGATTTCTTCTTCTTCAAGTTGAAAATCAAAATTTAGCCACAAATTTGGAATGTTTTAAAATGCCATGTTAATAACATGTAAATGCACACCATTTTACAAAAAACTGGATTATGACTCAAAAAGTGAACCACCCTACCTTGCAACCACCTTGTTGTTTTGCATCCTTGGCTACAACATGTTTTTTAATTGTTATTTTTATTTTTGATGTGTTTTAAACTTTTTGCTTTGGATTGTTTCTAGCTTTTGGTTGGTGCATGTAAACTCATATTAATAAAGGTGATAGAACATTACAACGCATTATAAGTGGCAAGCTAAAGGACATCATTTTTGTTATGATGAGGCATTACATGATTAAAGAATTACATTTGAGAAGGTTAAGGTAATTCGACGACTTGTTTGTTTAAGTAGTTAGTTTAAGAAGTGTAAACTCTTTGTGTTGGTTATTTCTAATTCTTGTTCTTTGAGTAGGAGCTTGAATGCCTTTGAACAAGTGCTTGGTGGTGCTTTTCTAGCTTTTGAAGGAGTTATTCATGTTCTCGATCTTGTTATTAGTTTGAGTTCTATTGTTCTTAGTGGTGTTTACTACTTACTAGTCATAGTGTTGTTATTCTTGGTGTTGATCTAATTCCTACTACAAAGTAAGATACCAATAGATCCTATTTTGA
>Ga0209208_10007462_pt1 | contig 14795 bp, 8 predicted proteins | sample S1TSphfallax_3_FD_187694 | JGI IMG/M metagenome (GOLD analysis project Ga0209208, IMG submission 187694) | Host-associated microbial communities from peat moss isolated from Minnesota, USA - S1T2_Fd - Sphagnum fallax MG (SPAdes) (version 2) | ecosystem: Host-associated > Plants > Peat moss >...
ATCAACTTTTCTATATTTTTCAAACTTGGATATCATCTTTGTTTTTCATGTACTTGGGGAAATAAAGTGATTATTGGCCAATTCTGATTTTTTAGCAAAGTAAGTGCATCTTGTAGGATTGTACATAAACTTTTAGTTTTTTCAAATGTACTTGTTGTTTCAAAATTTGTAGTTGAAAAAGTTGGGAAGTAGGGAACTAATGGGCATATAGAAAATCCCATTCACACTCATATTAGATGATTAAGAAGAAAAGTATGATTTTAAAAACCAATTGTGTATTAGGTTCAATGTTCTACGAAAATGTTCATGAGCCAAGGAATTTTTTTTTGAAAAGAATTCAAGGTTTCTGTAAGCAATTTTTGACCAACCATTTAACCACATCTCAATATTTGAACAACCATCCAACCATCTAGAAGTTCGTGGGTTAGCAATAAGTGTTGTGTAAAAGTGTTGTGTGAGTGAACAAACAAGGTTTGCAAAAATACAATTTATAGCATAAACACTTGGGGATTGGGACCTTCAATCCCATAGTTAGCCATGAGAAATTAATTTAATTTGGCAAATAAGCTTCATTTCTTTCGTTGTGCTTTCGTTTCCTTTTATTTGGTCACAACAAGATTTGCTAATTCTTTGTGACAACATTAAATCTTGATAATCAAAACACATGGATTTGAGCTTATGAACATGTTAATTTGTTCAAACACACCATGTCCATGGTGCTTGGAAATTTGGCCATATCCCAACTCCATGACACCTTGACGTGAGTAATTATTTAAGGAGGTGGATACCACCCAAAGGTGTGGTAGTACAAATTATGAAATTATGTGTAATTACAACAAACCACTACAACCATATTAAATGTCATATCAAGCACTATGGGGACATTTTTTGGGCATTTAAAAATGTAATATTATAGTATGTATAATATATTTTCCCCTAAAAGGTTGTGCATTTTATTTTGGGTTTCACTTTTGATTTTTGGGCTCATGCTTTTGACTTTTGCAAAGTTAATGTCATCTAATATTACTTGGAAAAAAATCATTAGTGAAATTCAAGGAATCGTGGTTATATTATGGTATACACATATATAATAAAACATGTTTTTCATTTTAGATTACACTAGGTATTTGGTTTCACTTATCATTCAAATATTATTTTAAATGAACTTTAAGCCAAAATAAGTGTACCACAATGCTTGTCATGTTTCATGTTTCATGTGATTATTTGTCAAATTTTCAATTTACCACACATTTATGTTGTGTTTCCTTTAAAAAATCATTTGTATATGAAAATTTTCGAAATTTTCAAATGGTTCAATCACTTAAAATCATGTGATTCAATAAATACTAAAACTTTTTAAAAGATGAAAATTATTTCAATTAGTTTTCAACTATATTTTCATTTTTTAAGATGATGCTACAATTATTGTTTTCACACAAACATATTTTATCAATACATGAAATAAAATCAAAAAGTGTAATTTTTTAGTGAATGAGTTCATTATGTTCAGGCTATCATAATATGGAAAAAAAAATGAAAATCCTTCTTATTATTGACATTATTGAAGTTAAAATTAACCACCTATAAAACAAACTACAATGACATACAAAATGGGTCCTATGTAATGAGCTATTATGGAATTCTATATTTAATAAAACATATTTTAATATTTGAATTTGTTTCTTAATAAATTACATGTATAATTGTATTCATATTGAACTAATTTAATGGTAGTCATGAAGAGGTGCAAACATAAGCCACATGAACCACCATTAACTTGTATTAACTTTCAATGTTAGTACTTTTGAGTAAGGAAAGGTAACCAAACAATAGTAGCTAAGTAGAATTGGTAATGTTGTTTACTTAAATAACTTTTGGAAAAAAATCAAGCATAACATTGTTTGGGGTTTCCCTATAAATTTAAATAGGAAGAGGATTAGAAGAATAATGTTGAATGTAAGGGAAAATGGTGTAAGAGACAAAAGAAAGTAGGACATAGATGGCAACTTTAGCAATAATGTTGTTGTCTAAAATATGTGAAATCACATGTAATGACAATTTTTCTTTTCCAATTCACCTTATGTTGTGCGTATAATGAAATGTTGTGTGTTTTTGTTATTTGACTATCCCTAATGTATTTGAATGTTGAAATGAATTAGGAACCTAATTAAATGTAATTAAAACCTAGTATGACCAAACCCAATTTTTTTTATAGGTATTTATGATATTTATTTTTTTGTGTTTACCCAATGTATTACTAGGCATTTCACATTACCATTTCACAAACATCCATAAATTTTTACATAGAACTCTTGATTGGTGTTCAATTTGGTGTTTTTAAAAAAATATGTTCAAGTTTATGTATGTTTTGCAATTTTTGTGTTATATGGTGTGTAAAAAATTAATGAATGAATAAACCAAGAGGAAAAGCATTAAAAAATAAACTAGTATAATTAGAAAAGAGATCATGTTTCAAAAAAATGATGAAGGGAAGAAAAACAATGATTCAAACATAAAAACAAGTAAAGGGACCAATTGCTTAAATAGCAAATTAAAGATCCAAAAAACATGTTAGAGATTTGAGAATCTTGATGTTTCAACTAATGTTCACTATTACAAGAAAAACTTTATTGCTTGTTTTGACAAAAAATAATGTTTTGTATATAATAGCTAAGAAAAACATCGATTTCCAAAAGTGAATCTTTAATATCATCCATAATGATTAAAGTGTTTTAACTAGAAGTTTTAGGAGACAAATGGAACAAGTGGCTATAGAAAACAAGGACTTGTGGAAGAAGGTTTAATGAAAATGTTCAAAAACAAACAAGAAATTCACATTACATGAATGGGAAATAGCAGAGGAGATTCAACAATTGTCCTTGGGAGTAAAACTGAGCATGGAAAAAATACATGTGATTAGAACAATTTTTTTTTTGCCCTAAGTATATGAAACAATATGTACAACCACCAATTGTTAGAATGGAGAACAAAATCACCCATTTTATAACAATTGAACGGATTTTAATTAGTGATGAAAGACATGTATTACAAAAGAAAATTAAAGGTTTTATCCACCAAACTATAGGGATGACCAAGGATTGTAAAGGGAACTAGATTAGGGAAAAGAAATTTAGAATCAACAAAAGGTGCACAATTGTGATTTCATGTATAAAAGGTGAAATAATTTCCTATGCCATACATTGAACTAAAGTAATTGGAGAAGTTTATAATATATAAAAAATCATAGCTTTTCATAAAATTCAAATTGATTAAAGTGTTTGCATTGACTAGAGAAGGTGTCCCACTTGATTAAAGGCCTAGGATATAAAAAATAATTGTTACTTTTGACTAGTACATTCGACCAAAGTGACCTTTTCAAATAGGTGTAAATTTGGACATGTAATCAAAAGGGGAAAATAAAATGTAGACAAGATGGCTATGACTTATTCAAATTGGCCATATTAATTTCACATTAAGTCAAATTGGCCCAACTAAATTGGCTTTGCTTATAGGGTAAAGAAGATTCTTTCACATCTAGGATTTGGGCATAAGATTTTGGTTCCAACTTTACCCAATGTGTGAGTGACATCCAAGGAGTACTACACATGTGCATATGATGGATTAACATGTTCCATAAAAGTGCATGTTTCTTCATAAGAAATTTTACATTTAGTAAGGGAATTTTTTTGTTAGTTTGAACTTGCCATAAAAGGTAGCTTGGGAAGTTTTTAGTTAACCTAGCTAGTAGGCTAGAGGGAAGTTTCTAGGTAACCTAACCTACCTAGTCTAAATAGCCTACTTGTTAGGCCTAAGCTACCTACATAGCTTAACATAAATTAAATATCTTATTAAATAGGCCTAAGCTACCTCTACCTTGCCTACCATCACTAGCCTAGCATACTAACTACTAATTATGGTAGGTTAGGCTAAGTAGTAGCCTAGGCCTAGCAAGTGGCCTAGCAAGTAGGCTAGCTAGTTATCCTAGGTAACTTAGGTAGGTAGCTTACGTCTAAGTAATAAACTAACTAGCTATGTTAAGCAAGTATATTAGTAGTTCAAGCTACTTGGATAACCTAGGGTAAAAGCACAATTTGGTGTACCAAACCCAACAAATGCATAGTCCACAAGTTACAATCCAAAATTGTTGGAAAAATGATAAAGCTCATGGGGGTACTAAGGGGTTTTTTTTTTTAAAAACCTATTGATAGGCATGTCATATTTAAATGAGGCATGTGCAACTTGCATATAATAAGGAAATTCCCAAATCACATAATAACATGTTGAAGGTGGAATTTTGTGCAAATATTTCCCAACTAGGCCCATGGTAATCACTTTCAACTTGAAAATAATACCAAGGAAAGATAATGTTAAAAACTCTCAAAGTTAATTCACTAACTTTCTTATTGTATTACAACTACTCACATACAAATGACAAATTCTATATGAAGAAGGAAAAAATGTTCCCTAGATGTTACCTTACCTTCGAGTCCAAACTACCACTCCCTGAGTGAGTAATCCTAATGTGGCAACAAACACAACCAAAGAAATGACCATAACATGTTCATAAACAAGAGGATAGTAAATTTACGATGTAGTAGAACTACTACCATAGGGCAACAACACCAACAACCATTCAAAAGAATAATCTTTTGTAGCAAATGCATATTTTAGAAATAGAAAAATTATTCCCAAGGATGCCTACCTTTTGCCTCCCTCTCCTACTATTTGCCCCACCTTCCTATAATCCTATTGAAGTGAAAAAACTAAAACTTCAAGATAAATCTAGAAAGAGGTAAACAGTTTTGTTTATTGCCTTTCTGATCCCATTTAGGTACATCTAGGGACAATTATCCATTCCCTGGTTTTGTTTCATAATCATAAATCCTCCACAAATCCATACCCAAAAAAGAACATTGCTAAAAGTCCCACTAAACTAACTAGTCTTCCAAATTTCTTTTCGAGTTACCTCCTACCTTCTAAGCCCATTACTGTTTTCTAAAAGGTAGGTGGTTGACTTTTTACCTACCACCCCTAAAAGTTAACTAGATCAATGACCTTATCCCCAAAAGTGGATATAATGATTCTTGGTAATATAAATTACTAGGATGCCCCCTAAATCACTAACCTTTTAGGTAAAAGGTAAAAGACTAACTCAAGGTTCACACTATGCATCACTAGTTTCATTTTTCTACAAACATGTGTAATGTACACACATGGCTTTTGGCCTACTTAGCAAGTTATGTCTTGTACCTTTGATGCAAATGTTTGAATGAGGCTAAAAAACTTTTCCTACATAGCAAATGGTGGGGTAAGCTTTGCATTGAAATATTCTACGTTGTACAAATGTGTTTATAAAGTAGTCATAGAGATGTTTGATGATTATGTACGAATTGTTGCAACAATTGGCATCATGGCTACAACATCTAACAACTATATGAGTGGTCAACATGAGTTTGAGAGTGGTGATATAAGGTTGAAAAGAGCAAAGGTTGAAAGGTAGTATGTGTAAGGTGATAAGAGCATCACCAATTTATGCTACAATTCATGAATTTCTTTTTGATGGCCAAAAATCAATTAGCAAGCAAACCTTCCACAACATGTTTACAAATTTAATTAGAAAAATTATGTGCCCAAAGTTATTGAAGGTGCCAAAAGACCTTGATGAATAAGATGTGGTTGATTTTTTTGGTACGCAAGTAAACAAATATGGGTACATGTATATGTCTTATAATGATCCAAATTTCATTGCAAGCTAAAAATTGAATTGTTATGGATGATTGTTCATTATAAACCCTTTCTACTTTCATTTCATTATTTTTGAAAGGTATGGTCAAAGGTATAATTTGTGCTAGAAAAAACAAGAAAATGTATTGGGTTTTGTTTGTTACATGGAATATTAATCAAGGTCAAGTTTGCAAAGTTGTTCATGATATGGGTGATGATGTGCAAATCAAAATGATGTAAAAGGATATTATATGAACCCTATCCTAGGCTTCAATACAAAAGACATGAAGGGCATTTTGAATATGTAAGAATATGAGCATATAATTGATGAGGAGGTTGACTTGGGCAATATCATTAGAAAAACTGTTTTTGTTTGCAAACAACTTTTGCAAATAAAAAATGTTGTTTATAACTTTTTTATGTCAAATGACATTTTTTTAATTACAAAAAATGGTTGAAAATGATAGTTTTTCTTTTAATGATAGTAAGGTTCTTGTTTTAAGGTCATAATTGTTCAATCAAGATTGATTTTTAAAAGAGGAAAATGCCATGTACCAAAAAAAGTAAAATAAATTGTTAAAGCAAAGGTTGCCACTTTTGGCCTACTAGACAATTAAATAGAATATGGCTTCATGAAAAAGCCAGAGGAACAAAACTCTTTCATTTTGTGTTATCAAACTTTTTTCAAAATGGCTTAATCAGAGATTGAAAAAATGCAAGAGAAAGAATTTTCATTAGATAAAGCTCTATACGGAGCAAAAAACCATTTTTTGTTTTGTGATATTCAAAAATGTGTGTTGAAAAAAAAATCAAGAGCATGGAAAAATGAAAGTTAAATGTTTCAATGTATACTTCTTTTGTTTGATCAATGATTCCTTGAGATTTATGGAATCAATGTTTAATGCAAACATTTGTCCATTTTGTGATAGGGCTTTTAGTCTTGTTTAGGATTGCAAAATTGTATCTTATTATCTTGCATATCATAGTTGGTGTGTTGGTGCACATTTTTCAACTTCTTGGTATGTGTTTAATTGAAGAAGTGTAATTGAAAAATGCATGGAAATTAGTGGGTGATTGCTAAAATCAAATTCCATGTGAGCAAAGGATGTTAAACATTAAAGTTGGAGGTGGTCATTTAAAACAAGAGGTGAAAAGCTCATTGATAAACAAGGTTAATGTGAAGTATTTATAGGTTTGATATTTTTTTCATGTTTTTGTGTTCAAATCCAACAAACGTTTGCCTTACTCTTTAAGCGGTGCTTGGTTAGTTTATTATTCTTGATTTGAGACTTATATTAAGTTCAACAGATGTTTTCAAAATAAACATCTTAATGCCTTATTAGCTCCTTGAATGATTTGGGTTGGTTTGTTTGGGAATTGGTGAATTCTAGAAACCACACATCTCAATCATTTGTGGAATTTTTAGTTTAACCATTCTATTCTTACGGTCATCTCCAACATCATTTAATCATTTTAAACAATTTGTGACATAATGATGTGCACTATGTTGATCAAGGTGGATTGTAGATTCTAGCAAGGTTAAAATGGGGACTCGTAGAAACTAATAACACCAAGTTTGGACTTTGTGAAAAAGACTTGGATTTGTTTTTATTCATTTTCTTGTGTCATGGACCTTTTAAGATGATTTTGGAACAAAGTCAACTTCTTTTCCAAATGAATTTAATTATGGACTACAATGATAAATGTTAGACTATTATGAAATTATTGTTGTGTGGTTTTTAAAAGGGACCTAGCATGGATGTGGAATTCAAATGGATTGTTTGATGACTTTTTTTTTTTGAAGACAATGATTTTATATTGTATAATCCAATATTTTCATTCACTTTTTTTCATTTTTTGGAATGAAATTGACTAGTTATGGGCAACTAACGTGAATTGGTGGTCTTTGAAGTTGAATTTGTCTAGTTTTTGTGTACTTGTTTTGTATTTTAAGAGTGGGAATGACTAATTGTGAATATGGATAGGGAGTATGGTTGGGATTTGTGGTTAAACTACTTGAACTTCTTGTTCATGTATTGTTGACTAGTAAGGTCACACGTGAAATTATCATGAGTCATTATGCATTAATATGGGTTTGTTGCTTTATGTTTTGACTAGGTGTGGGGCAACTTAATGGCATTACATGCCTCTCTAGAACCTTCTCCAAGACACTCACTTCCATTGTCAATTTATGTGAATTGTAAGTTATCCTAATGGGGGTTTGAATCCTTCCAACAATTAGCAAATTTAAGTCAATGTACCAATTGTTAACAAAGGACGATTCCCTAAAATCATGCTACAATCCATTCCTTTCCATAATGTTTTGCTAAAAGGTAAAAGATGAGATTATAAAAAATTAAAATTTGGTCATGACTTTATTGAGTCTTTTGATGTAATTGAAACTTGGAAGAGGTCTTCCTGTGAGAAATTAATATCTATAAGTGAAAAAATAAAATTGAATGCTTATGCCATCTCACCTTTAAAGGAGAAGGAGTTTGAGCACGGTTTGAAAAATGCAAACAAGATTTTTAAAAAAAGTCTACTCCATGTGGCACCAAGATTAAGAAGAAACCTATGAATCAAATAAATCTACAACAATCACCACAAAGATCTCTTGCAACTTGCAATAACAAAAGAGACACTCAAGGTGGAAAAAAATGAAATATGCAAAAATGAAACCAATAGGTACATAACTTTTCATTAATTAGTTATTTTTCAAAAATGTTATTATGACTTTGAATGTTTTTTTAATTAGTCTTTTGCAAACTAATTTGATACATTTAAAATGTTTCATATGGTTTTGTTGGTGCATTGGTGCAACATGTACATGAATCATGGGTTGCAACTATGCAATGGTTTGTAGCTTGTTGTAGGTACTAGCATGCTAATTTTAGTATAGTTCTAAGAAGTACAATATTTTGCAACACAATTACAACCTTCTAATGCATTTTTAGCTTGCATGTATGCCCTTGTTTTTGGCACTATCTTGTATGTACATTTATGATTCAATAGTTTATGCATGTTGAATGTTCTTTCAAGATTAGGTTACTACACTTTCTAATTCCTATGTGAATACCTTTAACATGCATTAAAGAGCTTGGTGGTTGTGAGCATACTCATTAGAGTTTGAAAATGTTGCAACATGTTTAAGATAAATATTGCAACAATGAACACTAGTAAAAATCCTATCATATGCAGCCAATTTTTTGCCACTTGTGTGCAACTAATGATGTATAAAATTAAAATGACATTTGTCAAAAAAATAGTGGCCTATGCTAATATACCTAACCTAGCTTTATATATATATATAATATTATAAATATTTGCATAGACCTAATCTAAGCTAGTAGGTAGATTGTGTTAGTATAATATTTAACTATTAGGTAATAGTTGCAACTAAATTGTAATTAACCATGATGCAATTGAAATCTTTATTCCATATTATTTGTCCTACATTTCAAGTTTGTAAAATATATAATTACATGCATAAGATTTTTTTTTTAAAAACAATATTTGGGAAAAACCATTATAAAAGGTTTGGCCCCAAAGGCTAAACCCAAAATGAAATAGGATCAACCCAAATTATTTACCTACCTACTTACATAAGCTTATCTATTTATCTACTTAAGTGCCACGTGTTGACATTTAATTTAAATACCATGTGTCAACATCTTATATAAATGCCACATGTCCACATTATATGTTATGATTTAGATTATATTTATTTAATTAATTAATTATCAAAAGAAGCTTCAAATTGCCACTTGTGAAAAATAATTTGCCAAAATCATAAACACATGTCATAATACAAAAGAGGATCATTTTAATTGCATGTAATTACATCTCATATATGTAATTGGCTTTCCATGAATATGATGAATGAAAGTGTATAATGATACCATATACACATGTCAAGTGTAGACTATTGCATGCAATTGAAAATTGTGTGCGACTTATTTTAAACAAGTATGACAATTTTCATTTAAAACTAAGAATTGCATATGTCATTTGCAACTAAAATCAATGCAATTGATAGTTGTTAAATGCCAATTTTCTATTAGTGTACAACTCTTAAGTACCTTAATATAGGTAGCCTTTAGGTACATTACCCAACCTAGGTAGCCCTTAAGTAGCTTAGGTTGCTTACACAACCACCTAGGTAGGCCCATAGGTATCATAAGTAGTTTAAGTAGCCCTTAATAGGCCCTTAAGTTGGGGTTCCAAAAAGGAGTGTCTAACTAAAAAATGACTTTAAAGAGCAATTTTAGATATTTGTGGTGTCTAGTATGATACAACTATGGTGTATTTTTGTGTTCCTACAATAAGAGTATTGAAAAAATAAACTATACAAAAAAATTAATAAATTATTGGATGTTGTATAAAATTCCTTTTGAGTCCTTTGACTTGAAAGGAATCAAGTGTCCATATTATAGTTTTTTGTTAAAGGAATGCAAAGGAATGCATAAAATGATGCAATTGATTTCAAACTTTTTATATAAGAAACCCATGCTTCCCTTTATGCAACTCCATGTTCATTATCTCAATTTGATGAGAAAAAAATCACATGAAAATTTCAAAGTTTTGAAATTTTGAAGCAACAGGTTGCAAGGGAAATGAATCCTCTATTAAATAATTTGGCTACTTTTTTTATATCCATTAATTTCAAATTTTATAGGTTTAGATGCACATCACATGTGTAGGAAATAATAATGTGAAAAAACATGTTTAGTTGATTTTAGAAACCCATTTCTGCATTTTCTATGTTTCTACTTGCAAACAAAAATATTCATGCACAATTATGTACACATGTAAAAAATCACCACCACCACATGAATTATTTTATATTGGACTATTCAATTTTTTTCATTATAATTTGTTTCATGTAAATGTTATTTGTAACAAGTAGCTTTTAAAAAGTCATGTAATCCTTTTTCCTTTTTTGGGTACCCCAACCATGAATGGACCCAAGTACCCCAAGTACCTTAAATAGTTTAGACAACCTCTAGGTTGCTTTTAAATAACCCCTAAATAGCTTAAGCAACCTTTGGGTAGGCCTTTAAGTACCTTAAACAACCCCTTATTAGTAACCCCTAGGTAGCATAACAATCCCTAGATAGGCTTTTAAATACCTTAAGTAGTATAGGCGATTCCTAGGTGGCCCTTAAGTAGCATAAGTAGCTTTTAAACAACCCCTAGGTACCCAAAATAGCCCTTAGGTACCTTACCAACCCCTATGTAACTTAATTAATTTAGGTAGCCTTTAGGTAGGTTCATATGTACCTAATTAGTTTAAGCAACCCCTAAGTAGGCCATTAAGTAACCTTGGTAGGCTTTAAGTAACTTAGGTAGCTTCAGCAATTGGCACACCCCCAAATTCTTAATTGAAAGACCTAAATGTGGGCTAAATGAAACAATGAAAAAAGATAAAAGTTGAGGCATGTTCCCTAACTTGTAACACTTATGGGGTAAGTGGGTGTGTTGGAGCTCCGGGATGGGATTAGGATGAACTCACAAGTAAAAGTTCAATATGAAATCAACTTTCATAACTAAACAATGGGCAATTAATGCAAGTTGGGAGTAAATGGTGCAATGGATTTAATAAAGACAATTTCAAGCTCAAGCTCTACATTGCATGTAACCTTTAAAAGGAGGCACCACTCCCCTCACTATAATATAATATGTGATTTTCCATGGGGGTTACATTTAAATGGCATTTTTTCCTCGAGACTCTCAAATGGGAGTTTCAAAATTGGGACTTTTGTTGTCTCGAAATTTTGGACGTTCTTATCTTCATCAAATAAAACTTGTTTGGAGCATGTGAGGAAAATATTTTTTAGCCTTTAAAAAGATTTTTCTAATGGTGTATTGCATGTTCCAATCAAAGGTCATTTGACCCCTACTCTAAAAGGATTTGTGGTTGGGAGTCAAATTCTCAATTTGATTCCCAACCTTTCTTTTAATCATAACTCATACATTTCATGTCTAAACAAAAAATACACTTTAATACCTTTCCGATGGTATCTTGGGGTCTCAAATTGATGATTGTTTGCCATTTCAACCGATGTTTTAAATATTCAGAACTATGCACAAATGCGACTCCCAAAGTGGGAGTGCACTTTGGAGTCATTGGGTTCAATTTCTTGCATTCTCCCCCATTAGTGAGAGTGCAATCCTTCATTCCTAAACACATTTTCTTGACTTCATGTGTTTTTGCATTCCACACTTAGTCATGAACCCAAAGTTAGGGTTGTAACAAACAACACCTTTAAATAAATAAAATACTTTAAATAACCTAAGCAACCCTAAGGTAGGTTGAGGAGGTCATTTAAGTAGGTTACCAAAGTTGTTTATTAAATATGTTCCCATTCGTATTACATCAAAATGGTTGGTATGATGGTAAATACTATGGTTGTCAATGTGAAAATGAAAGGATTTGATTCAAATATTTACTATTGTAACCTATTTGGGTCCAATTTTTTTAAAGAATACCAAAATAATGTCACATTGTCGCCCTTTTTGTACTCCTTTATATAGTCATATTTGACCATGTAAAGACACAAAATGGATGAAATGATGGAATTGGGAGTTACAATAGTATAAAATATGGAACTTATAAAATATTTGACACATTAATATTGATGGGGATCAAAATATAGGACAAAAGAAGACTCCATTAAGAACTAGGTCTTTTTTGTCTTTAATGGTACACCTTAAAGAATTTGTACCCATCTACCATAATCTATGTTAAGCAATTTAGGTGTTTATTTTAGGTTAAGGTGATCAGCTTAATCCACATAGGCTCCAAGTAGCTCATGTTTTTAATCGAAGAGATTTAAACTATGTAGGTAGTTAGGCCACCTATGCTAGGTAGGCAATGTGGTGCCATTTGTTTGACTTACAACTTGCCACATGTCACCATTTTAGTGGTAAAAAAAAACTTAGGTGTCCACACATATTGGTCATAAAATTAGTTGCAAATGGCCATGACACATAAGCAAATGTCAGTACATATTTTAATTGTAAAAACTAGTTGTAAATGATTTTACCACATAAGCAAATGCCACTACATATTTTAATTGTGAAAACTAGTTGTAAATTATTCTACCACATAACCAAATGCCACTACGTATTTTAATTGTAAAAACTAATTGTAGATGATTCTGCCACATAAGTTAAATATTACTTGGATGAAAATGAATGTAAATCATATTTTAATGTGATTGTCTTTCATCTTGGTGCCACCTAATGTTTTTTTCCAATTAAAGTTTTATATAATTTATCCAAGGCAACTAGTGAAATTTGTAATCACATGTGGCATTTATAAGTGATTTAAAAAATAATAATTTGTTAATATGCAAATTCCTTGTAGTGCCTATTATGAACCCATATTCATATATATTAACATGAATATTCAGCATTGACCTTGACTTTGATGATTGTACAAAAAAACCCCATTATTGAATGAAAAACACAACATAGTCCCACTATGAGTTGTCACATGATTAAAGGAAAAGGAAATAATATGTGATGCAAAACCCAAAACATCCAAAGTACCTCAAAGGGGGAGGACCACCAATGTGACCTTTTATGTTGATTCAATTATTAACATGATGGGTGAATAAAATCGACATCACATGATGTGTGTATTTGCCTTGAAACCAAAGAAAACTTAGTATTTTCACATTTCAAAAAATCAATATATAGCTCAACATGCACTACTACCAAAGTGGAGTGCAATTTACTAGCTTAAATCACTATGGGACCTTAAAAGTGAAATAACTTCATTGCATTTTATTGATTTCACCCTGGTGAAAGTTATTTCACTATAATATCATTATGTAGACAATATGTTTCATTACTAGTCAACATAATTCATTATTACAATTTACTATAGTAAATAGATTTATTTCAATGTTTTTAAAAACATTTTATCTATGTTACTTTATGATATACCTTATATTATTTTAAGATAATTTAATTATTATAACTTATATTTTATGTTACTAATTATTGTACTCTAAATTATTATATTTTATTTTACCTTAAGGTATTTTAACTAATTTATTATAAGCTTTTAAGTTATTCTAAATTAAATTATTCAACTAACTTTAGGCTATACCTTGGGTTATTTTATTTTTAATTAATATATGTTATTTCAAGTTATATTTTAAGTCATTCAAGGTCATTTTACTTAATGTTATTATAAATTATTTTATCCTAAGTATAATAACTTAGAATAATCTAAAACAAAATATAATGACTTAAGGTGAAATAATTTAGAATAGAACATAATAACCTATGAAAAATAATTTTAAATACCCTACAATATAATAACTACCAATAGCCTATGATATTATAACATAGAATATCAAAAAATAATTTATAATACAATAATCACTAATACTTGTAATATAACATATACTAACCAATAATAATTTATAATGCAATATCCATTAATAACCATTAATAAAATAACCATCAATAATCACCAATGGCTTACAACAGAATAATCACCAATAGCCATTAATAAAATAGGCACCAATAGCCATTAATAAAATAGGCACCAATAACCATTAATAAAATAGCCACCAATAGCCATTAATAAAATAGCCACCAATAGCCATTAATATAAAGCCACCAATAACCATGAATAAAATAGGCACCAATAACCATTAATAAAATAGGCACCAATACCCATTAATAAAATGGGCACCAATACCCATTAATAAAATAGGCACCAATAACCATTAATAAAATAGGCACCAATAACCATTAATTGAATAGGCACCAGTAGCCATTAATACAATAGCCACCAGTAGCCATTAATATAGCCACCAATAACCACTAATAGCCACCAATACAATAACCACCAATAGCCACCAATACAATAACAACCAATAACCACCAATAGAATAACTACTAATGGTCATTAATAAAATAACCACCAATGATTATTAATAAAATAACCACTAAAAAAACATAAATAGCCACAAATAGAATAAGTACCAATAACCATTAATAACCACCAATAGCATTACTAAAAAAACAACCAATAACCATATATTATATTT
>Ga0209208_10007463_pt1 | contig 14794 bp, 12 predicted proteins | sample S1TSphfallax_3_FD_187694 | JGI IMG/M metagenome (GOLD analysis project Ga0209208, IMG submission 187694) | Host-associated microbial communities from peat moss isolated from Minnesota, USA - S1T2_Fd - Sphagnum fallax MG (SPAdes) (version 2) | ecosystem: Host-associated > Plants > Peat moss >...
TGGGTTGGGCAAAATGAGAGAAATGAAAATAAAAGTGGGAAGTTAATATAGACATATTTGTAAACCAAATCTGCACAAAAATAAATCCGCCTTTCTTGAGTGGTTCTAAGTCAACTTGGTGTATGTCACTAGTACTTGAGTTCAAACATTGAGTTCAAGAGTTTTTAAAATTAGGGTTTTTCAGACAAGGAATTCAATGTTTCCTTGCATTGTTGCATTTGTTGGAGATGGGTTAGAAATTCACGTGGACTGATTGAACACTGAGGGTTCTGACCTCAAGCTATACCTTAGTAGATTTTAGACTTTTGAATGTATGGTTTTGTATATGGTCTAACCTATTCGGTGCCATTATGACAAGTTAGGGATGAATCAACATGTGTGTACTAGTTGGCAATTGACACATACAACATTGAATTTTGTTCCAACGATTTTGTAGCACCAATGCAATTTTGGTAACAATGGGTCTGTAGCCTTGATGATGTAATATGTTGAAATTAACGGTGTTTAGATTTCCAAGAATGGTGTTTCTACTATGAATTATTCCTGCATAAGAGAGTCTTCTTTCTACACCCTTCTTTTGGTTACACTCCAACCATGCTCAATCGCAAGAGCAGAAAGTTGATGTGACCCCATACCAAACAACAATCATTCTCCAAACATGGAAACACCCTCATTTAGGGCTATACACTACATTCAGAATTGGTTACCAAGGTGAAACTAGATATTACCTCAATTGAGGTTCATCCACAACTGAGTTATAACAGGCATCCAGTGAATGGTGCGCTGGTTCACTCTCGCCTCTGCACATGGCAGGTTGGAAACGAGGAACACAAATATTAAGTCTGGCCTATGGTCTATAAACAAGGCTTGGGCTTCATGCCATACATCTATAATGGTACAGTGTCAACTCGTTTCATCTCTTGTGTACTGCTCACCTTGATATGCCTTTCAATTGATTTGCCATAGAAAAAGAAAAGAAAACTCATGAGTTAAAACTGACCTAAAGATGAGTGTTCTAGGGCATTATTATTTGTTCTCAGGGTTTATTGCCAAAAGATGAATGATGGCAATAGTCCAAGTGCAAAAGCCTGTAAAGCTTCAGGCAACTGAGCTTACTTGGATAGGTGGTGGAATAGGTATCCTTGAAGTGCTTGCTCCCCATCTGGGAGAACCAAGGCTAGTTCTAGTAACCAGTGGCCTGGAGCTGGTTTGTGTGCTTAGTGGCAGATCCTTCAAACAAACAGCCAAGCAGAGAATGTCAACATTGCAGTGGCCCACAGGCAGCCCTCCTCCCTAAACTTGACTATGGTCCCCTTCAACAGCAAAGAGTTTGGAGAGAAGTCTTTTTACACCAGACAAATGATCAAGTATGGTCATTGGTGGGCAGTTGTGTAAGCAGTTGCATGGGATAAGATCTGATCTTCTTCAATGTAATAATTTATCAATGATCCAACATTATGGTCAGCAAAGGTCATTGAGGGACAAGTGATTATCATCTACATGGCCCCACCCCCTTCACCCATCCCTCTCAATCAGTGTGTGTTTTTTAAAAAAAATTTAAGGGTTTGGTGATGTAGCCCAATTGGCAATCATGCAGAAAATAATTTATCCAAATTTGGCTATATACCAGATATGTAATCCTCTTGTTTTCTTGGCTACCTACTGGAATTTATCATTAAAATCTGGCAATGTGAAAGAAATTCCTTGTAAATCTGGCAAATTTAGGCCAATTTTTTCATGACAAAGCTTTAACAGTACAGGTCAAAATTATATCTTTCAGGTTGGAATTTGGCAAAAATTCGTCAACAAAGGCAAAACTCTCTCAATTCTCCAGAACTTAAAGGTGAAAGGAAGTCGGATATCCCATAAGGCTTACTTTGCAAGCACAGGTTGTGAAGGCCCTTGATCTACCAGTTGATGGGTTCATGCCTTTAAAGACTACAGAGCTGAACCAACTCAAGGTTAGATGCCGCAGGTTTATCTGAGTCATTTAATTACTAATAATTTAAAGAAAAACCCATTAACATCCTGGTCAGTGAATTATTTTGTGGCGAGTTGTTGAAAAGGTTTGATATCAATTAAAATTAAAAGGAAATATTCTTTCAAAAAAATTCCTTTTAAAAAAAATTATTTTGGAGAAAAAATTGGCACAATTTGAGACAGTTCTTTTTGGGGGGTTTTAGGGCCGTTCTTTTAAAGGAAATTTGTGAAAGAATATTTCATTCTCTCACAGTTTGGACAGTTTTTTTGACAACGGTCTTCCCCCCAATGAATGCTAAATCTTTTTCAGGATGATAGCTAATGATGCTACATCAGAAAAGTGAAAGAAAACCACTGATTCCGTGTCTACTAACCAACAAAGAAGTACAAAGAAGCATATGGAGAAGGCAATGACAAGGTGAGAGGTGGTGCTGAGTAAAACTTGTGGCCGTTTATGTCATTCAGTAGTGTTCGTATATGTGATCACTCCACACATGGCTGATTGAGCAGCTCACAATTGTAGCAGATACTCCAGTGAGTGCAGGGATCCAAGGGAATAATGTAATGTCATAAGAAAACAATGACAAAGCCGTGGACAAAAAGTTAGTACGATACAGGGGCTTAGCACCAGTAATCAAAAAGCCAAATTTGCTCATGCTTGTTTCAGGCCGGATAAGTTATACGGTATATTTTGTATTAGATACTATGAATCAATGCCTCAGAAAAGAGGTGAGGCAGTTTATTATGGTGTCAGTAGCAGCTTTTATGAGTTGCTTTTAAATGGGATCATGGTAGGTTTGGACTTCTTTCTTGTTTGTACTTTTTCAGTCCATTCCTTTGCCAAAGTTTGTAAGAAGGATCTGAGGTTGAGACAAAGGTCTCAGCAGAAAGCAGATGCCTGGAGCTGGATTCCAGAGTGATTTACAACAGCTTCTGTACTCCTCCTGTTGCAAACATTGTAATTTGGTCCAAAAACCTTCCAAATTGGCCTTGTAAAATTGCTCAATGTGCATGCCCTGAGCCTTAACCCAACTCCAAAAACTGCAATGTGTACCAACTAAAAAAGTTCACAACTTTTGTGTTGAGTTCAACAATCAATCAAATTGTCAACACATACACATATTGGCCTCTAGTCTCTAGTGCCATCCTCATCTGGGTTGATTTTTATTTATTTATTTATTGACTGAAAGGACAAGTCCCATCTGGGTTGATGTTTTCAAGCAACTTGAAAGTGTTATTGTGGCCTAGGTTTAGCTTAGATTTATTAGTAACAATGCCCCAATAAGAGATTGATGATTGTCTGTGTTTGCCCATACCTGGAGCTAGAATCATCCCATATGTGGGGCTAGTATTGTCCTGCAGCTGGGTTGGATATGGTTGCTCAGGTTGTGTCACAGGGAACTTCCAAACCAGCTCACCACCAACTCTTGAAATGTTCAGGGGTCCACTAGAATTATGAATAGCATCTCATGTCAATATTCTTATATTTAGACAAGGAAATTCTTGAATCTTGTTCTCTTGCCCTGACCATATAAGGTAGATCGGTCTACAACCCGACCATAGATGAAGTTTACAAAAGATTGACTCTACCCAAGTAAAACTAAAAAGGACCTATTACAAATGGGCCTCGGACCTTGAACAAGACAAAGAGATTTGTGCAGGAAGATCAAGATGTCATCATAGGACCAAATCTAGTTTGATGTCTCATCACTTCTGGTCCAAAGCTTGCAAATGAAACATTAATGAGCACCATCTTCTTTGTTTCATTGGTACTTTGAAAGATTCTGATGAGTGAAGACCAAATCTTTGGCACCTCAAAAATAATTGTACAGTTGGCTGTCCATGTCTCAATTGCACTTGGTACTCTAGTGTTCACAGTCTAAAATGGACTCGAATACTAGATTCCTGGGGTTCACCCAGGTTTGTCAACTGTTTTCTTCCGTATGGACTGAGAATTTACCCTGGTTTTGACTTTGGAATATTGCCGGGAGCTCAAATTGGTGCAGTACTCAACTAGCTGCCTAAATCTTTCTCGTACTTATGCCAGCTGATCCCTTTAACAGGGTCACATAGGATGTTCTTCACAAAGCACACCAAGTACCACATTATGAACACAAATCAAATTTTGGAACAAACCCGCATGTTTAAAAGTCAGTTGCAAAACTTGATCAAGGGTACAAAGCACATGTACATCTATATATCTATCTATATAGATATATAGTTGTCACATTAGGGTACAATAAACCAACTGTATAGTTTGGTCCACTCAGGCTTGAACATTATTTTGATCAAATTCTTCCTCACTGAAAGGAAGTTGCTGACTAAGCTTTTTAACTCAGCTTTGTCAAGTGTCTCTTGGAGTAAGTATATATCATGATCAATAAGTTGAAAGCTTGGACTGCAATCATTTGGTGAATCATGGGTGCACCTTATGATGGACTTGTAATTTTGGCCCATCAAATTCATAAGTGTACCCAAATGAAGCTTTGTGGAGTTTTTGTACTATGAATTATGGCTTGATCCAAAGGCTTATGCCAGACAGGGTTACGAGAGAGACTCTTGAGAGTACTGTTTTCAAAACTGTAAAGCACTCAGAGAAATTGGAGAGCAGCTTATACATTAATATTGCTTCTTAAAAAACAAGAGGCACCTTATTTCTATGAGATGTGTCTTCCAAGGCCCCTTATTTCGGGAGTGCCCCTTAGGGCTTTACCCTGCACATAGTTGGGAATGGTCCAAACTGATGAAACCCTACAAATGGGATGAATGCTGCTGTCTGCCAGGCCTGGTAGATGAAAACCTAAGCAACACTGGTGTCATTGTTGGAGGCAGCTATACACAACACATGGGGGCTAATTGGTTTGAACTTGATATGGAATTATTTTAACCTACTTGGAACCTTGCTTTTAGTACGTCCATTTTTCCTCATCCGTGGTCTGGAAAAGAAACCAACTAAATTTTGGTAAGGCGCGGCTTGATCCCAGACTCTGCTGAGCAGCATGAAGCACAACCTAGTAAACAGGAAATTTGTAATATGAGGATTTAACTAGGGAAAGAAAATTTGGTTGACAAGTTAGTTCCACTTTAGCAGCTAGGGTATGTGTCATATCATGGTCATCAAAAGAAGACCAATTTAACAGCAACATGATGCTGTTAGAAAGCAGGGTTGTAATTCTTCTTCAGCAGCCCAGGCTTGTCAGATTCATCTCTACAAACAGCTGCAAATCTGGATGCAAATTTTCAATTGTGCAGTTGATATCCAAAAAAGGGATTTCAAAGAAAAGATCATGGAAAGAAAGCCTTGACTTGATTCTAGCATACACTGACCAGTGCACTGCAATGCAGCAAAACTAATCCTGTCACAGTGCTTCCTGGTGTGATAACATATACTGGATTTAGATCTCTGGTCATGCATGTTGTACTTATTAGACTGTGTTCTAATAAGTTGCTTAGAAAATCAAGCTGTAAGTAGAATCCAGAAACTCTTTCCTTGTCAAATTTTTGCAAGTACCTACCACCATTGGGCAGTTCTTTCTTTTTCAAAGAAAGAACGAGCAGGCAAGGCTTGGGTATATGGACCCTTGACCAAGGCTCTTAGAAAATCAAAGTTCAGGTTTAACTCATAACTCTAGTTCTCAAAAAAATCGAAGAACCAGCCCAAGAACCGACCCTGATCTGTTGGTTCTTTGCTGGTCCTTTCATAGAACCTTCTGGTTCTTTGACAAATTTCAAAATGCCAGAGCCAGAGTTTATGAAAATTCTAAAAATCTGAAAACCGGATGTTTTTAAGTTCTGAATATTATAAAAACCCAGAACCAAAGGTTATTCAAAAAAAAAGAAAGAAACACACAGCACTGCTACTTATTATTGCAAAATTGACATGAGACTTTAGGACAGGTCCTTACTTGCTCAAAGAACAAATTGGATATTGGTTATGATCCATATGCAGCTGTAAATGTTTTAGAAACTTGCAGACAGTTCCTACCTTCTAAAACCTTGGTTTTAATTAAAAACCTGTGACATTGAGAACATGTTGTGTACTGTTAGGTAACCATGCTAGCCTGTAGAGGGCCTTACATATTTTGTAAGGTCCGAGGCCGGGTGTCATTGCAAACTGACAAGTTTTTAAGTAGGAGAAGGGTCTATCTTGAGAACTGTCTCGGACTTCCACAGTATACATACCTATGATCAGGGGCTCCTTGATAGAGCTTGACATTGTGTCCAGAACCAATTTCTGGTGACTAATTTGACACATAGATACAAGGAGATTTGTTGTGTCAAAGCTTCAAATTTTCAAACTTGCACTGAAAGGAATTCACTTTCAATGCAGTTTTGTATACAGCAATCAACCTCTGTTTCTTCAACACCTACCCTATTCTTTTCAAATATATCTAGAATTTGACCAAAACTAAACAGCAGCAGAAATTAGAGGCCAAGCTTTGTCATGTTGATCATCTGTGGCTTGACCACAGCTGTTGGGTGGCATACAAGACACTTGCACTTCACTTCATTCTAAGCAAGTTCACCCAACACAAGCATGGCAATTTTTTCAACAGTCCCAAGTACAAAAAATCCATAGATACTTGAAATGAATAACATCCAAAAACACATTGGCCTCGTGTGAATGTAAAACTTCCATAGCTAAAAGAAGGAAATGTTCACCAAATTTAGGTTAACAAAAGTATACAATCATAGAGATTATTATTTTCCCCTTCATCACTCCTCCACTCAAAAAATTCACCCAGTTGCCACATTTAGAGTTTAGGGTGGCTTTACAGTTTGACAGCTGGAGTCCACACAAACTCATACTACATATGGGCGGGGTCACAAGTATGTACGTATGAGAGTACATGTGGTTGACCCATACTACATCTGGGTGGCAGTGAGTATATACTACCCCATACTTGGTGATCCTGATTCTAAGTGAATGTGCACATTGGACTTGCAAATCTCACATAGATCACTCATGAATCAAATACAGGTCTAACATCTTATATGAGGAGAAACAGATGAAGATTGACCAATCATATACAATAATGCTACAACTACTGAAACAGGACTAAAACAGCAAATTACATATCAATAGCTTTAAGTATGTTAATAAGTATATACCCAACAAGGATGTGGAACAAATCAGAGAAGGACGCTAACCGCTTTCTCCCTTGGGAATTAAAAAGATGAACTTGGGATATCAGCTTATTCAATACATAGAGAGCAAATGTGTTCAATATTGGTGTTCCAATGTCTGTCATGCATAAATCTGAACATAAATCATGATCTGGATTCCCAAATCTAAGCAGACTCAGAAAGAGGCCCCTCCCACACACACTGCCCTCCCCCCTGCCACCCCCTCAAAGCTATTTAGAACTTATTACTAGCTCACACAACTGTGGTGCCCACAATAAAGACCTAGTGATCAAATGACTGTCATGCCTCGCATTAAAGACCAACTAACTAGTGCTCACTGCTCAAAGAAGGTGGAAGGTTCGGGTGGGTGGGTGGGTGGTTGGGTTGGAGAGGTGCCTGGGTGCCATCAGCATCAGCACCTCATGGGCAAGGTAGGTATGAAGGAAGTCATCTACTGGCTGGTAGCAGATTCACCCCCATGAGAATCTTATTTGGAGGTTTTTCTTTCTCAAAATGAACTAGGTACTGTGTGTTGAATCTTTACAGTGTTTACGTGGAGAAAGAAACCACACATGGGTTCCCGTATCGTCGTCGTCGTCGTAGAACACCACCTCTTGTGTGCTTCTTTCTTGCAACGCTCATGTATGGTTGCTGTTCAAAAGGACTTCTTCTACTCAATTTGGAACTGCAGCCATCTATGAGCATGGCAAGGACACCAACCAAGCCCCTCGTGAACAAGAATTGTAAGCCTTTTTTTCCGCAGAAAACCATCACATAATTTCCTGCAGGTGTTTTCTACAGGCTGGGAGGAATGCTCATGGCAGCTGCTGCATGGGTGCACTGGTTTAGGGTTTAGGGTTTAGAGCTAGATCTGTACAGAGTTCGAGCTCCAGAAGAACATGTGTTGACCATGATCTATCGGTACACTGTTAAAGAAAGCTGCTACAGTTTGTCAATATTATGGCTACAGATCCTCCGTGACTCGTGTCTTGAGGTTTTCTACAATCCGTGCCCATGAGATACTCGATCAACAAGAAGCAGAGAGCTGTTAGAATTTTGTTTGACAATCACTGTCCACCGATGGACATGGTGAGGTCTAGTGTAATCCCCTTTGGAGGGACCTGTACTGCTGCTGCACTCTCTCTCTGCTGCAATGACAGACAATCTGAAATCTCCTCGTTAGTTCCTGGCGGTAAGCTGAAGGATCTTGTTATCCAAGATGGTGGTGAGTAGCTCTTTGTACGGGAACTGTATGGGGAAAGAGAGAGACTGGTAGTACTGTCAAGCTGCTGCTGATCGTGGTTGCTGCAATCTCGCTCATCTGTAGACTGTACTCCCCCAGCTTGCTTCCGAGATGATGAGAACCAGCTTCCAGCTGGTGGTTGAAATGCCGAGGGTCGTATGGGTTGTGGAAGTTCTGGCCCGCTTGAAAACCGTGACTTTTTCTCTGCACCAGGTTCTGCTTCGTGTTCCATGCCTCTCTGCAAGCAATGGGAAGGGTCAAAAAGGTCTGAACCCTGAGCGAAGAATCTAGTTGAAGAACAGAGACTGTACAAATCAGATGGGGTGCAGCTGCTTCCATAGACGTCAAGACGAGCATCATCATGATTGCAACCCACCTGAGATTGTGCAAAAGCCCGCTTTCGTTGGACATCCGACATGCCCCAGTCTGCACCAATGACAAGACCTCTGCCTCCTCCTGCAACTTCACCATGAGCCCCGCCGCGCGCCTGTTCTCCTTGCATGTTCGAAGATCCACAGCTGCTATCTAGCAACTGTCTGAAATGAAGAGGAGACGCCAATGACGACGCGGTACTCGCCGTCGCATGAGCGCCAACAGATTGACCGAGATGCGCAATTTTCAACCCGACTTGATCCATTCGTGGCAATTCATCTTGAGATCCCCATCTCTCACAGTCTGTGTGCATCATCATCCGCTGCTTCTTCAACGAATCTCCTCCCTCTAGTGATGGGTAGTCCAGCGCCCGATGCTGCTGCTGGATGCCGTCCTGATGTGCCACAGAATACAACCGTTCTATACCTGCCCACATGCAGGATTCGTTGATCCGCGACCCATTAATGACGATCTGCAGCAGGCAATAACTATTCTAGACGTACCTTGCATGCAAACACAAGATCTTGAGAATCTCGAACGTTGGCAGCAGGTTCTGATGTTGGAAATCGGTGGACTAAGAAAATTGAAACCGATGTGATATCAATTGCGAGAAGATGTTCAACAAAATCTACTGTAGAAGTTTACAACAAAGATCCTTTGTCCAAGAAAGTCAACAGGCCATTGGATTGGCAATAGATGAGGAGCTAGGCAAGGTCTGGGTTGAATCCCAGATCTTCTTCGAAGCAATTCCAGGATACAATCCTGAAAGCACCAAAGGTGTATAATCGCAGCAGCAATTGAAGTGGGTTTATAGTATACATTTCTGAAGGTGAGGTTACACGTGTATTTCATTACCTGCGTCCTTGGCCTGATGGCGCTGTTGTCTCTGATTCCATGGCTCGGCAAGCAGTGCTGGTGATGGTCTTCGAGACCACTCATCTAGCTCCGTCCGGAGATCCATTGAATGACCAGGTAGCGTGATTCCAGTAAGCGACTTGAGATCGCCCCTCGACCAATCCACCGCCACTGGAGTAGCATTTCTTCCACCTTCGCCATGCAGAGCTGGCCAGCCAAGAAGTCCGGTTGCGGTCTTCTGGACCCCCGTACTCCCCAGCGCGGCAGCTGCTGGCCGCGGCACCCATTCTTCATGCACATTCTGCCTGCACAAACAGCAGCAGCAGTCGGTAGCTGAGACGAACGCCCACGATCATGGAACACAATTCTTGACGAAATCCTCTCTTTCCTGAGCAACTGGATCGCTGCAGATTCTATAAGATCCGTGAGCAGAACTTCACAAATGTCCCTGGGTCTCATTTCATTCTGGTGGCACAATATGAAACTAACCAAGCTCCAATCAAATCTGTATGACTCCTCGTGCATCTTGTACAGTGAAAACCCTATCCAGATGGGTGATTCATGGATTGCTCGAATGATAATCTGCAAGAATTTCTGTTGCATGTTCATGATTACCTCAAGGACATTGTCAAGTGGTGGTCGAGCTCCAGATCAGATTGCTGCTGCATGACCCCAGCAGGAGGACGGCGCAGAAAGTTGTGGATGATATGCTGGTGCTGCCCACCACTAAAATCTGTGTCAGGCTGCAGTGAAAAAGCCGCAAGGCTGTTTGTAGAACCTGCGCCATACTCAGCAGCTGCAGCTGCGTGAATGATCCCATGATGAGGGAAACGTCTGGCAGCGTTCATGAGTTGCAGCTCATGGGTGGCGTCAGAAGTATCTTGAAATTCCAATCCTTGATCATCATCATCCTCCTCATGTCCAGCCAACGTCCCGCGACCTGTTATCACAAGTTTGTGAAGAAACAATTTTCCATCCTGGCATTAAGATCAAGCAGATCATGCAAAGTCTCTACTGTGAACCACGGGCGTTCTGGCAGCTTCATGTGCCTTCAGGACCCCTAGTAGGAAAGATTCAGAAACTGATCATGCAGCAGACGAGCACAGCTCTTGAACAACGAGTATATAATGCCTGCAGGCAGCTTGCCTTTTGGATTAAACGCAAGTTCAGACTTGAACTACATTCTGAAGGGCATACCACTATGTCCGTTTTCGTCGTTCTTCATACTCCTATACATCTGCAGCCACAAACATCACACCAAGGCCACATTCGGCAACTTCAACATCAGAGCTTCAGATCTTCCGACCCCAATTACAGTGCATGTATCATCATGTTGCAATGCATCCTTGAACCCATTCAAAACCGCATTCAGGAAGCAATCATGTTCAGCAAATCAAGTTCAGTACTGTAAGATCCAACCCTATTCTTTGATTCTACACTGTAATTCGGAACAACTTGCGATGCTCAAGGTTTGAAAGACTTTTCTCTATTTACTTGAAGTCTTGATGCAAGCTTCAACATTGAGCTGCTTAGTTACCATTACAAATAGACTCAATGTAAGAAAGAGAAGCTCATGTTGCACACTCCTTTTCTACAATTGAGGACTCGAGAACTATGTCACAGGATAGAACGCGATGCAGCCGTATGAATTCTACATGAGAAGGTCTCAGGGAACTTTGACTGGCAGATCAGAATGTGGAACCAGATGCTATCTGCACAACCATGTGCTGCATGCATGCATGGCCCGTTGATCTGATGTTGCAGGGATGAGCAGTGGCCACAGGACAGATGAAAATCACCTGGAGGTGACTCTTGACGTGAGCGATGGTGAGACCTTTCACTTCCATGAGCTGTAGCACCAACTTTGGTGTAGCTCCTGCAACACCCAACAAAATTCCGCAATGCTCATGTCAGCGGTTAGCCCAGCTCTACACACAAATTCTTCCAGATCATCTCCAATGCAGCAGAACTTCTAGGGGCAGACCTGTGTAAGTTCATGATTCCCTCAGGCTGCCAGTGCTGTCCGGAGCACAACACTTTCAGAGATTCTCTCGAGACTTTCTTAACAAAGAGAAAGCGGCTTAATCAATTTAGTATCAATGACACAGAGCCCTCTTTCTCATGCATGCACAAGATCTCCGTGCAAGTACACACGGATCAGATTCATAAGGAAGCAGTTCAAGCTTTAGTCTAGACGCTCACTTTCTTGACCACCAAGGCGCTCGACTGCATGAACAAAGCAATGGTGCAAATCAGCTGTCCACCGCAAGCGAGGCATCTTGGAGCGCAAGTACTGCCGCACGGTTCCTCCGGGCCTAGTGCTACCTCCTCCTGCAGAACTAGTGTAAGAGCCGCCTTGGAGGAAGCCTCCGCGATTACCACTGGCCGGGGAGCTGCTGCTTCCACCACCTGTGGCGGTGTTGTGGCTCTCTGATGACTGCTCAACTACGTACTGATCATCATGATCCCCACAGCTCACGGACGTATGCGGTCTCTTGTTGAGGAGGTGGTTTGATCCGTGGCCCCACTTCTCCTGCTGCTCGCTGCTATTACTGTGCTCTTCTTTTGGCTGCATTCTGATGGCAGACCCAGCACCCCTAGCTAGCAGAAGTAAGCGCTGCTTGTGTCAGCTTCGACGATGAGTGCCAGGGAGACATCCGACACTTGAATCACGGCCCACCCAGATCCCCAAGACTGACATTGTCACTGTTTCTCTCACCCTCACGGCCCTAGTCCTTGCCCCTCAGATTAGCAGTCTGAAGCTGGACAACACCTTTGCTGCACCCAACTAGCTGAACTGTGGATACAAAAGGAGCAGCTTGGGAAGAGACAAAATGTATGAAGCTCCTCAAGAGACATGTATGAAGAAGATGTCCGGCTGCAGACAGGTTCTTTGTTTGCTGTTCAGTCCGCCCCGACACACCGACGTTTGTACATCAGAAAAGCTTCGACATCAAATTTCTGCCGTTCTAAATTTAGGTCCACTCTGCAGTCTCAGGGAAGAAAAAAGAAGGCACTGATCTCCCGGGCCAAATGAAGTGTTCAAGACGACAAATGGGTTACAAAGTTGAGCGAGCAAGCATCAACTAGTTCTTGAAGAAAGTCTGGCAGCTGTGACCCGTGCAAATCTTTCAACTCCCGGCGATGGTATAGAACCTGTCTCGAGACAGCTTCTAAGGCATTTCGGAAGATCACCAAATCATCCACTCCTGATGAAGTTGTAGCAAGTCTGACATCTGCAGACGTTGGAAGTCCGTCGAAAGTTTCTCCGTCGGAATTGCTATAAGCCCTAGGAGATCGTCCTTTTGTCGTTGAACATGTGCAGCATTCCGTCAAACGAGATCAGAGGTTAGAACTGTTGGAGAGAGAATATTGTTCCGGCGAAGTTTGCAGGCCGAGTACTTTCGCCGAGTCTGTTTCTCGGTTTTCAGCTACAAGAAAAAAAGTCTCGCGCTGCAGACAACTTTAGGAAACGGAGCTTGTGCTAGCAGACTCAGACATTCTCGCAGAGCAAAGCATGGGTTATCGTATAAGTAGTGAATAAACCCTTGCTTGAAGGAAGGAGGAAGCAGCAGCTGGTTCCGTCCGCGTGAACAGCAAGTAATCCCACCAATTTCAACACTCTGGGAGCAAAACCCGCCTCACCTCAAGGAGAAAAGTCTGCTAGCACAGCTCCCCAAGCTGTTGCGAAACGACTGGTATAGGCGGCCATAGGAATTACTTGAAATATGCGCGCGTGAAGAGAGAGAGCACTGCTGCATCTGTTTGTTTCGAGCTGCAAGATGAAGCCTTCAAAGAGTACTGATCATCGCATAGAAATCACATCCACAAGTCTGCACTACGTCGGAATCGGTCTTATCGCAGACACACATGCGCGTCGCAACAAACTAAACAAATTCCCAAGGCTTGGTCGAGTCTGCGACTAGACTGTCTGCGCGAGAGACAAAGATTGACCAGAGGTTCTCACTTTACTAACTACTCAAACTGCATCCCTAACTATGGTATTTCAACACAGCACGCTTCTCGATGCAGGCAACTAGGTTCAGAGATCGAGGCAAAAAGCTTCCGCGGGCATTTGGCTGTTTCAGTGGAAGCAAAAGAAAACAAAAACACCATAGGAAAAAGAACTAATGATCCCGGCGGCGTTTGCAACTGTCTTTACAATTCCAGCAAGATCTGGAAAAGCTCATGAACCAGCCAGACGGTTAGCCAGCGGACTAACTGGCAAGCTGTTCCGAGCGAGCGAGAAAACAAAATGCTAAATGAGTCAGAAACCCTCCACTTCACTCAATCATGCACTCCTTTCCCGCACGACAGAAGAACATGCTGCAAACAGCCCAGGGGGTGTATACACATACTCACGAGTCACGAACCCCTGTCGAGTAAGTACTACAGCATCCCATGAGCTACAGGAACACCATGGAATGATTCTAGAAACAAGCGGATCTAAAGCGTGTGAGAGAAGAAACCTAGGAAGGAGGGACAAAACAGGGTTATAAAAGCCTGGCCGCAAGTAAGCTAAGAAGGCAGGGGCTGAACAAGCAAGCAAGCAAGTAAAGGACGCACACTCCACTTGAGAGACAGGATTCCGGCAAGTGTTTTATTGCAGAGAGACAAGTGGGCACGAAGCAGCAGCAAAGACGAAGAAGAAGAAGAAGAAGAAGAAGATGAGCGTTCACGACGACGAAGAAGAAGAAGAAGGGGTAGGCAGGTCATCAATGAATGCGTGTGCTGCTGCTGCTGCTGCGACGCAACAAAACCAGCGCCCAAGAAACAGGGAAAAAAGAAAAAGGCGAAAAAAAGGAACCCGTAGTTTGACTTTCCTTTTGGTAATTCACTTTTCACCATTCTCCAGCAGCCATGGTTTTTTCTTTTCCAATTTTCTCACGCCTGTGGCCTGCCGATCATCCATAACAGCACTAATAGCCAAATTTGGTTCTTTTAGCCACATGCTAGAACTTATGGTCTTAATCTGGTGATTTCAAAAAAAAAAATCCTTGAATTATGGCTACTTTCTTTGGGCCATCTTTTCCCCCAAAACATTCCCTTTGTATGAGTTGCAACCCCCCCCCCCTCCCCCTCCCCTCCCCTTTTTTTTGTGGGAAAGTGGCAAAAATTATGCCAGCAAAATAAATAAAAACTTTGTTGTCCAGCTCTATGTTTTTCAGTTAATTTTGTGATGAGCCAAGATGGAGATCATGCATGCGCAAGTCTAGC
>Ga0209208_10007465_pt1 | contig 14787 bp, 12 predicted proteins | sample S1TSphfallax_3_FD_187694 | JGI IMG/M metagenome (GOLD analysis project Ga0209208, IMG submission 187694) | Host-associated microbial communities from peat moss isolated from Minnesota, USA - S1T2_Fd - Sphagnum fallax MG (SPAdes) (version 2) | ecosystem: Host-associated > Plants > Peat moss >...
AAGGTATTAAATCTGTAATGTTGATCCATGGGCCCACAATTGAATCCCTTGTCGTTAATGGTGTATTCATGTTATGTTGGAATATAGTATCGATGGAACTTATCGATTATAGGTGTGTGACCTCATCATCGACCATCAGGCCATGCATACCCTTAATGGATACATGCAAGACTTCATTTTGTTGTTTGATGGATGTATTTAAAATGAAGAGTTCCACCTATTACAAACCAATGTTGAGTGGCATGCTAAGCATCCAGGGGACAAACTTGATGAAAAAAAATTGTCCATGTCTAATTTGATGAACAAAATTGACATGTCAAAATGATTGTTGATATAACAATAGACACAAAATGGGCATATCACATGATTTCTAAAAACCTTAATTAATTGTTGGGTGAAAATTAAAATTCAATTAGTTTTATAATGAGTTTATATTTATTTTCAAAATTAAAATATAATTAATATAAGGTATGCATTAATTATAAAATATATAACACATGCACAAGGGATTAGGAGTGAGTGTAAATACATAGACATGACCTTTTGTGCTTTGGTTAAAATATATTGGGTGAGCTAATCAAGTTGCGTGGTTAAACATGATTAATTATCAAATGAGAATTCCCATATCCATGATTTAGAAACCTATATGAATTTTAAAAAATTTAATATGATGTCAAATATTGTGTCATTAAAAAATTATGAAGTTGTTTATATTATTATTGTTCACAATTACGTCATTTTCAAAGCATTTCAAGCTATTTATAAATAAGATCAATCATAAATGAATTGGTTACATTGTTCTAAATGTGTTTTTAGGTATTTTATATTCCTTAAAATCATTTCAAACTTATTCAAATGTTCTCATAACATATTACAAATGCACCAAATGTTTCAATATTAACTTACATTAATATGTAAAATTGATTTGGTTACACATTAATTGGCTAGTTGGGTTTTTGCTTTTAATTACAAACTCACTAAGCTTCATAAGTTCATCCTATATTCACACAAAATAATATTGTTCATCAACACGATTTTTGTACAATGCATGTATTAAAGCCATGTGAACACACCACAAAAAAATTGTATACATAATACAATTTGATTGCATAATAATGATTTTTAAAAAAAATCATGAAAATTGCATTATAATAACATAAAATTTTCACATTATTTGTACCTTACAGGTTTTGCATTTGTTTCACACTAGTTGAATGATAATACAACATAACAAATGTGTTAATACTATGTGCAAACTTTAAACAACAAACTAATACAAAACATTTGATTATTTGTTATCTTTAAATTACAAAGAAACTTTAGTTCACAAATCAAAGATTGTCTCTTTTATCACACACATGAAGGTGTATGCCTTTGTTTTTGCTAGAGACCATAGTGCAAATCAATGGTGTATGCTCATTGCATTGGTGAAGCTTTTATAAGCAAAAATTCTATTTCACCTTTGGTGACAAATGACCTATACCACTATTCTAATGCCTCCTCCGCCCTCTCGAAAGTTCTCCCCCTTCCCACCCATTATTTTTTTCTTTTTCTTCCCACTCACTTTTTTCCTTGCTTATTTAGCAAATAACCTAAAAATTGAAAAATAAAAATAAACACACTTTAATTAAATTCTTAAGTAAATTTCTTAAATTTCAATTAACTTGAAAAAGTGAAAAGATGAAAACTAACAATAAAAAAATGAAAAAAAAATGAAAAGAAAATAAGAAGAATGATAGAATGTGATTAAGGAGGATGATCCATTTTATTTTATTTTCAATTTTCTCATGTTGCTTCAAAAGTGGCAATCAACCCACAAGAGGATTTAGCCAAATTTAGAGAAGTAGAAAGTCTAGGAATCTTATTCTATGTTGATGAACCTTTAAAACCTATTAGCTAAATATGGCAATTTCAAAAGAAGAAAGTTAAAAATTTGCCTAAATCCTTCAAAAATCTTGACAATTTTCAAAACTTTATTCCTCAAAATGTAATGATTTTTTTCAAAATTTTCATAAAAAATTCCCTTGACCATCATGCTTGGAACTGTTTTTAAATAGCAAAATGAAAAAATCTCGCCAAAAAAAAATCACTGGGATGATCCACATCCTCCAAGGAGAAGGGAAAAAAAAGGAAAAAACCAAATGAAAAAAATGAAAAAAAAGGAGAAAAAAAAGGGAAAAAAAAATGAAGGAAGGGAAAAACAAACCCTCCTTGGAAGAAAAAACAGAGATGACAAAAATAGCATGAAGAAAAAGAAAAAAGATACAGAAAAAATTAGGGATTAAAAAAAAGAAAAAAGAAAAAAAGAAGGAAGGATAAAACACATCCTCCTTTGGAAAAAATAACAAGAAAAATTACAGAAAAAAGAAACTCAACGAATATTAGAAAAAAAAGAAAAAAAATTATAAAACACAACCTATTTTGAAAAAAAACAGACCAAAAAGAAGAAGAAGAAAAAGAAGAAAGAATTGAGAAAAAGGGGTAAAATATATTAAAAAAGGAAGAAAAAAAATGAAAAAAAAAGGAAGGAGGGAGGTCTTCACGCACCCTTCTTGTAAACGAAACTCTGCCGCTCGCAGATTCGAAGAAGAAGTAGCAGCAGCTCCGGAATAAACAAACCCACGATCTGTTTGCCCTCGTCGAGCTCCCCTTCGATCGGATCGGCACCTTGGGTTTCTCCCGTTCTGAATTGCCTCTTCTCCAGTTGTTCGACCCAAATAACGGAAGCCAAAACTAGGAGTGCTAAAGACCTCATTCTCATGATCTTTGCGGCAATTGTAGAAGGATATGAGCCCACCGGCTGTGTCAGATCAGAGGACGTTGTTCCTGGTACATCTGCTGCTATCTGAAGGGTGAAAGGTTTTTCAGTCTTGGCAAGTCTGATTACAAACTGGTTGTTTTTTTTTTCCTCCTGGTTTGTATGATTTCCAAGAGTTTTGTGTGCCCCTGGTGTTGGTGATTTCTAGGGGATCTGATTTCAGTGAGTTAGCTGGTGTCCACAAAAATGACCCACAAGGATTTAGTGTTGTCCTCTCTCCTATACTAAACATTGTTTTGGTGGGGTTAGGCGAACACGTTTGTTATTCACACAGTTCGTCTCCTCAACAATTTTTCTGCAATTTGCGAACAAAAACTTTTGCACGTGCACCGGTAGTTCTTCTTCTCTCATGTTCAAACCCTAACACCACCTCACAGTTTTTAAAGGCATGTCCTGTAACCATGCCACCTTCGTTCCTGCTTTTTATGTTGGATGCTGATCATCATCGATTGCATGATGACTGTGAACCATGAACTGGTTGTTAATGCACATGACAAGAGGTACTTGCTGCTATGATAGAAAAATGAGAAAGGCAATCTCTGAAATTCACAAGGGATTGGACATTTTACTTCATTTAGAAACTGGGTATAGCATCAGGATGTATTTATATGTGTATTATGAGCACGCTTCCTGCAGGACAATAAATCCCTGTCAGTTTTGATTATGGGTGCAGGAGATTGTCACGCTTGGATGCAACCCTGGCACTTTTGGAGGCCAAGCTGCAGAGTGTGGAGGGATTAGACAGACTGGATAGGCAGGCAGTGGTGCAGTCACAAGAGTCTCAGCTTCCAATCCCAACTTTGACGAGCGCAACACCACTTTTGGATCATGAGATTGATGAAGCAGGCTCTACCTCTAGGTCTGTTCTTATTAGTAGTTTGGAAGATTTATCTATAAATGAGTATGACCAACCTTGACACAGTTGAGATTATGAACTTATCTCTTCTGAACTTTTCTTTTTTGGTCTCTTCAGCATTGGGGTACCGCAAAATTTAGTTGAAAGTGCACACCAAGATGGAGATATATCTGATACTTCTCTGCCCAGTAAAGACCAGCCAACTGCTCTCAAGGTTAGCATACTCTGAAGTGTATAACTGCCCCTTCGCACAAAGTTTGAGAAGTTATAAATGATCTTGTCACAGGATTTCAATTTGCATTTGGTATTGTGAGCTGAAGATTGGTACTGGTGTTTTGGGTAAACATATTGTTACACTTTTGAACTTGTTTGAGATCATTTTTAGTATTTTAGATCAGAATTGGACTTGTCTGTGGTGTCCCAGGGATTTAGTTCATGATGACCAGGGCTCCATACTTGCTGTGCATGTCCAAAGCATTTAACCCTGGCTGATGTTTTGGCAGGTGAAGGACGATCCCAGATATGCTAGATTTTTCCGAATGCTCCAAGTTGGGGTCCCTGGGCCTGTAAGTTTTTAACACAGAAACTTGGGATTATCTTCTTGATTTTGGTGGGACCTTGCTAGTCACAGTTTGTGCATGATGGGATTATCCCATACAATAATGTGATACACCAGCATCATCAAGAGGCTTTGGGTGTGTTCAAGCATATTGTCTGCAGTACAGGCATCATTTCCAATTCGGTTTCCCTAACTATCATTTGATAAGTAAGCAACCTTAAGATGATCAACAATCAATGGAGTTTCACCTGGGTTGTCAGATTGTACACTACTGTGGTTGATGACATTGTGGCTTGCTTGGATTCAGGCTGTGAAGATTCAGATGTCAGCAGAAGGCTTGGATGCTTCCTTACTGGACACTCCCGATGCACCTTCTTCTTGAACAGGTTTTCTGTCAGTGAACATCAACAAGGGCTGTATTGTGCAAGCTCATCAACTCTTCCATCTTTGGCATCTTTTTATAGTGTTGTTGACAGATTGATTGTGTGGCTTGGGACTCATATCCTCCCGATTTTTAGACCTTTCAGCCTCTATGCTGTGTACTGTTTGTACTGGCCAGAACTGCAACTTCAACCTGAAAGCCTCTTTCAAACAGTAGAAAAGGTGGCTTGTCACTGACAAGGATACTTGAGCGAGATTTCCCAGCAAATTAAGTACTAATCTGTACTACTCAATCTCATTCAGCAGATAGATACCATTCACCAGGGCTATCAGGACTCTAGAAGCAGAGCAAGGAATCTATGCATTATGGTATCTTCTTCAGAGGTTTGTCAGAGCTCAGATGAGAGCTTCCACAGGAGAGCAGGTCCTTGCAGTTAATCAGGCAAATCTGTGGCTGCTTTCGGGTGTTTGTCTGATCTCATGGATGGGTGGTTTGGCAAATGCTCTCGTATGGCTAGCTTGTTGGACCTAACTAACAACTTCAATTAAAATCCAATCCAAATTCGCTCACATTTGGTAGTCACAATGTTTTGTATGATAGCAAAAAACTATTTATAGTTCCAATGTACAATATTTATCAATTTTGTTGATTTAAGGGTTGAGGAAATATTACTGTTTTTACTCAAGTGGATAATCAAAGGCTGTTACACATTTTAGAGAGTCGAAATAACCTTGGAGAAACTTGGAGAAATTTGGTAGTCTATTTGGAGGGCACCTTACTGGGCAGAATTTTCTGCTCCCTACTGGAGTGAGAGAACTCCATAACCCCCCCTGGAGTGGGGAGTGGGGGATTGCATCCTTAAGCTCCCTAGGGTGGGGGAAAAATGACATAGGTGATCTCATGCCTTCATTTTAATGCATCTGAACCTTTCAGTTTAGGCACCGTGTTTGTTACAAAGGGTGAAGCACTGCAAAAGGCACTGACAGCAGTGTGCCCTATACATACACTACATGACTTATCCTCATATTATGTTTGCTGATAAAAATGCTGGCCTCAAGACAAATGAGGAAGTTCAAACTGACCTTTGTTCAGAATTTTCGTATATTGATGTTAGTTTAGAAATTTTCCTCAATCTTTGCATAGATTAGATGAAACAAAGATGGAAAAGCTTTTAAATCTTTATGGGTGTAGTCTTCAGATTCTTTGCTCTTTCAACACAATTCACCCAATGGATTACCACTCAATTTCATGAACAACAAACTCACCATGTTGGATTTGTAGTAAAATCATTGACTCCATGTGTGTTCCCCCTCTGCTTAAGGGCTCCCAATAATGAGCAAACAAAGACAGATGATGTCCACCATGCACTCACCTCCATCACCAATGAAACAAACTTTCAAGTCTCTCATGGACAATCTAGATATTACTCCACCTCATGCTTGTTTTTGTCAACCCTTAATCAACTTGGAAAACATGTTGACATATTCTCTTCTAAAGATGAAATCTATACCTTAACACAAGTTTTGAATATCACTTCCATCATTTGTAATCAAGAGATGATAATCGAGCACCCAAACCCAGTATCGGGGCCTCTACTGATATCTCATATCTAAAATGCAGTACAAGTTATCTTCTCATCCACATCCAAAAACATGAAACTGTGAACAGTGTAGAGTCAGGAACAGCAGAAGAATGAGTTGATTGTAGGAAGGCAAGGTATCACATAAGAATGAACAATGAGCTAATTGCATGAGGACATGCAAAAAAAGAGAAAAGAGATTTACAGGTTCATCTCTGTGAACAAATGCAAGTAGGAGAGCATGACCTGTGCCTGGCATAAGGGCAACTAAAATTAGTGTTAAAAATCAAATCTGAACTGCATTGATAATCTGTCCCTGTGGATGCAATGCCATGTGAAAAATAAAATGTGCACAAAGGGTGTGCACACAAACTGCAAGGTAACCATCCAATTACAGGGAATTGTGTCTTTTGTCAACACTTGTCTACAGATCATGATGTATCACGTGAAAAAATGCCCATTTGTGAATATTGTGAAAATCTAACACATCCCACTCTCCACTAGAGAGGGCCCAACACCTGCCAAAGTACAACAGAGAGGCACCTCACAAGCCATTGGACACCTACCACTCTGGGGTAGAACCACCTCCTGACCAGGATATAACTCTTCATGACATCAATCACTCCAAAAGCATTGTCTCCAAATACCCTGATCTCCTCAAGCTCTTCACAAGGTGCTTCAAGATGTGAAACACTGGTGAAAGGTTTGCCACAATCACAAGAAGATTAGCCATTGAACTTGGAAGTTTGAAGTAGAACCACTGCTCCAAAATACAATGGCACACCTGTACCTGATGAAAGGAGGTTGGGTAGGTGTGCCAGGAGTGAAGCCTCCCATCTTGCCTCCACAAAAAATTGAACAGAACCTGCCTTCACTTAATCCCGTGGCATTGCATACTCAACTGTGATTTGCTGGCCAGCTAAAATCGTCCTGCATGCACATATTTAGGGCAAGGTGACAATCAAGTTGACAAATATTCAACTATCAATTCAGTGCTTATTTTCAGAATCAGATGGGGTAGCAGTACCAACCATTGTCAAACCTTTCTCCTATTGAACAATAGGGGGATAAATAAACACAACTCTGAATGGGATGGCTCAGATAGCCTCAGACACTAGCTTTTTGAAATGTTTATACAACAACTGTTTTTTGTCAGACTGCAATAGTTGACCATTTCCAGCATACATTCTTTTCAAGTGGAAATGTTGAATGGGCAAAAAGCAAACACAATCCAACATCATCTTAAACCTAACTCTTTGTCTCTGATTTAATGAATAGACTAGAACCAATACCATCTCAAGCTCAGCTCATCAACCTTCTTGAGATACTGGACAACTTGAACAAGCCACCTAAGAGCCCTAATCTTTCCTTCAGACACAACTGCATTAGAAACTGCCATGAACACCAATAGTTGAAATTTTCATAATCATGTTTCTATATCATTTTTGCAGAGGAAACTCCAAAAGCACTTTGAAGGCAACAGGACAAAAGGCACTCACCGGTGCAAACTCCGTTTTGCTGATGTGGCCTCCTGCACGCTTGCAAAAGTAATTGCAAAAGCATCACCTCGCTCCTCTTTCTTGAAATCCTTTAAGACGAATAGAAACATCATCAGCAATAATATCAGTTCCTGATGCTTCTTGATTTTATTCCACCATCCATACTCTCTCTCACTGTATGCCAGGGCAGGCAGTCCATGTGATTCCCCCAAGAGTAAGACAACTGCACCTTACTAAACAGAATTCAGTGGCTCTCTAGTGCTTGAAAGGACATACCGTTATCTTCCCTTGCTTCTCAAAGGCTTCCACAACAACTGCCATAGATGTGTTCTCCAAAAGACCACTGACAATCAGCACTCTGCACACATGTTGAAGGATTTCTTGTCAGCATATCTTCTTCACCGGAGTCTCACATTCTCTGCCATTCTTGCATATAATGCAAGTTAGCTCCATGCTTCAAATCCAAAGCTAGTTTCATTGCCATTGACTGTCACTAGTAAAGATAAGAGAATCCATGAGAAGTTTTATGCCCACTAAAAATTTCACAAACATCTTCCAAGCACCATTTACTTCTGGCAAGACTATTATGACACAATTTGAAGTATCCCAATAAGTGGCTGACCCATCAGGGCATCCCAATAAAAACCAAGCATGGGCAAAGAAAAAGCCACTGTGCTGCATCAAATTCACCAAACAAATATGAAGAGGGCTACTGAAACTATTGCAGCACAAGGGTCTCATACATTAGGGTTATCCAGAGGTCCAGGATCTCAACATTAGCTCCAGGAACTCAAACAGAACTTAACGGAAGTAATACCACACCCGACATCTGGGACAGAGACAAGGTCCAATTCATATCCTCATGCTTTTGTATGTTGATTTAGATAGTTTAGATAAGGTTGAGGCCTCCACATAACCTGCTCTTTTGCAGCTGCCCACCCAGCTGAATAAGATGGTTGTTGCCTGCAGTTCCCACATTAAGTCCTTTGCCATTGTTAATGTGTCTGATGGGTGCAGTGACAGGCCCGGGCACAGGATGAGAGAAGCTTTTCTGACGGTGTTGCACACTTTCTCTGTGACGCTTGATATCTGTAGGTGCCACCCCTGGATTTGCTGACCAAAAACCATGGGGAACAAGACCATTGCTGGTACCAACACCTTTGTTGCCTTCATCAGCTCTCCGCAGACCATCCACCTCACCATGATGCACCTCTCGATTCATGTTTGAACTCATCTCTCTATTGGTGTCTATGCTGTTACCTCGCATCATTTGAGGTATAGAACTCTGCCTCTTGGGAGATCCCATATCCATCATTCCTCCAGGCCCAAACGCAGGTCCTACATTAATGGCTACTCCTTGACCTATGCCTCCAGGGTGAGCAGGAATCCCTGTGGAAATCCCTTGTGCTTGAAAATCACCCCATAAAGGTCCTACCATCTGACCTCTCCCTCGTACTTGCCCCCTTGCTCTACCAATTGGCAGCTGCTGCATCTGGCCTCCTAAAGGGGGTGATGCCCAGACACCCTGCTGTCGTACTGCTCCTATGCCTGGGGATGCACCAGGCCTATTAGCGAACTGATTCATCATCCCTCCAGCTCCTGGCCCTGCTCCAAACACAGGCTGCAGCATTCTCCTGGCAGCCTCCATACGACCAGGAAAATTCATGGCTGTACCCGCATCAGGTGCTTGGTTGACTTGCAAATGCATGATCTGATGTGGGCCCACTGGCACTCGGGGTTCAACAAGGTCAAGCCCCATAAAAGGCCGAGTGGGAGGACCTCCTATAGAAGGCCGGACAGGCCCACGCACATTTGCATGTGCCAATTGCATCATATGCTGATGAGACCTCAAAATGTATTCTTGTGCTGCCATTGCCTCCATAATGTGATTCTGCATCTGCTAAAATATATATACACCCACATCTGATGGTTTCTCTTAGAATCTGCATAAGCCCTCAAACTCTGTAGAGCCCTCTGATTCCCACAATTATCCAAAACCAGAAATTATCATTGCAGGTGAAAGAAAAGGACAAGTGTCTCAATGTCCCTTGGCAATTTTCAAGCTACCAACAGGAACAATAACATGGGGCATTCACAAGCAATGAGAAGCAATGTCTTGCATTTTCACTCACCTCTGGCCTCCCAGTTGTTGGCATCCATCCAAGGGGTCCTGGAAGACCTTGACAGTTAAATGGAATTTGGGTAAACTCAAGGGAAACAGGCGGCCTTCCAGGTCCCATGATGCCTGCCCCCCCAACCACCATATTTGGAGAATTGAAACCAACTGCAGTCATGCTGCGTGCAACTGCAGGTCAAACGACAGCCAGATCTCACTAAGACTTGTCATGAACAGTCACACAAAAATAGCTGCCATCACCACAAGTGAAGGGACTTTCTATCATCATCTACGTTTGACTGGATGGACCTATTTGTATGCTTTCAGCATTCAGTGATATCTGTAGACATTGCAGACAGCTAGTCAGCCTCCTAAGCTTTTCTGATGTCAAAGCCTGACTTCAGCCAATGAAGAAGAATCGGAGTTCCATTTCCTACTGAGTCCAAAATGATGCAAGTAAAACTGCAATGCAATCTGCTAAAAAACTGTTGTCTCTACACAACTACAAATTGGGAACTGGCTCCTGAAAATATGAAGCAAAAAGCAAGTCAACAATTTGAGCAGCTCTGCAGAAGGAACAAAATTTACTGACAAACAACCTTCACCTTGTCAGCAGTGGAAACTGTAATAGGGGTCCATCCATATGCATTTACTGTAAGCTTGGTGACATGAAAAAAAGAAAAGCTTTCACTGCATCATACAGACTAACCTCTGGATGCATTAGAGGAATGATCCAAATTTGTCCTGCTGCTGCAAAAATAACAAACACAGGTCCACAAAACATCATTACAACAGAAATATACCTTCACAAGTACTGAGAAATTATCCATACTTACAATCTAAGTCACCCTAAATGGAATTGGCAGATGACCTGATAGTAAACTTATTTCAGATCTCACAACATATCAGCAAATAGGAAAAAGAGCAAACTCAACCCTAAAAAACACAAAAGAAAACAACAGAAACCAACCAAGGAAAGGTTTGAACAGCAACACTCACACAATTCAGAGACCTTTCACAGCAACATGTATGGTAGTGACAAGCTACCATAACATTCTGATTGACTTCATCAGCTCCAGGCAAATGGGTGGCAGTCAATGCCATACATTAACAAACATACTCATTTTGTGTTGTAAGGCCAGCAGTAATGGAAAAAAACATTTTCTTTCAGAAACTTACATAGTCAAGGCAGCATACATGGGTCACAAATACAATAACTTGACTCCTACTAGCATGATGAAGAGCCTCTTCTCAAGGAAGAAGGCCCAAGTTGAAAATATAGGCCCCACCCACCAGAGTATTGGTGTCACCTCAAACTCATACATGCTCACATGAGAAGCAAGAAAGCTTCCCTACATCAAACTTTGAGGGAATATGAGAGGCTCACATATCAGTCCAGGAAGTGATATTGATGTATGTGTGTGATCACATGTATGAAAATGGAGAAAAGTATCAGTATCACAATGAAGTCAGAAGTCACTATTTATGTCAAGCTAGGGTAAAGGACACCAACTGTACTTATGCCTACATGTCTAGTCTTCCCTGACAAAGCCTTCAGAAACTCTTGCTCTTGACAGCATTTGGATTTTTGGAAGGTCTTATTAGCAGGCACATCAATAACACAGCTTGAAAGCATCTGAAACAACACAACTTGGCACCATGGGACCAAAAACATAAGATAGACTACCTTCCTTGACCTCGGGACTGCCTGAATTGAGCCAGTGCCAGTCCCTCTGGGTATTTGTTCTTGTCTTTATCTTCTGAACTCCTCTCCGCTGCAAATCGAGACTTTCTTCGCTTTCGTTCGTGGTGCTCAATTTCGTCATCGTCATCACCACCAGCATTGGCCTCTGCTTCAGGATCAGAACCCTCGGGCTGTTTCCCGCATTTCAAACGTCCACACATGAGTGCTTATCACAAGCCCGTCATTCTTCTCCTATCTATCCTTCTCTCTTGTATACAGCTGCAGGTTCCTGCAATCATAAAACTTCACCACCCAAGTACGTCCCACAAGGTCTTGCCCCACTCCCCCATATATGCTTTCTTCCTCTCAAATTTCTCACAGACCATAGTTATTACCACTTCATTTGACTAGTTCCAAACAACCTCCACAGAAGAACCCACAATCTAAACAACACACATAAAGATATTGGATTCAGGTGCTCCTGATATTTTCATATGCAGAGAATGGAGATAAAGAGTGTAGTGTGTTACACATCGACAAATGGCCATAAAAGTGCTTGAAACCATGTACATGTAGTCTTGTTGACTTGTATCCTCAAGCATCTGTCTGTTGACTTACTGTGAGGGTCCAGAGAGGAAGAAGGTTCAAATCAAATACAACTAAGGCTTCTGTAACTTTGCAGTCATGTTCCTCATACTCACAACCTTCACCACTCATTTCCACCTTCGGAACCTAGCCCAGAACTTTATCACAGAGAAGCCCCCATCCTGTAGTAATTCAACAAAAAGACTGGGTTGCACCCATCACTATAAAACATGCCCAGAGCTCTCTTGTAAAGCTGATGTTCATCTTACTACGCAATGGCTCCCCACTTTCCCCTATATCTCAATACAACAAAAAGAGAACTAAGGCTTCAACTCCTTTTGCACCTTCTTCCAGACTTAGCCCAGAACCCTTTTGTCAGTAGTGTTTCAGAGATGGCCCCCTCCTTCCCATAGCATCCAAACAAAAGAACCCCATAAACTGGATTGTGCTGGTCTCCATACAAAAACAAGCCCAGAGCTCTCTTGTAAAACTTTTTAAAAACAGAAAAAAAACCCCACACCTCTTCTGCAATAGGCAATTGTCCCAATTCCCCAAACCCCCTACTTACAGCTTTCACTGCAGTGTAATAAGAAGCCCTAAGGATGAACTGCATATCCCTTTCAGCAGAATAAGCTTTGCAAGACCAACAAGTATCCAGAACCCCAGCTACAATAAGCAGAAACATATGCGATGATGATGGTCTTCTATCCATGGTCAAACATCCTTCTACCCAGAAAAACAAGACTCGAGTCATGGATAAAAACTGCTGGCTGGCATGAGGAGACACAGGTCCCTGGAAAAAATGGGATTTCTACAAACAAGGTCTGTTGTGACAGAAAGAATTCACTCAACTATTTTCACTTCATATATATGCCAGAGATAGCCAACTTCTGGTTGTGCATATGATGCAGGCATACTTCTAGGGTTAAGTCATGCATGCAGGAACAGAAGAGGCAACTCAAAAGAAGAGCTTGAATTGACTTGTGGTAAGTGGTATGTGAAGAAGGTATGTGTCCCGTTGACTGCCAGCATCAAAGAAGAAACCCCCAACAGAAAATGTTACCACAAAACAAGACTAGCGTATCAGTTTTCACCTCGTCAAGGATGATGCTCTTTTAATGTAACCCTAACCAAGGCTTTCTGAAGACTGGCATACGTTGTAGTACTCCCACAACTGTTGTCGTTCCCTCTACACCTCTAAAGAAAAAAGCCTTTGATTCGAAGAAGCAAAAGATGGGTTAAAGCTGGATCGCCCCATCTACAGTAGTGTTCCGAACACCATGTTGCAAATAGCCACAGACGGAAAAAACAGACCAACTTGCACTACAATTTCTCATGTGGGTAGTTTAAATAGACATCTACAGGGAAATCCCTCAAGGGGGGGAAAAAAGAATGAATCCCGAGAGAAAGAGACATAGACAGAGAGAGAAAGAGAATGGGGTAAAGAGGAAAAATCGTGGGAAGATCAAGAGAGAAGAAAGCGAGGATCACCATGGCAGCGTCGTCAAGCTCGCCATCCTCCAGGTCTGCCTTATGGTGCTTTTTGTGCCTAGACAGTCCTACCCCTTTGCCCTCCCCTTCTAAGAGCGCTACAGAGCTTTTAGAAACTGGAGCAACAGTTGCATCTCTCTTGCCATCATCCTGCTTGTTGTTGTGGTGTCCTCCTCTCTCTAATCCTGCACTGTTTTTCTCTGCCTCCTTCCGCTGATTCTGCAACTTCAATGCTCCCATCTTCTTGTTCTCCTTCTCCTCGTTCTCCTTCTCCTTCTTCTCCAGGGTTTTAAAATTCCCCTCCATGGCTGCTGGTGCCGGCACTGCCATAGCTTGCTCAGTCTCACTTCGCTTGTGATTACTACTCCCATTCCTCTCCACTGCTGTTACTTCTTCCAATCGCTCATCATCAGAATCGAAGCCGTAATCAGAGCCTTCAAAATCGACCAACTCCTCATCCTTCACTTCATATTCGTCTTCCCACTCAGCCATTTTCCAAAACCGAGACCAATATCCGCACCACTTTTCCAGCCAAGCAGGAGCTACTTCAATCAATAGCTGACAAAAAAAAACCCACAGCTAAAACGAACCGCACATTCAGCAAGCTCGCATATCACCGCCGACCCACGACTCCACATCAAACTCCAAGCAATCCAACAAGAACCAAACGTCAATCGAGCGAGCAATCGAGCGAGAGGATCCGGATCCCCCTATGTACACTGAAAGAGATTCCTTCCTTCCTTTCTCCCGCGCGCATTAGGGTTACACTGTTCTTTGCCTTCGTGCAATTTGGTAACGTCTTCGTCATGAAGGACACACGTGCCTATTAAGGCACTCACTGTATGGAGCAACGTACCTTTAAGGTCTAGTTAAGGTACCTATAAGGTCCCCTCTAAGGGGCCCATGACCCCTTTCCCCTCCCCTAAACTCCTTACCCACCTACCTCCCTACTTACCTAGGCCTCACAACAAAGTCAACACATGGACACTTGGCTGCAAAGACGAGTGTTGTGCGGTTATTTGATTTTTTAAATAAACAACAATTTTTTTTTGTTCTTTAAAGTTTTCGGAATCAAAAAAACCATTGGTTCCGATTTTTTGGGGGAAATAAAATAAAATAAAATAAAATTCAGAATTATATAACCGTGAGTTCCAGTTATTTCACAAACATTGGAGAATCGATAGTTTTCATGAAAGAACCGGCGGTTATATATATATA
>Ga0209208_10007466_pt1 | contig 14786 bp, 10 predicted proteins | sample S1TSphfallax_3_FD_187694 | JGI IMG/M metagenome (GOLD analysis project Ga0209208, IMG submission 187694) | Host-associated microbial communities from peat moss isolated from Minnesota, USA - S1T2_Fd - Sphagnum fallax MG (SPAdes) (version 2) | ecosystem: Host-associated > Plants > Peat moss >...
AAAAAACAGGGAAACGAGAGAGCGATGAAGAAGAGCTTCACAGCCACCAAAAACAAATGCCAAATCAATCCCGGCAATGCGTAATCCTTACCAAGAAATCGGCGGAATGCGCAGAAAACCGCTCTGGGAGAGAAGACACGAAGGGCCGGCGGCCGTCTCGACCAGTCTGCCCTTCGCTTTTCTTGAGGTACCCGCCCCCAAAAAAAATGAAGAAAAGGAAAATTTTGTTGCCACATTTGCTTGGGGGGGGGGGGTACCTACTGGGAAGAGATTGGTACCTTGTTGGCATTTTGGTGCAACTTGATTGGTCGTTAACAAATAATTTAGGGGTGAGGGGCACAAACTGAAAGCCTTTCAGTTGCTTACACCTTGGCACCTTCCACACTAATTATATTATTTTCAGAAATGGTTGAAATATTTGCAATTTTTTTTTGGAATCTTTAAGAATATTTTTCATTTGTGAAAATTGAAAATTTTAATTTTAATTAATTGTGAATTTTTTAATTTTTAATTTTAATTAATTGTTCAAGGGACATGTGTCTAAGGTATATTACCCGGTGCTACATTTTCATCAAGTAACCAAAAGTTTTGAATAAATTTCCAACAACCACAAATGATGTAAATACAGGTACTTGATTTTTATTCAAAAATTGGAAAAATAATCATTTTATAGAATTTTGCAAAGCCCTATAGGCTAAAAAAGACTCATAGATATCAAAGTTTAAACTAGTATTGGCTAGTTATTATATTTTAGATGATATGAATATGAGATTTTTCTTAGAAAACATTATCAAAATGATTTGCATCTAGATTTATATTTCAAAAAAAAATTTGTAAAAATGATTATGCAGTTGTGAAGTTTTTTCATTCATTATTGATTATGTATTTATTGATTTGTAAATTCAAGATAACCATTAAATATGCATATAGGTTATGTGTAATAAATTTCACATGCTAGATATTATGCAAAAACATTCAATATTCAAGCATTAGAAATCAATTGGCAAAGGAAGGAACTTCAAAGGGTTAGAAGGCCATTTCATTTTATTTTCAAACTTTTTTCAGCAAAAATATTACAATTACATACCAAAGAATCTAAGCATCTTGCATCTTCACTCGAGCAATAACAATAGACCACTCTACTTCTCAACTTTCACCTTTTCAAAACACACCCCCCTTGACACAACCATGTGTTGAGATGGAAAGACTTTGATGTTTAGTTTGTGCTAACTTGACATACTTTAAAGTTTCCTTTCTTTTTTAATATTTTTGTACAATTTTGTGAATCAACGGTGTGTTTATAAATGAAGTTTTGTAAGGTTTTGATGAATTGAACCTTAGCTCTATATAGAATTGTTTCTATGCATGTTCGACAAGGGCTTTCATCTTTCATTGTAATTAGGCTAGTTTTGAAATTGTCTTTCAAAATGTTAATAAACTACAAGTTTTGACATTATTTTTCAAAATGTTAACAAACTTTGATTAGGTTACTAGGCCTTACTTGTTTTTCCTTTGACAAGTAACTTTAAAAGAAACATTTAACATGGCAACCTATTTCCTATTGACCTATTCCATTAATTTTTTCATATTTTTCAATGGCAAATTTTTTTACTTGTATTTGTAACTTGGTGTAATTATATAATTTGGTGATTAGATAATTACTTAGGGGTTAACATAGGTGTCAAACCATATGAGAAAATGTAAATAAAAAGTCTACAAACAAGAATAGGCATTCATTATGCATAAATAAGTTCATACTTGTTGGACTTAGTTAAAACTTTGTTTTTAAAACTTTTGAGTTTTCAATGAAAAAAATGTTGTAGGTTTTTTAAAAAGAAAAAAAAAACATATATTTTATTATTAGGATTAATGTTTTAAGTAGAACATTAATATCAACATTAGAAAAACCTTCTAATTCCTTTGACATAATTTTCAAAAGATAAATAACGAACTCCATCATTAACATTGAGAATTATTGGGCTAAGTTCACTTGTTGAAAAATTTGTTAAAACACTTATTGAGGAGCCCCAATTTAACCTTAAGTTTGCAAGGCAACGCCAAAAGGGTGATCGCATTGAAACAACATTTGGTCATTTGGTTTAACAAAAAGGATGTAGCTCTAATCTATGTTAAACCAAAAATTTGCATGTCATGTTGAATGGAGACATCATTGATATTCGTGATGGTTATGACCTTGTAAATGTCATAAAATAATTGCACAGTTGGAAATGTTTAGTCTTTTTAAAGAGTTGCATCAAAAAAATTGGGAAAATTTTATTACAGGGGTAGTTTGAAGCTTTGAACTTGGGAGTTTCTAAATTCATGAAGAAAAACTTTGAAAGTTAAATGATAGTTAATCATAGGGAGTTTAATAGTTTGATGTGTTTTTTTATCTTTAAGAAAATTATTAATTAGGTTGTTTATTCTAACTTTTAGGGGAAACAAAGATTTAAACTTTGAAGCATTTTTAATTGAATATAAAAAAGCTTATATTGGCACTAAGCTTAAAACAAATGTAAAATGGTTCAATCTTTTTCTTGAATTCTTAGAGGTACAACATTGCATTGGTTTAAAAAATACATAGAAGTTTTGAGAGGATTATAAAATGACATAATTAAAGCCATTGTGAATTTTTTTTTGTGAAAAATGTTTATTGTAATTTAATAATTGAACCAAATCAATTAAAGTAAAGGCTTTAGAATTAATGAAAGAATATAAGAAGAATACAATGACATTACATAATAAACTTCAATGGAATTTTAAGGTTCATGGCCATGAAGGAACTGATTTAATCTCTTCTAAATTTAATGCACTAATGTGGGTTGTGGGAATTGCGACAATAATTGAAATATGAACAAATGGTGACAATTGATGAAGTGGATGAAATGGCCAAAAGTAGTGAAGAAAACATGAAAAAGCTTTTGCGACCATATGTGCAATCCATGGCTAAGACAATTCAATTTTTTTATTAAATATAAGTTGCGGAGGTATAAAAAATGAGCTTTCACATGGAGTTGACCATTGAATAGATGTTAAATTGAATGAACCAACTTAACCTTCATTTATTACAACTAAGGGCTAACAAGCTCGGAAACTTAGAAAACTTATTGTCAACAATTCAAAATTACAAATGTTGAAAAATGGGAAATTATTCAACAAAATGTCTAAACTTGTCAACATTGTTTTTTAAAAAAAAGATTTTTTTTCACTCAAAGTTTTTTTATTAAAATAAAAATAAAGTTCAAGTACATTTGATTAAGTTCATGAATGAAAGATGAGAGAAGGTTTTGTTGGGTTTTTAAAAATTTCCAAATTTTTTTACGGATGTGGATGATGTCATGGCCCAAACTAAACAATCGGTGGATGACACTATTCATCTTAACACAAATGTTGAAAGGTTCAAAGAGATGGCAAAAACACCAAAAGGAAAGAAAAATAGTTGAAATCAAAGGTTTGGATTTCAAAAGTTTCCGATTTTTAAAAAAATTGGTCCTTATTCAATGGTAAAAGATGTGAGATGATAAAAAAAAACATCACCATTAAACAATTGGTGGTGATGGTGTTGTCAATTCAAAAGGAATTAACAAAGGGGTTATCGACACCTAAAATCCCAAAAATATATACACTTTTGAATGCCATCTTATATATTAATTCAATAAGTCTATCAGTCTGTTCGGGACGGTATATTTTGAATCTGTGTGAACAAGGTGTGGTTTTCGTGTTCAACGTGCCTTTTTGGACGTGTCTATCTGTCTGACTATGTGGATAAAAATTGGGCAGTGCCTAGAAGATTCTTCCAGTCACTGCCCGTTCCTTGTGGAGCATCTGGTCATGATTTTTATTTTTTTCATGGAGGGGGGAGGGGGTGGGGGTGGGGTTCTAGGGGTCTTAATAGGTGGAAGTGAAAAAGAACACATTGTAATATTATGTTAGGGAACACATTGGGAACCAAAGAAAAATGAAAAGAAACCCTCCCCCCACCCCGGCCCCTCCTCCCAAAATTTAAAAGGAATAAAAACAAGGCACTTTGAGTGCACCCTTGGGCCTTCCATTGGCTGCATGAAATTTCTATTCCCAAAAGAGTTCATCATCGTTTAGAACCGGAGTGGGAAATGCGAAGGACCAGGTGGGGGGGATCGATAGGGTGCATTATGCACCGGGTTCACACTAGAAACAATTGAACATGAATGTGATTTAATCATTAATGTGCAATGTAATGGATTAATGTTACATGGAGTGTTAATGGATAGAAGTAAGAATTAATGTAATGACAAACCTCTGTAATTAGATATTTAGGTTGAAAATTAATAAATTGTTGTTAGTAACTTTAAATATGACTAAAAAATGGTTTGTTAAGCCAAAAGGAATAATTAATAGTGTAATAATTATTATAATAAGGGTTTTCACCATTGTGAATTTCCATGTGGTATTGGAGGAAAATGAGGCTTACCCAATGATATTAATTAGGTTTTGGTTGATAAAATCACATGCTAGGTACTTGATTATTGAAGCTCATTTCAACTAACAGAAAGTTATATTTACAAATTTTGTGAAAATTTCCATTGGGACAAGTGAGTATGATGATGAGTTTGAAATTAACCAAAGTTTTAGTTCTAAAATAATTTACACTAACGATTTTAATGAAATGATAATGCAGTCATATGTTTTGGAAGTAGTCCATTAGGTTAAAACTTTGTCTTAAATGGATCAAAAAATTTGACACAATAATGATCAATCATTCCATGTGTTAACAAAAGAAAGAAATTGTGAAATGGATGAATAAAATTCAACTAGGACTAGACCTTTATCCTAATGAAAAAGGTAATATGAAGATTTACTACATAAATATATCCATTTGTTTACTTTTAATTACAAGGATTTTCAAGAAGTCACTTTGAAACAACATAAAATTGAGTTGTTACCAAATGTCAAATCCATTTGAAAGGTGGAATGTAAGATACACTTCCATTGTTGTTGAAAAATTTGACAAATTGTTCAAGGCAAGGTTCATTAAACCTATGAAGATAACTGGATAGGTTTTTCTTATGGTATTGACTTACAAAAAATACAAGTTAAAGGTATGTGTTTTTCTTTATGTAGCCAAGAAAAAATGATACCTTTTGTTATTTTGTAAAAAAAATTTGAAAAACGTTATTAAGACACGAGATGTACACATTTGAAAATGCATATAAGGGTTAGCATTAAGTGAAAATGCCCTAAAGGACCAATTGAACACCACATTCATCACATCATGGGTAACATTTTGTTACACAATGATGTCTTTTGGTTTGCGCAATGCTCCAAAAAAAATTCAATGTTTGATAAACAAAGTTTTTGAACCATTTTAAAGCCTTTTTTTATTGAGTTTACAATGTTAGAACTTTTCATCTTACTAAATTAAAGTTAATTTTTCAACGTTTAAATGATTTAGGAATGAAATTGACCCTTATAAAAATCACAATTGATTTTCGAAAAGGAAGATGGTAAAATATATTATGTCAAAGAATGGGGTAGCCACATATTCAAAAAAATTTAATAAGATTTCAAGGCTTTTTTTCATTACAACAAAAGAAACCCTTCAAGGTTTTTGGGGATGTTGGGTTATTACTAATTTTACACATCCTTTAATATAATTTCTCTGAATGAATGCACTTGCATTGATGGAGGATGATGTGTTAAAATACGCATTTGAATAATTCAAATTAATTCTTCAAGTTGCACAAATCTTTCGCACCTTAGATTGGAACAAATCATTTAAAAAATATTGTAATGCATATGGAAAAATGATGGGGAGTTCGAATTGTCCTAGTGGATGAAAATGGGCATGACCATCCCATTCATTTTGCTAATAGGCATTTAATTTTAGAATACATAAGTTATATTATGATCAAATAAGAAGATATTATAGTTATTTTAATTTAATTTAATTTTGTTATTATTTGTTATGTCAGAAGGTCAAATTCATGCCAATTCACAAGGCATTAACCTATTTAGTCAATAAGTCTAATCCAAGTGGTTGATTTATTAAATGACTATTATTATTGGAAGATTTTGACCTTCACATAATCCATTGCCCGTGATGACTTTATAAAAGCATTTAAAAGACTGGGTGATGTTTTAAAAGATGATGATTTTTCAAACGCAACAATAATGACCATTAATTCAAAATAAATGTTTGAAAAATAATTTAAAATGATTTAATATTTGGATGGCATGAAGTTTCTATTTGAGGTTACAAAAACAGTATCACACGTTTTAAAAAAAAAAAAAGATTTCTAAACCACATGAAAGAAAGTAAGCTTAATTTTAAATCCAGGTCATGGAATAAAAAAATCAAAAGTAAAAATGATGTATTCAAGATGTGAATGTAAAAAGATTTTATTACAAAAACATGACAAGAAAATGACAAGATCATAACAAAGATAAATATGAAAAATTAATATTGAACAAACTTAATGTAATGTGAGATTGCACTTTTATTTATATTCAATAGGCACATAACAAGAAACTTATAACTAACATGTGACTCATGTACACCCATGTGTGTCCCATGTGCATCAATGTGAGAATTAATAATGAATTATAAATGAACTAAAAATGAATTAGAAGTGAACTTAAATTTAATTAAAAATGAATTGGATGTAAGTTAAAGGATAACTTCAAGTGAAGCAAGAGTTCCTGAAAGCTAACTTAGAATTAAGTAAGAATTAATTGGGAGTGAACTAAAATTAAACTAGGAATTGGATACAAATTAATTACAAGTCTTATTAGATTCTATAAAGATCAAACATCCTTATCACACTTGGGCTCTGTGCTAGTAGTGCACTATCAATGATGATCAACTAATGAAAAAAAAAGAATTGATAGTAGTGAAAATTAATTTCCACTCAAATGAAAATATTGAATGACATTGAATCCAATTTGAATTGAATTGAAGGAAGGCTGTCTAGTCAAAGTACACACAATATTCAAGGAAGAAAATACTTGGAGTGCACAAAGGAAATTGCTCGTGTGGCAATGCTGGTCTAAGTGAGCTTTGTGGATGGAGCCATTGCTTCAGTAGCCTTTGGTAGTTGTTGCACCCCATGATTTTTTGTCTCTCTCAATAAGGTCCTTCTTTGATTCCCACACTTCTTGAATATGCTTGCCCACAAATTTGATTCCACCACTTCTTGGACATGCTTGCCCACATCTCAGATGAGCTTCAAAACAAAAGAAAACAATACAAAATGAATCCCAGTAATTCTTGTCAGTTGTGAATTGCAGATTATTGCAATTATCAGAAAGAAGATTAGCAATAATTTCGCATTGTCAACAGCCACCTGCACTCCATGCCAAATCAAGTACTCAAAAGACTAGGTCCCTTTCCCTGTGTATAGCATAAAAACGAAAGATAATTAACAGTAATTTTTGTCAAGCAGGCAGCTTTTATTTAATGTTGCACCAAGCATTCAGACTGAATACGATATACATAATTGAGTACCATTTTGAAGCCCAGGCACCCATATTTGTCATTAGGATGGAAATATGTGCCACCCACAATAGGTTTCAGTTCTGGAGTAAGGAAAACACTCATCGGCCATCCTCCTGCACCAGCTTGTGATGCTTGCACATACATCACATAGACATGTCCTGACACCACCAGATGTGTGAGGAGACCTACTACGTGTATAATATTGCAAAGGATGCATTTTTGGAGTAGTGACCTAAAGGCAGTGCTCAAGGCTTCATCCTCATGTCACCCATTTCTGAACACAACAGCCTGAGCGACAAGTTGAAATCCCCAAGTCCTTTATGATTAACCAAACCACATTCTCTTGGAAGAATAATCCACAAAGATTGAGTGAAGAAAAAATTGCCTTATCAACATCAGGCCTCTATTCTCTGCCCACCTTCCACCAACCCATCAATCCTGCCATACCTGTAAGTCCTGCTTGGTTGTACTGAATAAGTAAGTTACAAAGCATCTCAGTTCATACTCGGGAACAAAGTAGAAAACCTTGATTTCCCAACCTGACAATAATGGGCAAAAGTATGCAATTTTGTCATCAGAAAAAACCCGCATATTATAGTTTCTACATCTAATACTTGGGTCCTCCCCCCAACAAACCCAGAAGTAACAATGGTGACAGTGTTCATAACTCTAACCTCAAATTATGTCTGTCTCCACAGGCATGCAATCAGTACAAGGAGCTACTCTTCAATGGATGCAAAAGGAGGAAGGTCGCATCATGTAAGTCAGGTAGGAAATGAGAGAGCTTGGGTGCTGCAGCAAACCTTGATGTTGACAAAAGACTAATCCATAAGCCTATGGCACCACTGTCGTTTGACAGTAAGTAATGGGTTTAGGGTTTAGGGTTTAGGGATGAGTAAATCCATCAAAATAATATTGTTTGGAAACTAAGGGGAAACCATTGAAGCACTTTTAAGGCAAGGATTTTAGCACACATACCCGTGACAGGTGCTATAATCCACTTGAAAATCAAAGACATCCACCCAATGGTGGTGCAGACAGCAAACAGAAATACACCCAGTGAGTCAAAACTGCAAAACATTAAACCACAGTGTGAAGATCTTTTGTGGCACACTGATTCTTGTTATTGCCAGGGTTTAAGGTTAACCCTAAACCATTGCAGCTGGATGTGATGTTTTCTTTGACCTGACAATTCTAAAATTACAGAGGAAAGACAAATTATAGAGAGAAGGTCTCTTCCAATTATAAATAAAATTTAGTGACAATGCAAATGCCGTGGAATCAAAGGCATACTAGGCAAGGGCTACCTGACAGAAAGATAGATTTATACTCAACCTTCTTGTTGTCAACTGCAAACCATCGAATAGCAACAGTTTACTATTGTATATCTGCTCAGCACTGCAAAACCAAACTCTTTTCTCCACAACCAAATTTGCTCTAAAACATCGAACCCTAAACGTTTCTGCAACAATCTCAACACAAAGAGTAAGTTTTAAACTAGCGGAGTACCTAGTTGCTTCATGAATTTTCGAGATGGATATCTCACTGCTTTGCTTGACAAGAACACAATTGATCACCACCCACATCCCAGACAATGCCACATTTGCACATTCTTTCACTCAAAACAGTCAACTTCTTCATAAACACACAGACGCACACCAAGCTCTTCTTCCAGCCATCTCAAAAATGATGAGAGTTTTTTTCGCATTCAAAACCCTAGTGAATGAATTTGAGTCATTTGTCTACTGTTTTCATCACAGCTTAGTGGATGTAATCTAATACGAGTACCAGCTTGTGTGATCCTAAGGTTGGGTGGAGAGCTTGTTGTAAATTTATGATTTTTCAAACCATTACATCATTCTTTTATTGTTTTGCTGTCAATTTCTGTGAACAATAATGAAATGAAAACTAATAATAACACATTATTCAGCAAAAGATAAGATTTTACAAAAAAAGATGGAAGAAAAATAAACATTTAAAAACTCAATGTAACAGCCATTTGCATATCGTTAACCCAAAAACCACATGCCTCAACTCTTGACCAATTGAGTTGAACAATTCTTCACCATTTGCATTGATGTTGAGCCATGAGGTCCAAATGTTATAATTCCACATGCTTTGATGCCACACCAAATTTCCCAATACGAACTATTTCCCAAAAATGTTTCCTATATCATCATTCACCAAACACAAATAAAATTTGTAAGAAAAAAATGAAATTGAAAAAGAATGTCAAAACATCAATCGTAATAAGCCTTTAAAAGTATTAGAGGAAAAACATCGAAAAATACCCCTTTCAACTATATTTTGTTGTGTGAGTAATTTTGCCCAAATTTTGTTCACAATAGTAAACAAGGTTTCAATTTATTTTGAACTCCTTTCAAGTGTAAAGAAAAGAGAGAAATATGACTGTCAATTTCATTAGTGCTGGATGCTAATCTAGTACATCATGACATAAAAGAAATGTGCACCATGGAGAGAGAGATAGAGAGATTATTAGGTTTGATAGTGTTGGCCATCAATCTAATACCGCATGTACACAAAGAAAGGCACACAAAGGCATTACCCATGAAGAGAAAAACTTTGTGCAAGAACCATAAATTCTAAACCCATGCTTGTCTCCTTGTTTCTAACAATATTAACAAAATTGATGAAATTCTCGCTGAGTTTAAGAATCTAGGGTTGAAAGGTCACTTACTGTAATTGAATTGCTACAGGAAAAGCTTCCTCACAAGAATCAATTGCAGGCAGCAGGCTCACAAGTTCTCAATTGCAAAATCACAAGCTTTCAGTTGTGAGGTTGCAAGCTCAAAAAATTTCTTCCTAAGCTTTGTGGAAAGATGAACCTCACTAGCTGTGTCAAGATATGGGTGTTCTCACATAGCAATGGTGGTCTTTGCAGTAATAAGCTTGCACCATGGATTCATGGCAATGGATGCAGAAGAAGTTCCAAATTTTCCTCCAGCATCAAAGCTTGTGAATTAGCTTGGGATTAGAGAGATCCAACTGAGAGAGTAGACCAATTTAGTTCACCATGATTTCAATTGCCTGATTCAGAGCTCCTTGACACCCACAAGCTGCTCCAAATACTCCATTTGAGATCTTGCAACTCCTCTTAGCTTCTCCTTCCTTCCTCTTGACAACAACTCTGCATCCTCATGAATGCTGCAGTGCCATAATAAGCTTCAGCTGTTTCCTTGCGGGATACCCTGATCATATTCTTGCATTCTGCATGAGGACTCTCTTTTGCAAAGCAACTCTTGGAGATGGTGGTGGCCATGAAATGTCTGGCCTAATTCATTCCTTCTCAAAATGCCACCTCAAAAAAATGTTGTAAAAGCTGTTGTGCAAGTGATAATTCTTGTTGATGGATGCATATATATGCAAAAGTCTTAGATCTGCTGATTGGCTCACTCCTGATCATCGTCATCATCTTCCCAATGGCTTCGAAGAATGGAAATCTGACCGTCTTTGAGCAACAATTCTTCATCAAGCTGATGCAGTCGGCGTTGCAAGAGCTCCACCTCCAAGCTCATGTGCATTGTCTCACGACTCAGGGTCTCTCCTTCCTTGCGCAACTCATCTCTCTCCCTTGTAACAACAGAAATCTCTTTCCTTGTTTCTTTGACATCATGCGTGCTCTTGTCTAGGTCAGTTTCCAGCTCCTTCATCAGCTCCACTTTCTCATTGAGCTCCCTTTCAAGCTCTGACAACCTAGAGTAGGAGTCTGCAAGAGAGCACAAGAGCTCATACCTCTCCAGTCTCAAATCCTCTAGGTCTTGAACCAACAAGGTGCAATGTGCTTGCGATTGTCGCAGGTCCTCCTCCAAGGTAATTGCATACTCCTGAAGCATCTGACAGGTGCTGGAAGAAGTTCCAGTTCCGTCAATTGTTACCAGCTGGTGATGCTGCAGATCCACTGGCCGCCAGTACTCTAAACCTAACTGTTGCTTGAATTGCTCTACTGCTGTCTCCTGTCTCTTGATTGCTGTGGCACTTTGTAGCAGATCTTGGATCTGCTGCAGTTGTAACTGTGAAGCTCTGGCCAGTTCTTCATTCTGTGTTGAGAGCCGCACAACACAGGAGTTTTGTGAGCTTACAATGCTTGTCAATTCCATGAGAGCTTGCTCCATGCAATGAATCAAACTCACGGTCTTCTTGCTCAGGTTTGCCTCCGGCAGACCTGCAAGAAGCTCGATGTCCTCCTGCACGTGCTGCTGCTGCTGCGCCTCCTCATGATTCACCATAGCAATCTCGTTCCGGTGTTGCTGCAAGTCTGCAAATCTCTGCTTACATGCAAGAGCAGTTTGAGATCGCAACGACAAAGAAGCTTGCAGCAAGTGATTGCTTGCCGTGATGGTTTCCACTTGCCTTTCCAGGATGTGCACATCGTTCTCCCTCGCTCGCAAACTTCTTCGTGTCCTCGCAAGCTCCAGTCTGAGGGTTTTGCTCTCCTCTACCACCTGGGCTAATCTGGCTTCCGATTCTCTCATCACCTCCTTCATGCTCCTCCTGTGCCTCATGGCAAGCCTCAATCTGCTGGCAAGCAACTCGTTCTTCTCTTGCAACGCCGTTGCCTGCGCCTGCTCACGATAGAGCTGCGCACGCAATTCTTGGTCTAATCTCTTCTTCTTCGAGGCACCGCTGCAAGAAGTTGTGGTCGCAGCAGCCCTTCCTCCTCCTCCTCCTCCCGCACGTCGGAGACTGTCGACCAGAGACTTGTTCATGCAAAGCTCCTGCAATCCATTCACCAATTCTTGCAGATCCTTCTGCTCTTCATCGTCCTTCTGCAAGTCCGAAAGTCCGTGACCATGAGGTTGAAGCCTCCGAGTGCTGTCCTCCTCCTCAGCATGACAATGTTTGAGGTCGGCGATCATCTCTTCCGCTCTCTCCAACCTCTTGCGGAGCGCATCTACATGAAGCTCCACCTCGTTCACTCTCTCCCTGAAGACAACTTCCATGGAATTCATGTTCTCAAAATTACTCCTTCCCTGTTGCCGTCGCTCCTTAATCTCCTTCTCCTCCTCCTCCTTCATCTTCTTTTCTCTCAGACTGACATCATCACTCATCACGACCTCATGGCCGCCCTCACTCAGTTGCCAGTTCAAAACTTCTAGTAATCCGCTTCCTGAAGATCTACTCTTCAAGTCCCCTCTTCTTCGTCCTGCAAACACTTTTGCAGCAGCAGCAGCAGCAGCTACGACTTGCAAATTTTCCTTCCCTGCAACAACAGCTTTTCCTCCAAGGTGACCCTCCTGCAATATTGCCGAAGTTGTACCGGGACTAGAATCTTCTGCGACGCAGCACCAGCTACTTACCTTGAGCATTCTTTCTTCAGAAAGGCGGCTACAAACTCGATCTGCACTACTACGGTTCTTCTGCAAATGATCATCATCATTCTCCTCCTCCTCCTCTTCACGTGGTAATATACAACTACTACTATGCGCATCTACAAATCTAGTGTTGCCTTTGTCAAATCCGTGACCTTGTTGTTGTTCCATTACGACAACACACGCACGCACTTGCAGCAATCTATTTCTTTCTCCCCCTCTCTCTCCTCCACCTGTCGTTGAAGAAGCTAAAAATTCTCCGATGATGCTCCTTCTCCTCCTTTGTTGTGGGACATACTTGCTTGGCGAGAAGCTTGAATTCTTCTTCGCAGGAATATAATTGGAGTGCAAATTGTCGCGGAATCCCGAGACGGTGGCCGGCCGGCCTGCCTCTCTTCTCTTCTCTCTCTCTCTCTCTTCTCGCGACGACGCTGTCTTCTTCCTTTCTGTTCCCCGCTGTTGCCACGCCGTTCTTCTTGACTAGTGTCCCGTCTCCTTCTGCACTCGTCGTTGCTCTAAACATCCCTCTTCTGTCCAGTCTCCACCGATTTCCAAATTCCACATCCACACCATCATTATCCATCATCCATCGTCAAAACATGTAATCATTAATCCCGTCTGTCGTCGTTACTCTACACATCCCTCATTCGTCCGATCTCCGCCGCTTTCCAAATTCTACATCCACATTATCGTTATCCATCATCCATCGTCAAAACATGTAATCATTGATCCCGTCTATCGTCGTTATTCTACACATCCCTCTTTCATCCAATCTTCGCCGCTTTCCAAATTCCACATCCACATGATCGTTATCCATCATCCATAGTCAAAACATTTGATCATTTTAGTCCCGTCTCCTGGTGCAATCGTGGTTACTCTACACATCCCTCTTTCATCCGACCTCCGCCGTCGTTCCAGATTCTACATCCAGAATCATCGTTATCCATCAGCCATCATCAAAACGTGTGATTACAGGGAACCTGTCTTTTATCACAGTAATTCAAAGGGAACGTGTGTTTTATGGTAGTAAGTTACTGGGAACCTGTCTTTTATTTTTGGAGGAATGTTTGTTCATGAGGTGTTACCTACTGTGAACGTGTGAACAGCTTTGAGAGTTCACTTTTTGGGAACTTCCAGGGAACATTTCCTATTTATTTCAACTGCTGTGGCTGTTTTGAGCTTTGTCATAATGGATGGGAACTTTTTGGGAACTTCAGGGAACATTTCCTATTTCTCTTGCAGTGTTACCCTTTTTATTTTCTTTTTCTTTTTTCTTTCAACATAGCTAGGCTACGTAGATGGGGCTTTTTCCGAGTGCAAGCCAGTAATGAGAACTGTGCTTGTTGGGGTCGGGTGGGGTGGGGGGGACAAATTGTTCGGTATTATAGATTTTTGGTATTAAAAAAGTAGCCAATGAGAATTTTGTTATCAGCCGACAATTTGTTTGTTGTGGGTGGCACCACTTTGGGCTGGGGTGGGCCTTGAAATTGGGTGGGAAAATGTGCTCGAATGTGCCGCCGGTGGGGGCCTTAGAGGGCCCAAAGAAAGCTGATCCAAAAACAACAACAACAACAAACAACTTTTCTTGTAGTTTGTGAGATGTTGTATAATTAAAATTGAAAAAAAAAAACTCAATTTGAGGAAGAGTTCACTAGGCCCAAGAGAAAGTTTGCTTATTGTGTGAGTACCGAGTCAACAAAAGCCCATGATGAAATGATCAAAGAGGGTGGGCCATTGCCTCCCGTTAAGTTTGATCCTAGTCCTATTTGCTCTCATCAAAGACCAATCATTATATCATCTTCATGGAAGCAATAATATGTGTAATAACAAGGGTCGGGGCAAGAATTCCAATAGAGATATTTTATTAAAAAAAAGAAAGAAGAGAGACTATTGAGGTTGAGACTTATCAAAGGAAAGGAAGGGTTTTCTTTGTTGTTGCACTCTTTTTCAAAGGTATAAAATGCATGCTATGCTTTTAAACT
>Ga0209208_10007468_pt1 | contig 14784 bp, 9 predicted proteins | sample S1TSphfallax_3_FD_187694 | JGI IMG/M metagenome (GOLD analysis project Ga0209208, IMG submission 187694) | Host-associated microbial communities from peat moss isolated from Minnesota, USA - S1T2_Fd - Sphagnum fallax MG (SPAdes) (version 2) | ecosystem: Host-associated > Plants > Peat moss >...
CAAATTTCCCCCCAAAATCCAACCTAGGATTGATTTTGATTAGTATTAAAAATTGTGCAAATATTCATAAATGTTTGATGTCTTTTTAACTCTATATTTATCAAGCCTATTATTTAATTAAACTAAGTACATCTTGCATTAAATGGTCCAAAGTGGAAGTAGAAGATTGCCGCCAAAAAAAAATTCACAATTGCAATACCCACATTTTACATTATATTTTTTGTAAATGAAGTCCATAATTTGCAAGTGCATAGCTAGGTATAATGATGTGTGGGTAGGTAGGTTTTGCCAATAAATAGATGTTTTGCAAATAATTAAAATGGCATTACTAAAAAATGTATCTACTTTTTTAGTTAATTTATGTAGTAGGAATTAGATACATGTTTAACTAGTAAGATATATAAAGTTTGCCAAGAAATATATGTTTAGCTAAGAAGAAATATAGGTTTAGCCAAAATATACAAATTTAACCAAGAAGAAATATAGGTTTAACTAAGAGAAATAATTTTAACTAAGAAGATATATAGGTTTTGCCAAGGGATATAAGTTCAATCAAGAAATATAAGTTTAACCAAAAAGAATATAAGTTTAGCCAAAATATACATGTTTTGCCAAAAGATAGAAGTTTAGCCAGTAAGATATATAAGTTTAGCCAAGAAAAAATAGTTTAACCAAGAAATATAAGTTTAACGAATAAAAAATATAAGTTTAACCAAGAGATAGAAGTTTAGCCTAAATTTATAAATTTAACTAAGAAAAAATAAAGGTTTAGCCAAGAGATAGAAGTTTAGTGAAGAAAAAATATAAGTTTAGTGAAGAAATAAAGTTAACCAATAAAATATATAGGTTTAACCAAGAGATAGAAATTTAGTCAATAAAAATATATAGGTTTTGTTGAGAGATAGAAGTTTAGCCAAGAAGAAATATAGGTTTAACCAAGAGGAGATAAGAGTTTTGCCAAGGTAAGTAAAGGATTAATTGATAGTTAGTAGGTAGGGCTAAGATTTAGGTCAATATAGTAGCTAGGTGGGTGGGTGGGTAGTATGGAGGTCAGGATTGAGAAAAAAATGGCAATGAAAAAAAAATGGTCAAAGGTCAGCAGCCAAAAAAGATTGACTGTGGTAGAATGTTGGTTAATGTAAGGTAAAGAGGTGAATGAAAAAGAGACGAATCATCCAGTCCATCCTATGGACAGAACGGCCAACTGGTGCAGTCATGGGGGCTGGTTCACTCTGGCCGGCTCTTTGTTCATTCAACCATCCTATTGATTTGTACGATTTTAGACGGATTTCCTTCAACAGTGTTCACTAGGTTAGGCCTCCCCCATTGTGGCCTAGCTTAATGCATCTATGGCCAACCATTAGACTCATTGGGGATACACCTTCTATGTGTTCCATCAAGGGAGCACACTATACCCAAATCAAGATGTTTTTTGCTTATATTCCTAAAAATGAATGTTGGGTTTCATCTTTCATATGAACAAACATGTGTCCTCCCAATGCCTTCTTTATAGTCATCACATTGGTGCATTGATATCATGTTCACCTCAAATGGGGTTCAAGCTCTAGGTTATGTTATCATCACTAATCTCACTTGAATGGATTTAGTTTCATGAGTTGTCATTTATGGGGGAATGGTTGCAATGACTACAACCCAAGCAAAGGGAGGGATATAGGACAATCAACACCTCAAATATGTGTTTTCCCTTTTGTGATAAAAATATTTGCGTGTTTGCATTAATAGGAGATTTAGAGCCCTTGGTTGATCATGTCATGTGAACCACTCAATGTTTGCACTAGTAGGTGGATGGAAATGTGCTCAATGCTTCAACAAAAGCTTTCTAATTGTACAAAAATCAAAATAGATGGCCCCGTGGTTTGAAAGGGTTAGAGCATGGTCACATCCAAATTAGAAAACAAACAAACACCTATCTTAATACCATAGTACCCAAACAAATTCGGCAACAAGCTGCTGAATAATTAATTAAATTTCAAATCTTAATTTTGCCAGTTGGTTTTTTTAGTTTTGAATTTTTTGTCAAATAATATTTATATAAAATAATTAAAAATGACTTTGTTGTCTTTGTGATACAGTCTAATTGTGTGTAAACTGACCCATCTTTCACTTCTAGAAGCCGGTACATCTGAAGTTTAAACCCAATAATCGAAGTGCTTCAAATTTTGATTTTATAATAATTATTAAAATTTCAGCACAAATAGAAAAAAAAAATCAACAATCAAAGTGCTTCAAATTTTGATTTTATAATAAGTATTAAAATTTCAGCACAAATAGAAAAAAATATTTTTTTTCAAAATTTCGACAGAATAAGAAATAATTTAATTTATGCCAAAACCGTAGATAGATTTCAATAGGAGCTCAATCATTGCATATGATGATTCTGCCCCTCATGGACAAATTCAAACATCAAACCAGCAATAATTATTATTAAATAAGGAAAATTTTCCATGAATTTCCAAAGCAATGAAATTACAGTTCATACTAACACCTACACCCAATTTTATTGGGGGGGCCAATTTTTGGCATCCTGGAATTTTTGGTCAAAATGTGATAAATGGTGTTTCTGAGTTTTCATAGCCATTTTTCCAAAGTTTTTGAAAACAAACTAAAATTTTGGCCTAAATTCTTCTTTCTTTCTTTCTTTCTTTCTTAAATAGAGAATGCTATAGGGATGAGCTGTACGGGTGGTTCTGCAAGAGCCCAATTTTCAACCACCTAACTAGTCCAACCCAATATATCAACTTTACCCCCAATAAGACCCTTATGAATCGACCATTTCATGTCCCGGCAATTAATTAATTTTGAAGATTCCATGGTTGAAAAAATAGTACCTATTCCCCAATATTTCATAAGAGTCTTCATTTTTTCCCTCACAAAAAAAATTTCTTTGAAAAAAAAAAGAAAATTTGAACATTTGAACATTTATTTCTATAAACAATATATTTGCTGTCCAAGCTGCCAAGGTACTACACTTGGTCTGTTCCCTCCTAAGAAAATCAACAGGAAGGGATTCGAAGTTTTGGGATCTCATCCATCAGACCCAAACCAATGATCTAACCCATGGGGTAATCATGGGTTAATCAGTGTTGAGTTTCTTTTTCCTTTGTGTACTCTTTAGCTTTTACCTACTGATCTTCTTTTTCTTTTCAGTGTTGGGTTTCTTTTTTCTTTCTGTACCCTTTATCTTTTACCTACTAACCTTCTTTTTCTTTTTGCTTCCTCCCCCGCGCCCCTCTCACTCTCTCGCTTTGTGTTTCCCTCGTCCTTTCTCGCTCTCACGATCGCGGTGTCTTGCGTTGCTCTGGCGTTTTTGGGGGACCGGGGGCGGCGGCCAGTCGCGCAATAAGTTGTATGCTGTTGCTCGGATTTGAGTGCGGGCAATGGAGGAGAGTACGGCAGTGGAAATGGAAGAAAGGAGGAATAATGAGCGAGAGGAGGAGCAGGATGGGCTTGTGAGTAAGCGGAAAGGAGATTCCAAAGCCAGGGTTGCGTACCGTGCAGAGGTAGCGAAGCAGCGGGGCTTTCTGTTGGCCGTGATGATCATTCCGGTGGTTCTTATCGTCGTTCTCTGGCTTTTCTACGATTCGAATTCGCAACTAGGTCCTCACAAAAGCAGAGCTCAAGATCTCGGTGGCGGTGATGCGCAGCCTTGATGAGTGTCTCTTCTTCTCTATTTCGTGACATCCTCCATATTCAATATCTCCCATTCGTGTTGGACTGCTTCCTCTGATGGATCCGTTAGTTATGAAGAACTCACGATCCGCAGACTGCCACGATGCTTAGGGTTTCACGATCAGCAGACTTCCTTGATGATTAGGGTTTTGTATCCCCGACCCTTTTCCCTCATTTATGTATTCCTGCCCCTCTGCATTACAGTACAATTCCTGCTTATTCGATGAAGGAGGAGACAGGTCGGCGGGGGAATCAGGATGTGGTCACGTCGGATCACAAGAGAGTGTCTGATTTGGATCTGCATCTCTGTGTTCTCAACAGGAAAATCTGGCTACTAGGAGAGATCTTGCACGAGGAGAGAGAAGAGTATCAAAGTTTGAACGTCCAGACAAATATACAAAGGGAGGGACACATGTAGATTGCATTCAGCTGAGTCGCAGGATGCTTATTTTTTAAGCTGAAAGTGTGCAGAAAAAAGCCTTTTCATCATATCTGCAACTATGCAGGATGGAAGAGTGTTTGTCCATTTCTATTACAAAACAAGTTTTTGAGCAACTTATATCTTCTTCCATTGCACAGCTTAGTTACACAAATGTTCCAAACTTTTGTTGTGCATTGGTGTAAATGTATATTCTTCAATGAAGGACAATCCACGTTTAGGGTAAAGAGCAGTCATCTGTGGGATCCTTGTGCACCGAACTAGAGGTGGAAAATGCCCATGTAGAATTCTTTTATAATACTTGCATTGTTTGTTGTAATTTTGAACCCATTTGACACACAACTTTTGGGTTCCTTCTACAAGCTTCGTTTTCTTATGCACAGACCAGGACATTTTCTTATGCTCACATCAGAAGAATTGTTTTTGCTTACATCTGCTTGCCTATCACTTCTGGTATGTGATGATTGCTTCATTTTTCACACACTAGAAGGGTGCCTCTTGGTTTGTTGTCTAACCAACCACATTATTACATGCATTACAGGCAAGCAGGCACAAAATCTCACACATGGTCAAGTATGGGTGAGTAGGAGATTGATCTCAGAAAACAGATTAGGATAAGATTGGTGATGGTATAGTTTTGAAATGAGAGAATATTTAGATTAGTCAAACTGTACTTGAATATAATCTTGTGGTCCTCGGGGTGGCCATTCGAAAATGTAATAGCATCTTGAAGAACTACCAACTTGGTGGGCAACCCTTAAATGATTCCATGCAAACACTTAAGATTAGATAACAAAGAGGTCTTGTGATATACTTCATTTCATCATTACACTTGCTAATGGAACTCTTGTGATCATACTCTCCACCCTCAAACCAAACCACCACCACTGAACTGGTAAGGTGTCCAAATCAGGAAAGAAATTGTCGTGAGAGATTAGAGTGCTTAAGACATAAGTTAATGAATGATCCATTCTAGCCCCCAAATAGCATATAAACCTTGAACATGGATTCCAAATAGGCAGCCAAAACAAAAACCAAAGAAGCTATGAGCTTTATGAACAGAAGTAACCCAAATCAGGCACATGCTCACACTCCAACCCACAAGGTATGTCAAATCATTAGGTCACTTATATCCAACATGTGTATAGTAATAATCTAGAACATCTGTCCTACCCAATACTCTGCAAAATCAGAGTTACCCACTTGTATATTGGGAAAACTTTCACTTCCTCTATCAAAACTGCTAACCAGGGAGTTCAGGGCCCAAAATAGCAAGTAACCCACTCTGAAAATTCAACTCCTACACACATCAAAGAAGACCAGATGTCTTCTCGAAACACAAATGTATTGTCTTGTTTCAAAAACTTGGCCTAAAATACAAAACAACTGGAGATACCCATTGCTCTAATGACATCCTTGGTTGGAGGAGGGAAAGAAAAGCTCCATAGAAATTGAGTCCTGTTTTCCTCTGGTAAGATATATATCTCATCTCAAGCATAAGTGGCCATGCCAACAGAAGGGTTAGTACCACCATAAGACCCAGCAGCAGGAGAAGAAGCTTTAGATATAAGTACATAGTAAAGCTCAGTCAACAACATGGTGATGAAAGTCAAGGCAGCTCCTGCAGCAAATATGCTTTTCTTCACTTCCTCACATGATAGACTCTGATTGACAAAACCTTTTGTACGGATTTGATTTGCACTTGCTCCTGCAAGAAGAACTGCAAAAGAAAAAATGAAAAACAACCTGCAGACAGCACAGGAAAAAAACATACACCCTTTTAGTATGTACCGAGCATGATCAATTCCCATCCATATATTACCCAAAAAAGTAAACCCAGAAACTTTAGACCCAAAAAATAAGCTTGGATAGATCCAATTACCATGAAAAGATGAACACAACTACTGCGAATGTGCGAGCAGCGCCAGGATTGTAACCACCTCCACAGCACAAACAGCGAGTAAGAATCATGATGAACAGTTGGGCAATCAGCAGAAAGAGGAGTGCCCCTACAGCAAGTCCAGTTGCTGTGCTTGCAGTATACTGGCAGCCGAAATCTCCAGCTGGATCTGCAACCACTATTGAACCCTGCCAGAAAACCATTACACCAAACGCGTCAACTTTTGTCTCCTAATCCGCCAGAGGAAGAAATGCTTGAGCAGGATAGTCGGCAGCATTCTCATTCTTCCTTCGACATCTCCATATCACTCAAGATTGACCATAACAGAAAGCGAAGTAAAAAGCATAGAACATGGATAACAAACAGACAGCCGAAACGAAAACCAAAGAAACAAACCACCTCTAGGCACCATCATCTACAATGCGACAAGCAAGACTTAGGATCCATCCATAGTGGGCTGGAGCTCGCTGTTCCCAGATCTGGGTCTACATTTGCGGTGGCCCGCCGTATCTACGGAGAGAGAGGCCCGGCCGTCCCCCATGAGATCTGTTCAAAGCAAACGTCAGATCCGCTACCTCTGCGACTACGAACTGTACATGTACAAAGGCGAGAAAAAAGTTTGACACTAATAATCTCTACTCAACTCTGCCCCCGCGCACAGATCCCACGGTTTCTGCGTCCTTTCCTCCAGAATAGACAACCAACAGCCCAGCACAAAACAATGCGAGGCAGCTAAAGAGAGAGAACACAAGGCTTCTATGTCTCTTTCTCCGGTAGAGACGACAAACTGCAAACCAGTACAAAACAATGCAAGGCAGGGAAAGATCTCTCTCTCTCTCTCTCTCTCTCTCTCTCTCTCTCTCGGAATACTAAAGGGACCACACACAGACAGAGGAAAAGAAGTGAGGGAAACAGGCATAGCAGCAACCTGGCTTCGCCGGGTCTCGGCACCGATGGCAAGTCCAAAGGCGATGATGTAGAAGACAAAAGAGAGGCCGATAACAAGGCCAGACACTGCACCTTTACCACCCTTCCCCATCGCGTCCTTCTCCCAATGACGACTTCAGATCTGGTTCGACCGCCCGCCCTTGCTTCCTGTCGCCTGCTGTGGTCTGTAAGTAACTAGGTACACTACAAGATCAGAAGAGAAGGAAACCGCGAGCGAAAAGAGCAACGCAGGAGAAATGGAGGAGCCCAAGTTGTTCTCCTCACATCAACGACAAAACAAGAGGACGGCAAAAGAAGATGGATTGATACTTAAAAGAGCTCGAAGCAACAAACGATCACACTTGATCAGCGACCGACCCACAAATGCAAAAAAACCACGCGCAAACAGAAAAACACAAATCCCAGGTCGCAAGTGCAAAAACTCTAGCTGCATCATCAACAGCCCGTTTTCTTTTCTTTTTTCTTTTGGGCTGCCCTGCCTCTATGATATAGCCAAAAATAACGAAATTAGAAAATAAAACTTCTAAAAGCAAATCTTTTTTTTTAGATTTTCAATAGCCATAATTCGACCAAATTTTAGGAAAAATCCTCAAATTTCGGTAGTTGGCTCATCAAGTAGGATACCCAAAAATATACAAGGATGTCTCTAAAATGAAGTGTTTTTTTTTAAAGATTTTCAATAGCCATAATTTGACCAAAATTTAAGAAAAATCGTCAAGTTCTATACGTTGTTCAAGTAGGATACCCAAAATAATAGAATGATGTCTCTAAAATTAAATGTTTTTATGAGACTTTCAGTAGCCATAATTCAGCTAAAACAAATTTAAAAATCGTCAAGTTTCTGTACGTGGTTCAAGTAGGGTACCCAAAAATATAGAATGATGTCTCTAAACTGAAATGTTTTTTTGAGACTTTCAATAGCCAAAATTCGACCAAAATTTAAGAAAAATCGTCAGATTTCTACATACTTGGTTCAAGTAGGATAAACAAAAACATAGAAGGATGGTATTTAAAATGAAGTTTTTTTTTTCTTTTGTTTTTTGGAGATTTTGAATAGCCATAATTCGACCAAGTTTTATTTAACAAACGTCAGATTTCTGTACGTGGTTCAAGTAGGATACCCAAAAATAAAGGAAAGGACGTTTTTAATGTTTAGTTTCATGTTTGGCTTGTAGCGAAATTTGGCTAAATATTTCAATGGATAATCGCCACTTTGGCTACGTAACAAAATTGAAAGAAAAAAAAAAATTAAAATTTTTGAGATTCATGGATCTAAACATGGTACAAATCGGTACTAAAATCTCATGCCAATAAATGCAAAATGAGTACCATTGCCTTGAACATGCAACTAACGAGGTGGTATTTTTCCTAGTTCGCGCCGCGCGCCACGCCGGGAGGAGCTGTTATTATTATCGACGGGAGACCTCGGCGCCCAACGGGAAACCGCGATGCAACCAACAACTCTCGCGGGTCGCAAGCAAAGCGTAACAAATAGGCGCGAACAAAATCGTTCAATTTCCGCACCATAATAGTTGCCTGTTAATTTTCGCACTGTTAATTTCGTTCCATAATATGCACCTGTTAATTTCTGCACCGTAATCTGCAACCCCTTAATTTTTTCGCACAATAATATGCGCCACCATAAAATGCACCTTTTAATTTCATACCATAATATGCACCTGTTAATTTTCATACCACAATATGCACCTGTTAATTTCAAACGATAATATGCACCTGTTAATTTTTATACCGTAATATGCGCCTGTTAATTTTTGGGACCATAATATGCACCTGTTAGCTCAAATAGTAAAAGACAGGTGTCAAAGATCATTACGCGTTGTGTGTAATGCTCCTCCCCACGGGCAATGCACAAAAGCTAGTTTTAAAAAGTCAGCTGTCAAAGGGCATTATGGGTGTAATATACCCCACCAGCAATGCTCAGAAATCAACTGTCAAAAGGCATTATGAGTGTGTAATGCACCCCCCCCCGCCCCCCACCCCCCCCAATGGGCAATGATTAAAACTGAAAATAATAAAAGGCCAGCTGTCAAAAGGCGGGGGTACCTAGCCAAAATTCTGCCCCCCACAATTTTGCCCTAGAGAACAAAGGCAAAAAACAAGTAACAAATTTTTTTTCGTTTTAGGCTACACATTATTGTGAAAATCTTTTTTTTTTCCCCCTTTTAGGACCCTTCTGCCCATTATTAAGGTCCGCTTTAGATGGGGGTCCAGGGTCCAAATTGATTCCTACTGACCAATTTGGAGTCATTTGAAGGAAATTGAATCCTTGAGTTGGACCCTGGCTTGGACCCTAGCTCACATCTTGGTTCTCCAAATCATGAGCTCTCTTTGAGACCTTTTCTTTTTTCCTTTTTTTTCTTTTTTTTTCCCCCTCCGTGTGGACCAATCAATTTTCCCTCCAAAATGGTGCCATGGAGGTTTAGCCATGATTTGCCACTTTTTGGTCTTGGACCTAAAGGCCATGGGTCCAATTTACTATGGCTCTCAGCCAATAGTATTGTTCTATTTCATTGGACCTTGGACCAGAGGCCCTCATCTAAAGTGGCCCTAATTGCTTGAAGTTCCCCATGTTAATTTAGCATGCCTCCAAATTGCTGAATGATTTTGTTGTTTGGAGAAAGAGATTAAAAACCTTCAAACTCCAAGAGTAAATCACCAGCGTTTGGGCCGTTATTATAACTAAGACCTAATACCCAAAGGTTCTTAGGGTGGTTTAGGGGGGGAGGGGGGGGGGGTGCCACTTAGTGTAAAGTTTTGGATCTATGCATGTCAATGGACCATTTTGAAGGGGGTATTAAATAATTGTTCAGCCTATTTTTTATCATCTTATTATTATCTAACTTTCTAATATATATACATTAAAACCACCCATACATTATTTCATATTATTGCATATCTTATTAATTATAATTAAATTGATTATTTGAATAAAATGTACTCTATTTTAAAACTACTTAAGTTATTTTTTACCCAACAACCAATATATTGCTCTCTATATTTATACTCACATATTTTTATTTTTATTTTTACTATTATTCCAACCACCACCACCCCCCTCGCCCCCAAGAGCATGTAAAAGCATTTTCGAGGTTAAAAGATGGTTAGGTGACCTTTGGGATCTTTTCACGGTGTTTTCCCCAAAAAACTTCACATATGTTGGAAACTTTTCGCCCTTTCCAAGCTTCTAACACTAGTTTTCATCCTTGGATTCAACTCTCATTCAAATTTTTGGGGGACATTTAAGTCCAAGCCTATTTGGAATGTCCTAAAGGCCCCTTGGTTTGTCGGCAAATCTCACTCCCCATTTCTAGAAAGGGTGTAGGGTTCATTTCCTCTTAGGCCATTGCCTTAATGGTTTATTTTAAGAGTTGGCCTCTTGTGGCCCCAATCATTCCCTTGTCATTATTGTAAGATTGTCACCCATTCTTTATTGAAGGCTATAGAAGCATGTAGTTCATGGATGTTTTCATTCTCAGCACACTCGAGGATGCCATGAAATGTTCGTCCTCCTACAACCAAAGTTTGCATCCCCCTTTTTAAATAGTATTCAAATAAAAGATTTAATCACCTTCAAGAGAGCATATTAGAAATATTGCATGAACATAACTTTTCAAGCACGATGTTGGACATGACTCTCATCATGTGAAAGCTTGAATAGGTGGACAATTTGGATTATCACACTTGTAATTTTTTTTAATTATATACAAATTTAAAATTTAAAATCAACATGATCAATGTGTGTGTGTTAGTTGTTAAAACTACAAAAAAATTGTTAATGTAAAATTATGGACTTTCAAACACCACTTTTGAATCACCTAACCATGCTTTCACCATGTCAAGTTTGCTTGAAATCATGTGCAAACCCAAGTTTAGGGGCATGGTTTTATGCATGCCCAATCATCTTATTATTTCATATGGCCTTTGACATCTTTGGTACAACATTACACGCTATTTTACTTAAAATTATGAAAAATTAGTAATTCAAATGGACCTATATATAATTTGAATTTTCCTCAACCAATTACCTATATAGTACAAAGATTAAAATAATTGCAAACAACACTTTTAGTTGCCTAAAACAAATCACAAAATGGAGTTTTCTATTAATGATATCTTATTCAATGAACCATGGATTACCTATTCATTTACACTAAACCTTAAAACCTTAAATATTAATCCTAAAGCATTTTGATATCAATTGATTAAAAAAAGCAAATAATTGTTCAACAATATTGGTAAAAATTTTAATCCATTTTAACTAACCTACCCCCCACACCCTTGCAAATGCAAATATTCTTGAAGCAACAAAATGATAAAAAAAAATGGTGGTAATTCATTATTTACAATTAATAGATTGAAGATGATTAAAATTTAACATTACACACCCTAAACCCCACTGAATGACTCTAGGTTTATCCTATTGCATATGTGGTTAACCCATAGACTCAATGGATACACCTTTTATGATGTTCCCTTGGAAGGGCATGTATATGTTCTCATGATGGCATTTGAAAAACTTTTGTTTCTATTGCCATAAATGTAGGGTTTCACATTTCATGGGAACAATCACATGTTCTTTCAACACCTTTGTCTTGACTTTAGTCCTTGCGACAACACGTTAACATTGTGTTATCCACAAGAGGGGTCCACATTTTAGTTAATGTTGCCATTACTAATCCCATTCGAATAGATTTAAAATTGAAAACTACCATTTCTAGGGGGGTTGTTATGACGATTATGACCTATGCAAAGGATACACCTTACCATGATCAACACCTAAAAAATATGTTATTACCTTTTTATTATGGAGGGATTTTGAAATGCTTGCACGAACAAATAGATTTTTTAAAAACCCATGTGTTAATATGGCACAATCAACTAAAGGCACTAAAAGCCCTCCTCAATTTTACAAGCATTTCATTGGTAAAGGGTGGTGGCAACCTTGTAAAAAGCCCAAACTTCATCCATCTTGAACCAAGCCATCATCATCAATGAAACCTCTTCCAAGCTTGGCATTCTTTCATGATTCCCTCCCCTTTCTTTGTCCAATTTGCTTTATGCAATTAATGTCGAATTTAGGACCAAAGCTTGGGATTTTGATTTGGGTGGGTGCCTTTTCCTCCCTTTTGCTTTTGGTGTTATTTTGGTTTTGGACATTGGTCTTCTCTTTGTGTTCCTCCCTTTCCCTTTTAATTCAATGTTTTTAAAATATTAATAAAAAGGTTCTCACAAAGCCAACTCCTAGCTCTACCGCTTTCCAAACAAAAAATAAAATAAAAATTCTAAAAGATAGCCTTTGTTTCCAAAGAAAATTCTTTAGTTTGTTCTTTTCCTAGAATTTTTGTTTTATTTTTAATGCAATTGGGCCAATTTGGGTGATTCATTTTCAAGTTTTTTTTTCTACATTTTATGGCACAATTTTTGAACTTTCTTCCTTCATTTCAAATGATTTTCAAGCTAGTTTTGTCTTTTCAAAATTTGTGTTAATGATGGATCATATTTTGTTGGGAAGGTTATTTTTATTTAAATGCTCCTTTGCTATGATAGTTTGGAATTTTGCAGTTTTTAAATCAAAGGTATGTTCAATTCATTTTGAACAAATAGACTCCAATAAGAAAACACATCATAACAATTTTGTGTGCTATTTTGAATAGGAAAAGACGTCCATCTCATATGTGGTGAAAATAGTTCAAGTAACATGTTCAATGGAATTTTGTGGAAAAAAATATTTCTCATACAACACCATAAATGAGGGATAGGAAATTCATGTTGTATTATAAGATGCATTATGAAGCCTTTAACAATTTAGTGTTAAAGGTGACATTGTTTCATCAATCCAAGTGTTCAAACCATTTACAAAAAAATATTGATCAATTCCATGAACTTATAAGTGTATATGATATTTGTAATGCCATTGATGGTATTCACATATCATTGGTTGATCTTCCCAACAAGAAAATGTCCCTTGTAGTGACTAATTTTTAAAATATTTTTCTTTCATAACATTGTAATGTAAACATTTTATGGTGTAAACAAAAGATTTGAGAATGTGTGGGCCAACCAACCTAGGGGATTCCACAATGGTGGGCAATTCAAAACATCCAATATTTATGGACAATTAAAGAACCATGAAATTCTACAAGAGTTGATGGTGGCATCAAGGGTGTGAGATGTACACCTTATATAATTGAGCACATTACATACCCAATTCAACCATATTTGCAAAAAATTGGAAGACCTTAAATCCAAATGATGTGAATAAAATAAGGTATGATTATATTATGAACTTAGGGAGGATAGTCATTTAAAATGCCTTTGGATCCTTGAAAAACAAGTGGTGTATATTGAAACATTTTAATTCAAGAGTTGATGGAGTTGTTGCTTATTGAATTTTACATAATTATTGCATAGATCAGGGTGCACTAAAGTTAGAGCCTCCAAATGTGAAACCTCCTCTACACAACCTTCAAGGATTTGGGGATAGACTACCAACAATTAAATAAGAAGAATTTACAAGTTGACAAAATGAAAAAAACTTAGAAATGTTTTGTTTAAATAATGGTTGATTCACCACTCAATTGATCAATAAGGGTGCACATTGAAACTTTTTCTTTTTTTTTGGTGTGTTTTGAATCATACCTTTTTTTATGCATAATAAATTCAAAATGTACATTCCATGGTGTTCAACTATGTGTATTTAATTGAAAATATGTAATCTAGTGGGTTGGATGAACCAACACCCACATTAGTGCCATGGAGAATCCTTTTAAAACTTAGACCCTTACATTATGAAAATTAAATCAAGTCTATAAACCCAAATCCAACATTGCCAATTTGTGAAAGTCCCAAAATCCTTGTACCTTGCTCTTAAATTTCATACATCATTGCTTGGGCTTGATATAACTAATGTAAAAATCCCCAAATCCTTGTACCTTGGTTTTTAACTTTGCACCAAATAAACTAAACATTTATCATTATAGCAACTATTCCTTCTTTCCTTTATTTTTTCTTTTTCTTCTTTTTGGGTAACTTTCCTTTGATTTTTCTTTCACACAAAACTTGAAACCAATTCCAACAAGTGGCTCTCAAGAACCAGTCAATGCCCAAAGAAACAAAAGCTTAAAATATTCATCCACAAAACCTAACGTGCATGGACAATTTCAAGCAAAGTGATTATTGTAACAAAATGCCACATGGCCATAAGCTACTTCCACAAAATACATACTAAATACAAAATTATCACCATGTGAATGTAATCAACAACACAAATCAAATGGTGTTTGTTGTAATTGCTTCTTGGATTGTTATGCTTCATCATCATTCATTTCCACAATTTGAACTTAGAATATATGGAATGCACCTCTTGGTCAACTCCATTGAGTGCACCATTTATTCTAGCTATGCTTCCAAACATTTGATCAAACTTTTTTTACCATGGCCAATTAGAAAAAGGTGTGCCAATTACCTAAATTGTATTATTTTCAATCTTGTACTTGTCTTTCATCTTGTTCCACTTGTCACACATTTGCTTCCAATTTTGCTACACATCATTTGAAAAAATCACATTTAGTTCTTTCATGAATTCTTGGGAAAAAAATGTGATTAGATTCCCAATATTTCTCTTTGCAAATGTTTAAAAGAAAAAACTAAAAAATGTACATTGTTCCAAAATCTATCTACATTGATGCGCTCCCAAGTTCTTTGATAGACTCAAATGTGAGTTTGAGGAGAAACAACGAAAGAATAAGGAGTTGAGGACACGTTCTCTGGTTTGGAACACCTTGGG
>Ga0209208_10007469_pt1 | contig 14784 bp, 8 predicted proteins | sample S1TSphfallax_3_FD_187694 | JGI IMG/M metagenome (GOLD analysis project Ga0209208, IMG submission 187694) | Host-associated microbial communities from peat moss isolated from Minnesota, USA - S1T2_Fd - Sphagnum fallax MG (SPAdes) (version 2) | ecosystem: Host-associated > Plants > Peat moss >...
AATCCGGAACACGACGAGCACCACATCGTCTCGCCGCTCGAATACTTCTACGTCTATATCGCGCTGATCGCCTGCACGATCCTGACGGTTCTCGCCGCCAGAGTCGAGCTGCACGTCTTCAACCCGATCATCGCCGTCGGCATCGCCTGCTTCAAGGCGGTCATCGTCATCCTCTTCTTCATGCACGTGAAGTATCAGTCCAAGCTGGTCAAGATGACCGTCGCCGCCGGGTTCTTCACCTTCCTGGTGCTGATCACGATGACCATGTCCGACTACATCAGCCGCGCGTGGGGACTCTGGTAGCGGCACCTAAGGCTCCTCGGAGCTTCAGCATCCAGCCGGTGCATCCGGCGTACGCGCATTTCTCTCGTTTGTCATCCTTCGCCGCAGGCCGGAGGATCTGCTTCTCGGCAGCGGCGACACCACCGGGGAAAACAAGCCCCAGCCTTGGTGGCCTGAAACCCACCGAGCGTTCGATCCGGTCCACTCAAGCCCAACGCTGTTGATGCTTGCCGCGCATGCGTAAGGCTCCATCATAGAGTCATGGCCACTTCTTCTCTCCCAGCGTTCCTCTCGAAGCTGCGCGACAACCCCCGCATCACCGTTCGCCGCGACGGCCTGCCCGACCCAGAAGGCAAGTGCGTCGTCTACTGGATGCAGCGGGCGCAGCGCGGGGTCGACAACCATGCGGTCAACCTGGCCGCCGAGATTGCCAACGAACTGAAGCTCCCGCTGGTCGTCTACTTCGCCGGCATCTCCAACTTCCCCCACGCCAACCTGCGCCACTACGTCTTTCTCCAGCAGGGACTGCCGGACATCGAAGAGGACCTGGCCAAGCGCAACATCAGCTTCGTCATGCGCCGCGCACCGCACGAGTCACACGAGAAGCTGCTGCACGATGTGCAGGCCGCGTTCTGCGTCGGCGACGAAAATCCCATGCGCGCCCCGGAGAGCTGGCGCAAGTCGCTCGCCGAGAAGATTCGCATTCCTTTCTGGACCGTCGACACCGACGTGATCGTCCCGTCGAAGCTGATCGAGAAGGCTCAGTTCGGCGCTTACACGATTCGGCCACGGCTTTCTCGCGCCCTGCCGGAGTTCCTGGTCCCGTATGAAAATCCTCACGCCAAAATAGCTTGGGACCGCCCGCAGAACTTCCATGCCGACGATCTGCGCGAGGACATGACGCGCGGCTGGAAGGATCTCGACCGCACCGTGGGGCCCGTCGACAGCTTTCACGGTGGAACCCACGCCGGGTTGAAGCGTCTACATCTGTTCACCTCAAAGCTGCTGGCGGACTATGACGTCCAGCGCAACAAGCCTGAGCTCGATGGCACCTCGGCCATGTCGCCCTACCTGCACTACGGCCATGTCGGTCCGCAGACCATCGCGCTTGCGGTCGCGAAAGCCGCCGAGGGCAACGCGCAGCTGCAGGCGGCCAAGGAGAGCTACTTCAACGAGTTGATCGCCTGGCGCGAGCTTGCGGTGAACTTCGTCAAATACAACCCCAAGTACGACACCCCCGAAGCCGCCGAAGACTGGGCGAAGAAGACCATCGCCGAGCACGCCAAGGACGAACGCGATCATCTCTACACGCTGAAGCAGCTCGAGTCCGCCGAGACTTACGACGAACTCTGGAACGCCTCGCAGATGCAAATGGTCGAGCAGGGCTGGATGCACAACTACATGCGCATGTACTGGGCGAAGAAGATCCTGGAGTGGACGCCCGATGTCGAGACCGCCATGAAGTTCGCCATCCACCTGAACGACAAGTACTTCCTGGATGGGCGTGACCCCAACGGCCACGCCGGTGTCGCGTGGGCGATCCTGGGCAAGTTCGACCGCGCCTGGGGAACGCGCCCGGTCTTCGGCAAGCGACGCTACATGTCGGGCGCAAGCACCGGGAAGAAATTCGATTCCAAGAAGTACATCCGCCAGATGCACGCGCTCCGTGAAGGCCAGGCTCAGCTGGAGCTGAAGTGACTAAAATCTGCGTTCCGTCTTGCAACTGCGACTGACGCATCCGCCGGCAACCTTCCACCATCCAACCGTTGACTGGAGGATGTTGCGATGGAGTATGGAAGACTGGGCCAGACTGGAACCAAGGTTTCGCGCCTGGCACTTGGGATGATGACCTACGGCGCCAAGAGCTGGCGCGAGTGGGTGCTGGAGTGGGACGAAGCAGCGCCCATCCTGAAAAAGGCCTTTGAAGCCGGCATCAACTTCTACGACACCGCCGACATGTACTCACTCGGCGCCAGCGAAGAGATCACCGGGCGCGCAGTCAAGGAGTTCGCCGGCAGCCGCGACGAGGTGGTGATCGCGACCAAGGTCTACAACCCCATGAGCGATGGCCTGAACGATCGCGGGCTCTCGCGCAAGCACATCATGGCGTCCATCGATAAGAGCCTCAAGCGCCTGGGCACCGACTACGTCGACCTCTACCAGATCCACCGCTTTGACAAGGACACGCCCATCGAAGAGACCTGCGAGGCGCTGAATGATGTGGTTCGAGCGGGCAAGGCGTTGTATCTGGGCGCGTCCAGCATGTACGCGTGGCAGTTTCTCTCCATGCTGAACTTCCAGAAGCAGCAGGGCATGGCCCAGTTCGTCACCATGCAGAACCACTACAATCTCGTCTACCGCGAAGAAGAACGCGAGATGATTCCGCTCTGCCTGCACGAAGGTGTTGGACTCATTCCCTGGAGCCCGTTGGCGCGCGGCTTCCTCGCCGGCAATCGCAAGGCGAACGAGGACAAGCTCAAAGGCGAGACCACCCGCTCGCGCACCGACACCTACGCGCACTCGCTCTACTATCGCGAGTCGGACTTCACCCTGGTTGACCGCATCACCGCGGTCGCAACCCAACGCGGCGTCAAGAACGCCCAGGTCGCGCTTGCCTGGATGCTCGGCAAGCCCGGAGTCTCCGCTCCGATCATTGGCGCCAGCAAGATGTACCAGTTGGAGGACGCGATCGCCGCCCTGGAGATCAAGCTAACGCCGGACGAGGTCAAGAAACTCGAAGAGGTCTATGAGCCGCACCCAATCCTCGGCCACAGCTATTGACGCTGCCAGCACCGTCCGATGATGAGCGCCGGGGCGCCTCTCCTTACAGTTGCGGCCTCGTACGCCCCTTCCGTCACTCGTACGCCCCTTCCGTCATTTGTCATCCTTCGCCGCAGGCGGAGGATCTGCTTCTCGGCCGCAGCCATCGCAATCAGGAAGCGCGATGCCGCGGCGGGAACAATCAACCCCAACCAGCGACCTCAGGCCTTCCGCGCGGCCTTCTTGGCCGCTTTCTTCGCCGTCTTCTTGGCAGCAGCCTTCTTCCGCACAGCCTTCTTGGCGACCGCTTTCTTGGCGGGTTTCGCGACAACGTCCTTCGCCGTCGCAGCCGCCGTCTTCTTGCGTGTGGACGCGATCAGCGCCTTCAGCTCGGCGCTCAGTTCCGCAACGCTGATGGTGGTGGCCGACTTCCGCAGCCGCTCCAACCCGTAGTGTGCGCGCTTCTCCGCCGAGAAGACGTGGACGATGAAGTCCACGTAGTCCATCAGGATCCACTCACCCTCGCGCCGGCCTTCGACCGAGTTCGGGTACGTGCCGAAGTCGCGCTTCAGGCGCAGCTCGATCTCGTCGGTGATGGCGACGTTCTGGCGATCGTTGGTTCCATTGCAGATGAGGAAGTAGTCGGTGAGGCCGGACTCCGAGGGGTCAAGCGCGAGGATGCGGATGTCCTCGGCTTTCTTGTCTTCACAGGCGGCAGCCGCGGCAAGCAGCAGTTGATAACTTTCGGTCGAGGGCATGGGACTCCTACATTCCATGGTAATCCCTTTGAATCCAGTCATAACTCTCGTCATTCAGAGCGGAGCGAAGAACCACTCTCCTTCGCCTCCGCTTGTTCTCGCCGCACACCTACTGCAGCAATCCGCGATATAGCCCATGTTCTGCAATGTAGCCGTCGACACTCACAGGCAGCAGATCCTCGATCAGCCCAGTCTGCGTGGCCAGCCGCTGGCGCAGCAGGCTGGCCGAGACCTCCTCATGCACGCTATCCAGCAGGTGAATCCGAGCGCGCTGTGCGGCCGTCAACGTCAACCCGTCCGGAACGGCCAGCACCGCACCCGGTCGGCTCACCACGATCCACTCCGCGAGCGCCAGCAGCCGATACGGCTCGCGCCACTTGCCGAGAAGCTGAAACGTGTCCGCCCCCACCAGGTTGAACAGATCGGCGAACGGGAACTGCGCCGCCAGCAGTTCGAGCGTCCGCACCGTGTAGTTGGGCGAGCCGTCCGCCAGCGGCGCGTCCAGCGTGGAAACGCCAAACCGAACCGGGTCAGCCTCGCGGCAGGCGAGTTCGCACATCTCGAATCGTTGATCGTAGGAAGCAGTGTGCCCGCCGCGCTTCAGCGGCTGCCGGCCCGCCGGCGTGAAGAGAACGCGGTCGAGCGCGAAGGCATCCGCCGCTGCCTGCGCGATCGCGATGTGTCCGCGATGCGGCGGGTCGAAGCTTCCGCCAAACAGAGCAATCTTCATGCGGAGATTAGGGTAACCGGAACGTCAATCCCGCCGTGATCGACAGCAGGTTGGACGACGGGTAGGACTCCGACGCGCCGATGGTTGCCCCGCTGGCCGTCGTCAGCGAGCTGTAGCCCACCTCTGCGATTCGCCAGGACACGCGGCGGCTGAAGTCGTAGTCGGCACCGGCAAACGCGCCATACTGCAGCTTGGTCACCTTGATCTCGGTGTTCGGCGCGCGGGTCGATCCCGCGCCGACGAAAGGCTCCACATAGGGATGAAGCTTTTCCACCCGCGTGGAAAACGCGATGCGCGGACCCACCAGGAAGCTGTTCAGCAGGGCATTGTTGCCATGCAGGACCGCATCCCGCACATCGACGCCGATCGCAGCGCTCTTGAACTGCGTGGTCGGGACGTTATAGTAGCCCCCCAGTTCGACGCCATAGAACATCCGCGACGTTTCACCCGGTCCCAGAAACGCATAGAGCCCATGGTCGGCCGTCGAGTTGCTGACGCGCACCGCGACCGGGTTGATGTAAAGCGCGCCCTGAGCGTGCGCGGCGGAAGCGGTGCCCGCCACGGCGAGAGCGATAAGGCATGCAAACAGTTTCATGGATAAGCGTCCTTCGAGCTGGCGTGCTGAATCAAGAGTAGAGGTGAGACGCAGGATTCCGGGAAAGGAATGGGTTTGGGGTCTACGGATCGTCATGAAGTCGTCTGCGATCAGGCGCGGCCTCGCGCGGACGCCGCGGGCGGCGGATAGGCGGGCTTCGCCTTCTTCAGCACCGGAGTCTCAGGCTCGACCGTCACCGGCCGATGCAGCGAGACCAGTTCCGCGATCGCGTACTTCAGCGGCTCGATGCCCTCGCCGGTGACCGCGGAGATCTCATGGAACGGCAGCTTCCGCCGCTTCGCGAAGGCGCGCAGCTTCTTTAACTTCTCCGGATTGGCCGCATCCATCTTCGCCGCGACGATCAGCGTCGGCTTGGCGGCAAGCGCGGGGTCGAAAGACTTCAACTCTGCCGTAATCACCTTGAAATCTTCCGCCGGGTCTGGCCGCCCGGAGTCGTCCGAAACGTCCACCAGGTGCACGATGACGCTGGTCCGCTCGATGTGCCGGAGGAACTGAATTCCCAGTCCCGCGCCTTCGCTGGCGCCTTCGATCAACCCCGGCAGATCGGCGATGGTAAACGACTCTTCGTGCGGCCAATCCCCTACCGACACCACGCCCAGGTTCGGTTCGAGCGTGGTAAAGGCGTAATTGGCGATCTTCGGCTTCGCGGCCGATATGCGCGAGATGAGCGTCGACTTGCCGACATTCGGATAACCCACCAGTCCGGCGTCCGCCAGCAAGCGAAGCTCCAGCCGATAACTGCGCTCTTCGCCCGCGCGGCCCAGCTCATGTTCCCGCGGAGCCTGGTGCGTCGAAGTGGCAAAGTGCTGGTTCCCGCGTCCTCCGCGTCCCCCGCGGGCGATCACGATGGAGTCGCCGGCCCGGGCAAAATCGTGCACCAGTTCGCCGGTCTCGTCGTCGTACAGCACGGTGCCCACGGGAACCTTTAGGATCGTGGCTTCGCCCGAGGAGCCGGAGCAGTTCGATCCCAGCCCATGCCCGCCGCGTTCCGACTTGTGTTCCGGGTTGAAGCGGAAGTGCACCAGCGTGTTGTGAGTCAGCGACGATTCCATCAGGATGTCGCCGCCATGTCCGCCGTCTCCACCGGACGGACCACCGCGAGGCACGAACTTCTCCCGGCGAAAGGCCATGCACCCGTTGCCCCCGTCGCCGGCCTTCACCCGAATTCGTGCTTCATCAATGAACATTGCGCTCTAAGTAGTGTAAATTACGCTCCTTCGAAGAGCCTCTTCCGTCTCGAAGTCTCACGCGTGACCTCGGGGCCGCCGTTCGGCATTCCTCGGATGGAAGAGATTGCACGCGATGGCAATTCAGCGGTGAGCTTTTGACCTTCGCAAAGCTCGCCTTCCTCGGCGAGCGTAGCTCCCCATCCCCGCTTTCACAAGAATGTCACACGTTTGGGGGATGATGAGTACACCGCCAGAAGCGGGGGACAATCCTCACCAGCAACCCCCAGCCAGCCCGCTCACGTATAACGTCCCACCAACTAGGAGACCAGTAATGCTGAAGAAGTTCACGCCGTTCGCGCTCAGTGTTGCTCTGTGCGCCATTTCGGCCGGCCATAGTTACGCCCAATCCGCGGTCGATGGCGCCATCGGCGGTACCGTGGAAGACGCATCGTCCGCGGCGATTCCCAACGCCGACGTCACCATCCACTTCAACGCGACCAACGCCGAGCAGCATCTGAAATCGGACGCGTCGGGCTTCTTCCGCGTGATCCACCTTACGCCGGGTACATACACCGTGACGGTTGCGGCTCCGGGATTTGAGACCTTCCGTGGCGAAAACATCACCGTGACGGTCGGCTCGCTCACCAATGTCGCGCCAAAGCTGACCACGGGATCGACGAATGTGACCGTGGATGTCACGGACGCTCCGCCGCAGATCGATACGACGAACAATGACTTCTCCAGCACCATTGGTCTGAAGACGCTCGAAGATCTGCCCGTGAATACCTATCGCTGGAGCGCATATGCCCTCCTGACCCCGGGCGTCGTGGCTGATTCGAGCGGCTTTGGTCTGTTGAGCTTTCGCGGTCAGTCGACGCTGCTCAACAACGTGACCTTCGACGGCGCGGACGATAATCAGGCGTTCTTCTCGGAAGAGCGTGGACGCACCCGCGCGGGCTACTCGACGGCGAAGGCTTCCGTTCAGGAGTTCCAGGTAAACACCTCGAACTACTCGGTCGAATATGGACGTTCAGCCGGCGGCGTGGTGAACGCGGTCACGCGGTCGGGCTCGAACGAGTTCCACGGCGAGATGTACTTCCTCGATCGTGACGCAGACTGGGGTGCAACCAATCCGTTTACCACGCACGCGGTCGAAGTAAGCACCGCGCCTCCGACCTTCGTCAGCGAGGTCTTCAAACCGAAGGATTGGCGAAAGCAGATGGGCGCTGGCGTGGGAGGGCCAATCATTAAGGACAAGCTGTTTTTCTACTTGGCCTTTGACCGCTTCCTGCGCAACTTCCCCGCGGTAAGCGCGCCGGCCAGCCCGAGCACCTTTTATGCGACGGTGCCGGCGGTTCCGTCTGGAACGAACGGCACCTGCGCTGGCACGACGACCGCAACGGCCGGCGGTGCCGTCTGCCAGCTGGCTGCAAACCTGTTTGGCACCGCCGGAAAGAACGCGACGACGGGTCAGACCGGTTCGACTCCGCTGGCGCTCACGGCCGTCACTGCGGCACAGTACACGTCGGCGTACAACACCTATGAGGCTGACACCGTCGCTCTCAACAGCGACTTCGGCCTGGTGCCGCGCACCGGCGACCAGTACATCTGGTTCCCCAAAATCGATTGGCAGATCAATGACAGAAACCACCTGACTGCTGAGGTAAACCGGCTGCGGTGGACCTCGCCGGCCGGCATTCAAACCAGCACCGGCGCGTTCTCCTATGGCATCGACAGCTTCGGCAACGACTACGTGAAGGACACCTTCGGCATCACCAAGCTGGACACGGTCATCACGAGTACACTGACGAACGAAATCCGCTATCAGTACGGTCGCGACTTCGAGTACGAATACAACCAGACGCCCAGTGCCTATGAGCAGTCGACCCTGCTGAATACGCCGACATACACCAACCCATACGGAATTCCGCCGCTGGTGACGATCTCGAACGTTTTCAGCTCGGGCATCGGCACGCCGACCTTCCTCAATCGGCCGGCCTATCCGGATGAGCGGCGCTGGCAGCTGACGGACGTCCTGAATAAAGTGCGCGGCAACCACAACCTGAAGTTCGGCGTCGACTACATCCACACGTATGACCTGAGCGAAAACCTGACTGCGGTCTTCGGCGAATTTGCTTATGGACAGTCCAACTTCGGTGCGCTGGAGTCCTACTTTACCGACCTGAACAAGAACAACGCCTGCAGCAACGCCGAGTGCTACAGCGGCTACGAGCAGGGCTTTGGTCCGCTGGGCTTCAACTTCACGACCGCGGACTATGCTGGTTTCCTCCAGGATGAGTGGAAGGTAAACCCGCGTCTCTCCTTGACCATGGGCCTGCGCTATGAGTACGAGCAGCTGCCTGCGCCCCAGATTCCGAACCCGGCCGCTACCTCGGCGACGCTGGTCAATGGATCGACCAACGCGTTTCCGGACAACCGCACCAACATCGGACCCCGCGTCGGTTTCGCGTTCGATGTCTTCGGAACGGGGAAGACAGTCCTGCGCGGCGGCTACGGCGAGTTCTTCGCGAGGTTGATCAACTCCACCGTCTACAACGCGATCGCGCAAACCGGGGTCTCGCCCGCGGCCGGCGGGCAACAGGTTCTGGGCGGCACCACCACCACCAGCACGACGCAGTTCGGCACCAATGCGGCGGGCAAGGTGTTCGGTCCGACCTTCCCCCAGATCATCAATCCAACCGGCTTCACGCCCGGCGGGGGTGCCATCAACCTCTACTACTTCGACAAGAACTTCAAGATGCCGGAGATTCAGCAGGCCGACCTCACGGTGGAGCAGGATATCGGCTTCAAGTCGGTCTTCAGCCTCACCTGGCTCTTCGCCGGCGGACGCCGTCTCCCCGACTTCGAAGATACGAACCTGCCCACGACGACCGACACAGTGCAATACACCGTGGTCGACTCGACCGGATTGAGCCCGGTGAAGAACGGAACGGTGATCAATGTGCCGTTCTACACCGCGCCGCGTCCCAACACCGCGTTCAACCAGACGACGGACATCTTCAGCGGCGTCAACTCCAACTATGAGGGCTTGGTCGCGCAGTTCAAGCACCAGGCCACCCGAAACCTGGTCTTCAACGCCAACTACACCTGGTCGCACGCTCTGGATTACGGCGAAAACAATACCACCTTCACATCGAGCAATGCTGTCTTCGATCCGCACAATCTGCGCGCCGACTATGGTGACTCCAACCAGAATGTGGCCAATCGCTTCGTGGTGTACGGCATCTACAACACCCCATCGCCATTCACCGGATGGCGCGGCTACCTGCTCAACAACTATGAGGTCGCTCCGTCCTTCCAGGCCCAGAACGGTTTGCCGTACTCGGCGGGCGTCAGCGGCAGCGCGGCGCACCCGATCGATGTCTCGGGTTTGGCAGTGACCGGCGCAAGTTCTGGGTCGCTCAACGGCACGGGTGGCGCGGCTCGCTATCCGGGGCTGGATCGCAACATCTTTCAGTATCGCCGCGACGCGGTGCTCGATGCACGCATCTCGAAGCGGTTCTTGGTTGGGGGGCGCTATAACATCGAGTTGCTGGCGGAGTCCTTCAACCTGTTGAACCACCTCAACGTCACCGGCGTCTCCAGCACGAACGGTTACGCCTTGGGCGCGGGCACTGCGGCGACGCCTACCAAGCCGGCGACTCCCAACACCCTCACTTACAACTCCAGCTTTGGCGTGTTCAATCCCCAGACGTTTTCGGGTAACGCCAACAGCACTCTGTTCTACACGCCACGTCAGGTCCAGCTAGGCGCGCGAGTGCAGTTCTAACCCGCAACCCTTCCACCGCAGGGCGGCAGCTTCGGCTGCCGCCCTTTTTCTATTTTGGGAATCGGTGCGGATTTCCCTTGCCGCCGCACCCCCGCAGTTCCATGCTGAGGATCGAGTTCCTGCCGTCGAGGAGTTCCGATGCCTCCGCTCCGCCGCCCTGAGAAGTCCGCGGCTGCCGATCGTCTCCGCTGGTGCAAGCGGTTCGTCCTGCTTTGCGCCATCGCCTGGACAACCCCGTCTCCCGCGCAAACACCGGCAGATGGAGCCATCCACGGCATCGTCGTTGACGCGGGCGACCACGCGATCGGTCTCGCCGAAGTGACGGCGAAAAGCCTGGACACACCCAGTGAGCGCAAGGCGCAGGCGCTCCGCGACGGCACATTCCTGATCGTGAGCCTGCCTCCCGGCGAGTACGCGCTCCATATACGCTTCGGAGTGTCCAACGTCGACGCAGCTCCAATGCTGACGGTGAACGCAGGGGAGACGGCAGAGGTGCGCGTGAAACTCGTCGGTGCCGGTGTCGCCCAGGCCACGCAGCTGCTCGGCGAAGCTCTCGCGGAGGCCCCGGCCGAACCCGACGAAGACGCGGACGGGCTGTCCGGTGCGCGTGGCCTCGCAGTCATACAGGGTGCCGCCGTACTCGACGGCATCAGCGCAACGCAGACCTACGGCGCGGTGCCCGTCGGCGCGGGCAGCAACAGCTCCGGCGACCCCTACGACGATCCCGGCGCGGCCGAAGCAACCACCGGGCCAAACCACGGGCTCGCGCGCGGCCGCCATGCCGGCGTGGCCTACACCTACGCCCAGGGCTCCGTCCGCGAGTTCCGGGTTGGAACGGAAAGCTACTCGGCGCAATCGAGCGGCGCCAGCAGCGTTCTGAATGCAGTCACCCGCTCCGGCGGTGACAAACTCCACGGCGGCGTGGGCTTTCACCTGCGTTCGAGCGCCCTCGCTGCGCGCAGCCCGCTGGCTGTTGCGACCAGTTACGCGAATGGCATTGTCTCGAGTGGGGAAGTGAAGCCGCACGATCTGCGCGAGAATGCCGCCTTCGAAATCGGTGGCCCGCTGCGTTACCGCGGACGAGGTCCGCGGTACGTCAACTTCTTCTATGCCTTCGACACCCAGCGCCGCGGTTTTCCCGCCATCTCCTCGCCCGCCGATCCGAACTTCTACAACCTCACCGCCATCCAGACCGATCTGCTCGCGAACCGCGGCGTCTCCGCGTCGCAGCTTCGCACCGCGCTGGCTTATCTCTCGTCGCTGACCGGCGAAACCTCCCGTCGCTCCGACCAGACGATTAACTTCGGACGCCTGGATTGGAAGGCGCGACCGCGGCTTGCCCTGGGGTTGCAGTACAACGGCGTCCGCTGGAACTCGCCGGCCGGACTGCTCGATGCGCCGGTCGTCCCGCGCGGGCGCGCCAGCCTGGGCAACGCAGCTGGCAGCGCAGATCAGGCGCTGTTGCGCGTTTCGCCCGAGTGGCGAGGCCGCACGATGACCGAACTGCGCCTGGCCTACACCCGCGATCTCCAGTACGAGAGTCCGCAGACCCCGCTGCCGCAGGAGCCGGCGATCGGCCCCGCAGGCCTTTCGCCGGAGGTCAATATCGGCCCGAACGGCCTGCTCTTTGGAACACCCGCCAGCTTGTCCCAGATCGCCTATCCGGATGAGCAGCGCTACGAAGCCGGCGAGACCCTGACGGTCGCGCGCGGACACCATCTGCTGCAGTTGGGTGGCTCTTTCGCCTATGTGCGGGAGAATGTCGCAACGCTCGCCAACGCCGCCGGAACCTTCCGCTACGACTCGGGCGCGACCAAGGGCAAAGCCGGGGGCCTCGTCGACTTCATCACCGACTCCACCTTCAATGTCCACGCCTACCCCAACGGCGGCTGCCCGAGCATCGCCGCCGCGGATCATCTCGGCTGTTTCCGCAGCTACACCCAGAGCTTCGGCCAGCAGCGCGTCGGCTTCCTGACCCGCGAATGGAGTGGCTTTCTGGAGGATTCCTGGCGTCCCAGCCGGCGCCTGATGTTGCACGCCGGCGTCCGCTACGAATACACCCGCCTGCCGCGTCCCCAACATCCCAACCCGGCGCTCGACGTCATCTTCGGCGCGCAGGCGTCGACCAGCATCTTTCCCGACGATCGCAAGGATCTCGGCCCCCGCGCCTCGTTCACGCTGGAGCCATTCGGCCACGGCCGCGTGCTCTTGAAGGGCGGTTACGGGGTCTACTTCGGGCATCTCCCGGGAGCGACCATCCAGGCCGCGCTCACCGACACCGCGCAGCCAAGCTCGACGGTCAAGATTCGCATCACGCCGTCCGCGGTCGTCAACTGCCCGCAGGTCGCCATGCAGGGGTTCGGCTTCGAGTGCAGCTTCACCTCGATGCCCACTGGCGTCGTCGCGGCGACCACCTCCGCCGTCGCCTTTGACCGCCAGTTCCGCCTGCCCGTGGTGCAGCAGGGCAGTTTCGCCATCGAGGGTCAGCTGCGGCGCGGAACCTCGCTCTCCGTCGGCTTCGTCGCCAACGAAGACCGCCAGCTGCCCAACTCCACCGACCTGAACATCGCTCCATCCACCCAGCTCGGCATATTTCAACTCCAGGGCGGCACGGGGAGGATGGGCGTTCAAGATGGAGAAACCTTCGTGCTGCCCGTCTACACCGCGCGCGTCAGATCCAGCTACGGACCCGTGACCGATATTGTCTCCAACGTGGACGCCACCTTTCACGGACTTGTCGTGAAGCTCGACTCCCGCCTGCCGCACGGCCTGCAGGCCGCTGCGACGTATACCTGGTCGAAGGCCATCGACTTCGGCCAAAGTGCTTCGGCCACGCCGCGCACCAACGGACAACTCGATCCATTCCTCATCCGCTACGATAAGGGACTTTCTTCGCTCAACTATCCCCAGGCCCTTCACGCGGACGTCCTGTGGGCACCGCAACTGGAAGGCGCGCGTCGCATGCGCCGTCTCGCCGACGGTTGGAGCCTTGCGGCCATCTCCATCGCGCGCAGCGGACGCCCTTATAGCTACGACCTCTCCGGCGGCCCCAACCTGCCAGGTGGCCACGAGAGCCTGAACGGCTCCGGCGGCGCGCAGTACCTGCCCACCGTCGGCCGCAACACCCTGCGTCTGCCCATGACGATCAACACCGACGTCCGCGTCGCCCGCGGATTCCGGCTGTTTCGCACGGCGCGCGGACTGCTCAGTGCGGAGGCTTTCAACGTCTTCAACCACCAGAGCATCACCTCGGTGAATCAACGCGCGTTCCTGGTCGGAACAGCCGTCGACGGCGTCACCCCGCTCGTCTTCCAAAGCGCGCAGGAGATCGCCACCGAAGGCCTCAATACCACCGCCTTCGGCACTCCGAACGCAACCGGCAGCAGCCTGAACCGCGAACGGCAGATCGAGCTCGCCTTCCGTATCGCGTTTTAGAGCCGCCCACACCCCACCACCCCGTGTCATCCTTCGCGAAGCGGAGGATCTGCTTTCTTGCAGGCCGAGCATAACGCGCACCGTGATATCGTGGGGCAAACTCACGCTCCCTACATCGCTCGCCGAAGGATTCCCCGCATGACGCCGTGCCGCCTCTCGTTGCGCCGCTTGTTCTCGCCGCTTTTTTCTTTGGCCTTCCTTGCCTTGGCGCTCAGCGTCTCTGCCTCGGCAGCGCCGCTGCTCCTGCGGAATCCGTCGCTCAGCAAGACCCGCATCGCCTTCCTGTATGCCGACGACATCTGGACGGTCTCCCGCGAAGGCGGCGAGGCGCGCCGGCTCACCTCGGTCGGCACTGTCTCCGAAGGCCCGTATTTTTCACCCGACGGCACGGAGATCGCCTACTCCACGCACGATCGCGGTCTGGAGGATGTCTACGTTGTTAGCGCCGAGGGTGGAATCCCGCGCCGTCTGACCTGGAACGCGATGGGCAACTTCGCCACCGGCTGGACGCCCGACGGCAAGGAGGTTCTCTTCGCCTCGCCGCGCACCAGTTACTCGGACTTCTTCAAGCTCTTCCGTACTCACGCCGACGGCACCGGTTTGCCCACCGAGATGCCGCTTCCCACTGCGGAATTCGGCAGCATCTCGCCCGACGGCACGACCCTCGCCTACCAGCCGATCCTGCAGTGGGAGGCCGCGTGGAAGCACTATCGCGGCGGCCAGACCCGGAAGATCTGGCTGGTGAACATGAAGACGCTCGACCTGGTGAAGGTGCCCCGCGAGAACTCCAACGACTTCAACCCGGTGTGGGAAGGCAAGACGGTCTACTTCCTCTCCGATCGCAACGGTCCGGTCTCGCTCTTCAGCTACGAACCTGAAAGCAAAGCGGTGAAGCAGGTCCTTGAAAACCATGGCTACGACTTGAAGAGCGTCGCCGCAGGTCCCGGCGCGCTGGTCTACGAGCAGTTCGGATCGCTCCACCTCTACGACCTCGCCACCCAGAAAGAGCACGCGGTCGAGGTGACGATTCGCGGCGACCTTCCGGAACTGACGCCGCACCTGGCCAACATCCCGGCCAGCGACGTGCAGAACGTAGCCCTCTCGCCCACCGGCGTTCGCGTGGTCGCCGAAGCTCACGGCGAAATCTTCACCCTGCCGGTCGAAAAGGGCGACACGCGCAATCTCACCCGGACCAGCGGCACCGCGGAGCGCGACCCGGCCTGGTCGCCTGACGGAAAATCCAT
>Ga0209208_10007471_pt1 | contig 14782 bp, 4 predicted proteins | sample S1TSphfallax_3_FD_187694 | JGI IMG/M metagenome (GOLD analysis project Ga0209208, IMG submission 187694) | Host-associated microbial communities from peat moss isolated from Minnesota, USA - S1T2_Fd - Sphagnum fallax MG (SPAdes) (version 2) | ecosystem: Host-associated > Plants > Peat moss >...
AAAAACAGCAAAGGTATCTTGCTATTACTTTTTTCCCTCTTACTTCTATTTCTCTTCTTCCATTATTATTCTTCTCTCTTTATTGCTATTACTCTTCTCCTTATTGCTATTATTCTTCTCCCATTATCAATTTTTTCTCTCTTTATTGTTATTACTCTTTTCCCATTGCTCTTATTCTTTTCGTGTTGTTGTTACTATTCTCACATGGTGTTGCTCATTTTCCTTTGATGAAGTAATTAAATTATTAATTATTTAATTATTTAAAATCATTTTAATTAATGAAAAATTTAATAATTAGGTTGTGAAAATGGGATGTGAAAACCAGTTGTTGTATATATGAGGACCGCCCCCCACACTGCTTTTTTCATCCATAAGGAGCCATTCGGATTTAAACCTTTGAAGGTAGGTATTAACCAGTGTTGGGCGGGTATCTGGTTTGGTGGATGGGAACCATTCGTCCCGGTTAGGAAAACCAAACTGGAACTGGCTCTGATTTTTGGAACCGGTTCCATAACCACAAACTGAACCTATTAGGAACCAGACCAGACCCGGAAGGTAACCAGAGGTCAAAACTGGTAGTTAATCACTGGTTCCAGTCTGGGTTACCCGGAACCAGGTCTGGTTTTGGGGGAGAACCGAACTAATCTATTCTTGAGAACCGGAACAGGAGGTTCCTCGCAAAAGTAAAGAACCGTCTAACATGGTTGGCGAAAAGCTAACTCTTGAGACCGAGGTTTTGCCACATGTATGCTTGGGGTTGGAATCCCCATTTGTGCATGGGTGGCGAAAATTGGCGATACTCGAGGTCCGTGCGCCGGTCGAGAGTCGAGAGGTGAGAGACGAGGTCGAGAGTCAGTCGAGGAAGAGAGAGCCTGGGTTGAGGAGAGAAATTGGAGCGTGTTTATGAGAAGATCGCGACCAATTCAGCGTTGCGGGTGACTGACGTCTCGTCGATTCATTCATCTTCTCATCTGAGGTGTGATTTTCGGACTTTTTCTTGAAAGATTTGGTCCACTATCGTCCAAGATCCACTGTTTTTCTTCGTGAGAACGCACCACCGTCCGGCTTTCTTAGTTTTCCCTTGACCTGTTCAAGGTCCTAAGTGCAGTTTTTCAGTTGTGTGCGGTTTTCTTGAGCCTTCCTCTCTTGGGGGAATTCCGACTGTTTGCAGCTCAAGTTGATCCTTTTGTTCTTGGTTTTCTATTTTCCTTTTGTCTTTCGTTTTCCGACCGGCGGGCGGAAAAGTATTGGGGAATTGTTGTAGTCCAGAACTTTCTTGGCGTGCAGAAGACTCGTGGAGCGTCTTTTTCGGTACATATTTTTTGCTGTTTTGTTTTCGTCTAGTTGTAAATCGAAGGCTCATCCTCACAGCAATTGGAGTACGTGCTCGTCTATTGTGAACATAGAAATCGAAGAGCAGTCTCTCTTAAGACATCAACCGCTAAGTTCATTCGCGATCGAGAGATTTCTTTTATTTCGACTTTGTTCTTTTTCCCAAGTCAAGGCGGTGCGCTGTGGAAATTGCAGAACTTGTGGAATTTCTGTAAACAAAGGTACAATGGAATTGATTCCGAGGTCAATAGTTGCACAAAACTTGTTCGAGCAGCGGTTTCCAAAAGAAAACTGTCAATGATCTACAGTTGAAGAAATATCGACGCACTTTTGTTTTTCGTGATGTCATGAGTGCGCGAGTACATAGTGCCTGAGGAAATTGACATTCTGCAGCGAACCACGATTCGATTAAGTTTTGCATCCGAAGCAAATACAATCTTTGTTACAAGATCGAGCGACTTCGAGCGGTTTGGCCCCCCTATCGTGCACAGAAGTTAAGCGACTGCAGATCGTCAATTTGCTCGCAACAACTTCCTCTTGCACCTTGCAGCTCGAAGGAAATCCTTGGAACGAGGTCTTGTAGGCCATCGCAATTCCAGTTGTCGACCTGGTTTTGTCTTGCTTTCAAGTACCAGGCACAAGAATTCAGACCTTAGAGAGGGGAGAGAGCTATATACAACGTCAGCTTATCGGGTTCATGGTCGGTGTATGAGCGATGAGCGATAGTCTGGAGTTCAAGTCTCGCAAGGATCTGAAGGAGCTCTGTAAACAATTCGGCATCCGAACTGCCGGCGTGAAAGTAAGCACTTGCACTCCTGCCACAGGATTCAGTCATGGTTTTAGATCATAGATTTCTGCCCGACCGTGAAATGCTTAAATGATGCTCCTTGCAAGTTCAGCTTTTTGTTGGATCTTTGTGTTTTCGCCTGAGCTCCTTTGATGCTTCTGCGATAACCTACATGTGATGAAACTATAGAGTTGACGGTGTTGTTTGGTGATCAATTCATGACGATGCTGTTGTTGTTTTTTATCACTACTGACAGCATGAGGACTTAGTACACGTGCTTCGCACCAAGTTACATGCTAAGGATGAAGTCACAACCTGCAGGTATGCTGCTTTCTGAGGATTTACCTCTTCCCAAGAACTGGCATCATGTTCTTCTTGTTGAGCTTCTTGATTTGGTTTGTTGGTTTTTTTTTGTTTATGTGGCAGACCTGTACATTCCTTCTTGACATGGTGTAACTTAGAGGCAGCTGGTATCCCTGAAGCTCATGTTTGGTGCCTGGAGTTCTTACAGCAGTAGAGGAAACCAACATGTGTAAGAACATGTGTGTCATGGTGCAGTAGATAATATTAAGGGGTTGAAACATGTTATGATGAGTTATGGATGCCAAGGTTGAAGTCTTCTTTTGAGGATTGCATTGGACATGTGGCATTTATGTGTTGGTCTATTGTCCCAAATTATTGTGTTTTCATTGTGATTTTAACATTACAGTTTCCCTCAGGACATGGTGTAACTTAAAAGCAATTGGTAGAGTGGTGCCTAGAGTTCTTACAGTAGTAAAGAAAATTGAGAAAATGTATGTCATGGTGCAATAGATAATATCAAGGGATGAAAACACGGTATAATGAGTTAGGGACATCAAGGTTGAAGTCTTTTCAAGGACTGCATTTGATATGTGATATTCATGTGTTGGTCTATTGTTCCAAATTATTGAACTCTCATTGTGATTTTTCAAAGATTCACAATTACAGTTTTAAACACTGTCCACATCTCATAGTGCCTCCTTTTATTAGGTTTACACCCTAAGCTCTGTTTGGAGAACTCCAAGTCAATTGATCAAACTTTGAGCTCAAGAGTCCATTGATTTAAGTTTCAAGAATTTGTACTGGACAGTGGAAATGACGGGGGCATACATGCTGCCATAAAATTTCGTATGTTGAACAGGTCCCCAAGGTCACCAAGCTTGCGGGGAATCAGAAATGGACTTTCAATGAAAGATGATCAGCTAATTTCTAGGATTGACAACCGCAGCAAGTCTGGCCGAAAAACTCCAAGGAAGAAGCTATCCCTGAGCAGCTTTGAGCGAACTCCAGGCCCAACAGTTCTTCGTTCCAACGGCAACTCTGCAAGGCTCTTTGCACACGGTTCAGACTTTCTAGCTGAGGAGGAGAATGGAGATGCTTTCTCATCAGCAGATATGGACTCACTCTGCAGCCTTGCAGATCTGCCTAGTGAGTGCTGCTATTTTGATGACATGATCCCAGCCTATCCCTTTGAGATTGCAGCTGAAGAATTTGAGCATGACACATCAATGAGCTCCAAAACACAAAATTTCCTTGAAGAAGATCATCAATTTGGACATGATATTGCATCATCTAAAACACATGTTCCAATTAGCAACAGCAGCTGCGCTGTGGCCAGTGACCTCTTAGACTCCCTACAAACTGCATTCAGTGATGAGCTCCTGTCATTATACACTACTGCACCTGATGAAGAACTATCATTGTTTGCCATCCCAGACTGGGTTACAAGTACATCTGTTGTTGATGATCCTCCTCTACTTGATTGGGAAAAGAAACTTCATTCAGACTTTGTGGCAGCAAAAGGACCTCATATTTCTGAAGGAAATCATCTCGGAGAAGAAGCACCTATGACCGGGCCTGCTGAGTCTTTAGGAGGAGGAGGAGGTCCACCAGATTGTGGAGGTGCAGCAGGGACAGTGACAGAAGAGCATGATGCAGCAGCAGAGTTTGAATCTACCCTTGAACAGCACAATCCAGTGATGAGTGTGGCATCATCATCACCTGCTGCTAGAGAACTTGGTGAAGATTCAGAGGCTCAATGTTTGCCTACTTCCAGTCGATCATCCACAGAGGATATCACATTTGACAGCTTAGGGTTTCGTGAGGAGGAATATGTGACCTCAGACGAGCCATTTTCAGAGCTTTCTTTGCTTCCAGCTACTGTAACAGATTTGGTTGATTCAATATTGTTGGTGGAGGCTGAAGAAGGTCATCATCACCTTCCTACTACAGAGAGCTTGGTGGATCATGGGTTGTTGTTGGTTAAGGAGTTACAGGTGGAGGAGCATACAGATGATCACACCCTGCAGCCAGTTGGACTTCTTGGCACGCTGGATGATCATCATACTGCATCTCAGGTGCAGCAGCAGCTTGTCAAAACGGATTCAACAACACAGCAGGTTCAACAAGAAGATGAAGGGATCGACTTCACTAAAAGATCTGCAGCAGCAGGTGATCATAATGCACCTGCAGATGCTTTTCTGCAACCAATTGACAATGGTCTTCAAGAAGCTAAATTTGTTGAAGAGGAAGCTCTTGGATCTGCAGCAGCTGATCATAATACACCTGCAGACACTTTGAGTCCACAACCAATTGACAACTGTCTTGAAGCTAAATCTGTTGAAAAGGAAGCTCTTGGATCTGCAGCAGCTGATCATAACACATCTGCAGACACTTTGAATCTACAACCACTTGACAACAGTCTTGAAGCTAAATCTGTTGAAAATGAAGCTCTTGTCTCTGACGACATGGCAGCAAACTCTTTGCCAATGTCTATTTCTGAGCACACTGTAGGTGATACTACAAAGGTGTGTTACAAGACACTGGCAGTCAGACGTATGCTCAGTACAGTTTGTACAATTTTTGCACTATACATCATATGTTGTTTTATGGTTGTTTTTTTTCCTGATATGTGCAGATTTAGGTGTAAACCCTAAAACCTAAATCCTAAGGGGTAATAAAAATTCTGTTGTTGTGAACTCAGTATTTCATATTGTGAACTGTGCTTTCACTTCAGGGCCACAACACTGCTGTGGAGATCAGAAGGGAGACTTCCTTGGGGAAGGTCGGGTTTCCACTCTCTGTGATTCTTTGGTGTGCTTGGTTATGTTCGAGCTGCAGAAATTGAAGATTTTTTATATCCACCTACAAATTTCAGGGGTATGTGATCCAGTGGGCAACTTCTTTCCAGTTTTGTTGTTGAAATTCCATCGGTCAAAAAATTCTCTAGTGTATTATCATGTGTCCCATACCCTTCACAAACACATTTTGAAATTGCTTTGAAAAAAAGAAGGGGTGTTAAATGGCAACATGCAACTCACTATTTTCCTTTTGCTAGCCTGGTGAGAGTGCGTTACACTCTGTGCACACATGGTGATGAAAAACCAAGTAAAACAAAATATAGACAGAATTTTATTTTATTTTTCTTATACCAAAAATCTTACCCATTCCCAGGGTGCTCCAGGCAGGTTTGCCAGAAATAAGCACACTCAAAATGCAAAGGAATTTTTTTCCTAAAAATTCCTTCCTTTTGTGTGTTGTGTTGAAAGGCATGTAAATGTAAAAGTCCAATATTCTTTTAGTTTTTGTTGTGGTTAGGATATTATAGGACAGCCAGATATAAGTTGGACTAAAATCTACTTCCGGGTAGTACTTGTACTCTTCCATCAATTTTCCCAAAAACAAAATGTGGATTCATATTGTTGATAGAGAAGAAACCCACAAGTAAAACAATCTGCAAAGAGTTAGGACTGAAACTCTTAGTTTGGGTTGTTCTTGGGTGGTGGGCACCTCTGTTTTTCTTTGGGGTCTAAGGTTGTCTCTAATTATCATGAAGGATTGAGAGAGGAAGAAACATGATTTAAAACAACATGAACCAGACTAAGTCCCTCCCTCTATGTATCACCATGACAGTTCAATTGTGAACTCATGTGCAACCAGGTATAATATCAAGTGTGTACAAATAAACAAGTTCTGATTATGCCACAAGAAGGCGACAGCATTCATCTCTCAAGAAGACGGGTCCAAAGAAGGCATTTTATTCCAAATATCATTAAAGGACATGTGTGCTTTGTCTCATCTGGTGCCTGCTTTTGGCGCATTGAGCTTCTTGTTTTTAAAGATTTTTGTTGACTCAAAAATATTGATTTTGGCCTCCACAAAGAAATTTTACGAAAAATTAATAATACTCAAGATTTGATAAACAAAAAATGCATGCTCTCCAAGTTCCAAAGTATCATTAATTCGTACTATAACTATGGAGGACATTCAGCAAATGAACTTCCCATTGATTTCATTGATCACAACAATCTTACTAAACTTTATTGTGCATTCACACTTGATGTTAAATCAATGTTAAAATGAAAATCTAGGTGGCATCCTAGGTGGCACCCAATGTTAAATGGGTGATAGCTTAATGTTAAATGAATGTTAGTTTAACACAAAATCTTCACAATAAGTAAGTTTAAGTGTTAAAGGACTTGTATGGTGTTAAGGGACTCAACACAAGAGTCCCTAACATCAAGTGTGAATGCGCCTTAATATAGCTTAGTTGTCACATTTTGTTCATTAAACAAATGATTTTGTCCCTACATTGAGTACTTTCAAACTTAGTTAATAGAGATGTTTACCTTATAATAAGAACCTTGTGACCTTGAGAGAATGAGAAGGAGTTGGCACTTTTTGAGGTATTGGACTTGCAATCCAAGTTAATAAGGCCACATAAATACACAAGCCTTACCCATCTATTTTAAACGAAATAAAATGATTGAAATGATTGAGAATAATACGATTGTAATATAAAATTGCATTATTGTGATATGTTAGAAACATTTATGTTTAAGGTGTTTATTGGATAAAGATAATGTATTTTTGAAGAATAATGTTTGTAATATTAGATTATATTAGGAAATATCATTTATGACTATACAGTAAGTTAAACTACAAAAAAATTATGAAATAGTGATCTTTTGTTTTTAAATGAATAAAGAATATTTGTCTTGTATTATTCAATCTTGGATTTTATATTAAATGATAATCACGATAAAACGTTCGTGTGGAAACGTAACAATGTTTAAGGAGATATTGGTTGCAAATATTTGGTATTTGTAATTGAATTTAGTCTAGATTTTGATTTGTGAAAACATTATCAATTTGTCTTTTAATATTTGAAGGTTAAATTAAGAATCCAAAACACTAGAACCTTGATTTCAACATTAAATCAATCAACTTAGGACTTTTACAAATTTAAAATCATTATGTAAATTAAGTGCATAGTTACAAAAATCATGAATGTTAATCTAAACATGAGATTTATGAAATAAAATGTTAGTTAGACCCTCATTTTATAATCAAGAAACTAAAAGCCTATGCAAGTATGGAATGTGTGAACCAAAACCCTAATTTATAAAGCAAAACATTATGCATCCTAACTTAGTAATAAAAAAAAGAAAATTTCATAAACTTGACAATGTAAAATGTTTGAACTCTAACTTGAATGTGATGTCTATAAACTGGTCTTTTTAAAATCCTAACTTGAGAATTTTAAAAAATCTTCATTTGAAAATCTATTTAGACAAGAACCTTAATTTGACATGAAATTTATAAATTTAAACATTATCTTTTATGTAATTGCACAAAAGACCAAATAGAAACAAAAATTATAAAACATAAAAAATTGAAAAAGAAATACAAAGGAAATAACCCCAACCTAACAAAAAACAACATGCAGCACAAGAAACCCAAAAAAAAGAAAAATCCCCCTTCAAGCTTCACATCACCTTTACAACAACAAAAAATCAGACTTGCAACATAAGAAACAAAAAACCAAACACCTTTTTCTCCTTCCAAACTTCACACCACTTCTATAAGAAAAAAACACAAAAAAAGAAGAGAGGGGACCCATGACCCAAATGACAATAATAAATTCAAAAACAACAAGACAAAACACCAAAAATAAAATAAAAAAAACAAAATGACAGACAACAAAAATAAAAAACAGAAACAAACAAATAAAAACACGCACACAAACAATAGTTTAACTATTTAAATTCAAACAACTAACTATAAACAAAACAAAAAATGCACATATCTCATGACATTTTGAGTGTTCCTTTCATGAAGCACCAATGTGCACAATACAAAAAAGAACATTATAAGCATAATGCAATGTGAACATGTGATAAATAAACAATAAAATCACAATGGTGTGAACATTACCATTTAAGGTAACATCCTAGCACCAATGTTGGATGCAATAGTTTTTCCTTTTGAGGGGGCAAAGCTTAACATATAGCATCTTGACTAGGACCCCATTCAAACAAGTTGAAATTGTCAATTCCAATGAATAATAGTTATAACCAAATGGCATAATAAACCTTCCAAAAATGATGTCGAGCTTAAATGAAATGTAAGCATTCAAAGAAATTTCCTAGTCTAAAATGGAGGCAAGTTTATACGGTGTATTTTACCTCCACAATGGGGAGGGAATATTTGATTTTAAAGAAGGTTCATACAAGCATCATGCAAGTTTTTTTTAATGTACCCATATAATAAGGTACATTATGAAAAAAATCATTTATTTGGCCAACAAGGGTGTCTTGCAACTTTAGAACAAGGGAGTTACCATTATTACCTTGGGATGAGTTAAGAGGCATGTCATAATTGTTGTCACGATAAAAATTACAATATTCACAAAAGGCAAAACAAACTTTTCAAATGTGTGCTCAATTATAGATTTTACCTCTTTAGTTAAGGCTTTGTGTGATGGAAACATCACATATAGGTCCCTTTTCAAAGCAAAGTGCTTTATTTATATGTTTCAACCATGTTTAAAAGAGGCAAACCTTTCACACAAGCAACACAAGATCATCAATGAAACATTTTTGTTGTTTTTCACCTTTTTTGTAAGGTGTAGTATTACTGAAAATTTGTTGAAAACAAAAAAATGTTGATATTCTAAAATCAATGACTTTGACTTTGGTTTGAACACAATTAATAAGAATGATGGTTGTCATTAAACAAAGCTTACTTTCAAGCCAAAAGAACCTTGAGCTTGTTGGGCTTTGCAAATGTGAAAACATTTGACAAACACAACATTTGAAAACGTTTTTAGTCATGGTTTATGGTAGTTGTGAAAAAATATATATTATCACAAAAACAACACATGAGACAAGCCATATGAAAAGACAATGTTACTACAATGCAAACATGATGAACAACAACATGGAAACTTGCAAAAAAAACTTAGTTCTAAGGTTTAATACAATGTTATTAAAGTATAATGTTTAGTTCATAAAAATCAAAGTTTAAATCCTATTTACCCAAAACCTTTTACCTAGATCTTATAAATGTTTCCCCCCTTTGTGTACCAACATGTCTTGCACATATCCCAAGGTTATGCATAGGGTTTTTTTTTTTAAAACCACATAAATAATTAAGTTAATTCACATACCTTGTAGATATTTGATAAATATATTTGGATAAAAGTTATAATTGCACAACATTGGTTTTCATGTTTTGTGATTCCTATCATTAATGATATAAGTTCTTAAAATCATTAAGGTTTATCATAACCATTAATTTTACATATGTCTTGTTTGATTGTGTCCATTTGCCCCTTTCCATATGCCATGTAGTGTTTAGATGAAAACATAACCAAAATTGGGTGCATAGTAAACTATCGTTTTAGGTAGGTCTTTACATTGGGGTGAATGCCAGCTATAATGGCTCACTTTTTGCATCCCATTACAATTTTTTACAAGGTGTAATGAATTAACATGCCATAAAACCATTTACATGCACAATTGGGACTTGGTTTAAGATTACCAACTTCATAAAACCATTTATATAATTTGTGCACAACAAATGTGCACCCAATATGTAGTAATGAACTTTTGAAGTGAAAACATATGGACTGTTTTAACCATCTGTACTTCCCATACACATGAAATTTTCAATATCATTTTTTGAAAATATATCTTATAAGGACTTAATATTTGATGGATGAAAGAAAAAGAAACATAGATTTGAAAACTTCATTACAAAAGGTTCAACCAAAACATAGTTATGGACTTTTGAATGACCAAAATTTGGACCTTATTTTCAAAAGTTTCTACATGGGTCATTTTTTGTTGGATTGGTGATTTTTTCCCTTGTAAAATGTATGTCAAATAATTAGCTCATAAACCAACCCATAATCCCCCATTTATGCTAATTTGACACAAAAAAATGGACTTTTAAGGACTTTTTATCTACTAAAAATGAACCACTCAACCCTGCATCTACCCATTAGCAATGCCCTCATAATGGTGAATTGTAAGTTTGGTTTTTGAAAGAAACCAAAACCTTTGGTCAAAAATAAATTTGAACTCTTCTTTGGTCTTTCATTGTTGTTGTCAGGTATAGTGATTTTCAGGTAGTGCAAGATTTAATCATTTGGAATCCAATACCCAATTGGTTCAGGTAAGGCAGGACTAGTACATACATTAATTCCCTCAGGAGTTACTTGTTTGAAAACACACAATGTTCATTGCAATTTCTTCCCACATTATGGCAGATGAAATCAGAAGATCATAACTCTAGCACATACCTGGTGGCAGCTTCACCAATATCATGAACATGATTTGTTCCTTTTTTGCTGCAAGCCCATGTCTGCATATTAGTGATATCAATGGTGAAGAAATGAGCATTTACAAATCAAACAAAAAATAAATTAACAGTGCTATGATGCTACCTGCAAATGCTTGAAAAACTGATGTTGTCCACAGAACTATTTTCAGCTATATATTAACCTTCTGAATCAAACAAATGTATTCAACCTGCATAAAGAGGCCAGTCACAAAATTCACATTGGCTTCACTGTCAGTGTGCCACTGGAGGCAGCACTCTTTTTTGACCTGTTTCTGGTGATGGACTGTTTGTGGCTCCCACAGAAAATTGTTGCAAAAATCACTCATTTTCTTTTGGGGTCCATCCTGTAAAATCCTCTGCTGAGAATTCATAAGTCTCCTCAGAGCCCTTCCTTACATCCACTCCTTGCTGTGCAAGAAAATCTTCAACACTGCCTGGCTCCCCAAACCAGCCTAAACGATCTGCTATCAAATGAAGATTGCGGCATTGTGGACACCGCACAATAACAATCCCATTGTCATATGTGTCTCTGCTCATTGTCTTTGCTGATCGTGTGTCACATACTTTACAGGTAAACATCATGATTAAATCATGTCTCTTTGAGATTGCCGAAAGTGTAGCGTTAGTAGTAGGTTTGGATCCTGCATCACCACCACCACTGGATACTCCACTCTGGTCTAGCAATATGTCACTACCTGATCCTTCTTTCGATGAGGTACAATATCCTTCACAAGAAGATTCTGAGTAGCATCCCATTCCCGGAAAATTGTAGCCAACAAGCACGTAACAAGCATACCAATGTAAGTTGTGCCTTGAAAGAGATGGCTTGATCGGCAGGAAAGACAACTTTGAGCAGTTGACACCAGATTCACAGCTCCCCAGAAAAGAACCTGGATAGAGAGAGACCTGTGTTTATTCAAATAAAATTCCAGAAAACAAAAGCCAATGGACAAGGAGCCAAGAACGAGGATAAACTTGTAAACCAAGTGAGTGCGTCAAGAAGCATAGAATCTGAGTGACCTTAGAGCAACTCCACCGGTGCTCAGTATGTGACCCTGGAAATTAAAATTGGACGAAGAAAAGCCAAAACATGCCAGTTTGGCTCAGCAGAACACTTTTGGACCAAAATTTTTTCACAGTTTGCTGAGGTTGGTAAAAGGCACAACAAAGCCTAACACCTACCAGAGAAGAGTGTAATATCTATGTGCAGTCCCAATTTTAGTTTTATGGGTTGGGGTTGGAAAAAGGTAAATAACTAAACTTGGATATGAGAAATATTTTTGGACGGATGTATACTGAGCACTGCTGGAGATGCTCTTAGAGCACAATCTTCTCACAATCAGATCAGTCCCCATTGCCAGACTTTTGCCTTCACTGGCTGGTCGAATTCACCTTCTGTGTTATCTAGCTATCACTATCACACTGACGAGTTACAAAGTAAAAGAGTCTAAGAGGAGAGGAGCTCAAAAATGGGAGAGAACAATTGATGAGGGTAAGAAAAATTCGCCATAATTGAAGAATCAAATCCTGCAATTCTACTATCAGATAGCTGAGTCCTATTCACAATGCCTGACGATAAGACACCTGAACCTGAAGGTATCTAGAGGAGACTACAACCTCGAGAGCAGACCATCACTACTATGTCCACCCAGTGACTTTGATCAAAAGTTTGATCTGCTTTACTGTTCTTGGCAATTCGACAAAGGAAAAAAGCGAGGTGAAGTCTGTCCTGCATTTTTGTAAATATCAGAAAAGTGGTCTACAAAACGATTTATGCAGCAAATTTGTAAAGTTTTCCCAAATTCCCAAACCCTAGAAATTTCAGCAAGCTTGCATTGGGTTTTGGCTATCGAGGATCTCCCAAACTGCGACCCTAAAAAGAGGGGAGAGAGAAGGGCAAAAAAGGAAAAAACAAAAAACAAAAAACCTGAAGAAGGATTGGGGACACAACGGCGGGAAGAAGAAGCTTGGTGCCTCAAGAATGACCTCAGCTGACGCCCAGCTGCCCTCATCGCCATACTGCCGCCCAGTACAACCACAACCAAAACCCACCAAAATTGCTACTAAGTTCAAGCTCCTTCAGATTTTATTATTTTGGTCGTCACTGCAAAAAATTCAGAGAGGTTTCTTGGCCGCAAGTCGTTCGTAGTCCTCAACACCAAAATCAAACATGGCCACTGTCGATCGAAGCACTGTGGAAGCAGAAAGGAGAAGAAGCGAAGCCCATAAAACCCTAACTGCAACTTCTGTATTTAAACTAGACGTTTCCAGAGACCTGTCCGAAGTCTAAAATCCATTCACAGAGTTTTTGAACGTTTGATCCTTCCTGAATTTGTTGACTATTAATTTCTCGTTTGGGGTTTAGGGTTTCTGAAAAATGAAGTTTGTTGGCTCTAATTTGTTTGGCTAATTTGTTGGGTTTTCATAGTCTCTGGAGTCTGTAGATTTGTTGGGAGACTCTAGAGACCTGGGAACCATGTGGTTTTCTTACAATTTGTTGATATCGAAATTTTTGGGAAATAGAAAAAAAATTCTCAATTTTTTTGGTTAAAAAAACCTAAAGATTTCTTGGAGGAAAAACACTGATTTGAACTTTATTGTAAGTGGCAAGGCCATTATACTTCATAGGCCTTGAGTGAACCAACACCTGCATTGGTACCATGGTAAAAACCCAAAGTGTTTTTTTGTTGGTTCAGAACATTATAGATATCCCATCTATGCTAAGCAGAGTGACACAAGGTAAGCAGGCACACACTGCAATTGGGAAAACCTAAACTGGGTCATCGATGATGACACTAAAAGGCAAAATTGTGGAAATCGCAAAGTGAAAAAGAGTGTGTAAAAAAAGGCTTAGGGTTTAGGGTTTTAGTTGTTCTTGACAAATCATGATGAATAGGCTTTAGGCTTTTGGTTGTTTCCAATGAGTGCAACAAGGAGGAGTGTAATGGTAACACCAAGGTCCTCTTCTTTTCTCTCATTTCCTTCTTTTTCTTCTTGTGAGTTCTAAGACTTTGGTTGCTCCGGTAATTGATCCTTGGGACTTATAGTTGGAGAGCTTTTTAGCCCTTATTTTGCCTATGAAGACTTTGGTTACTTTAGCAACCAATGTTTGAGATTGGAGATGAAATTTGAAAGTTGGTATACGTAGTTTGGAATATATTATTCACCCAAAATTTCTATAGATTTTCTTTATAGACCTATTGGTTCTTTCAAACCTATTGTCATAAGTATGTAAGGCATCCTCTCTCATGGGTACAAAATGTCTCGTGTCACTTGGTTCATCACTTTTTATTGAATCCCTTAGTTCACGTTGTCCATTTGTTAACACACACAGTCATACATTCCTTTTTCACCTTTCTCTATGCAAACACCTCTTTGCCCCAAACCCCTATATTTCTTAGGAACCATGTATTAACCATTATCTCCCAAGATTGACCCCTACCTTTTCAGTAAACACAATCTCCCAACTTATACCTTTCCAATCCTTATCAAAGGTGCACAAGCTTTGTCAACCCCCTCCCCACATCAATAGCCCCAACATTGGCTATTGCCCCAAACCCCCATCCCCTAGCCTTCACATTTGACCTCTTGTGACACCCGTGGACACCAATTTACTCACCAAGGGTTAACTTGACATCAAGATTTTTATAGATTATCCAATGAAACCAATCCAAGTCCTCATGATTGTTCAGACTTTAAATTTTATAATTGTTCTTTTCCCACATATTTCAACTTGAATTTATATTTTAACTTTGGACATCCTTAGGGCTTTCCACTTAAGATTTTTGTATCTTTGATTATATATCGACAATTTTATACTTTTTGATGTGAAATGACTTTTTAAATTTCCACTTGATTGCCTATTAGGATCTTTATGATGTGATAGGCATTTGCTTTTATTATTACCTCAATGGTGTTTGGTGTGACCCAAGTGGTGGGCTAGTTGTGCAGAACGAAACTTGAACTTGACTCAAGTGTTTTTTAACAAGTCATCAAAAAAACTTGCAAGAGGAA
>Ga0209208_10007472_pt1 | contig 14780 bp, 14 predicted proteins | sample S1TSphfallax_3_FD_187694 | JGI IMG/M metagenome (GOLD analysis project Ga0209208, IMG submission 187694) | Host-associated microbial communities from peat moss isolated from Minnesota, USA - S1T2_Fd - Sphagnum fallax MG (SPAdes) (version 2) | ecosystem: Host-associated > Plants > Peat moss >...
CCAAAACGTGAATTGATCACTCAAATTATTCCTATTACAGCAATCTATGTTTCGTCACAACACTTACAAATTATGGATCTGACCCAATGATTGAACTCTAGCACATGCATACAATCTCACTAAGACTAAACTGATGGTGAAACCCTTGGGAGGCTCACATGGAGTGTGTCAGCCTGTCCTAAGATTTAAATGAGAGAGAACCATGATTGTGAACCCATGATAGAGAACCCACAAAGAGTGTGCTGCTTCTGTGAGTACCATTTTCCACTGATGAACATTCCCAGAACCTGCTCTTGAAAGATATTGATATGCAGTCTTTTAACTGTTGTTTATTTGGCATTTTCCTGACGTATCAGGGAATTAATAAAATAGTGAGCACAAGAAGTCACTTACGACTGGATGACACTGTGAAAACACTCTCAAACTCCATAGAAGAATTGGTCCCAGCTGCACTGAAGATGGCTGATGGATTACTATGACAACATGGTAACCCTAAAGCCGCATGGCTAGCAAATAGCCAGCTAATGATTTCTGTGAAAATCCCCCTCACTCCACCACCACCACAAAGAGTTGTTCTGCTTCTGCTTTTGCCATCACAAAAGGTTGACAACAGATGGACCCTCCAGATTTTTTGAATCTGATCAATCACCAGCCTGAAAAATGTGAAATGCCATATTCTTGAACAGGTTTCATACCAATTTTATGAAAATTTCATTTGCACGTGGAACTATCGAGACTTTAAGGTGGCAGGTGTTCAAAGTAGATGTGGCAATGTGCTGCCTGATGTTCATTGCAAATGAACAAGGGGTACATGTTACTAAGGCTAGATGCAAATTGTTTGTGAACATGGCAAAAGCTTAGCTTGAGCTGGGAACCAAATTGCAAGTAACAACTGCAGACCTAGCTAAATTACGTTGCCTGCACTTTTTTTCTTTAAATTTCATCTTGCATTCAAATGACCTAACCATACGATACAGATCCATTATTTTTCATGACTTTGTTTGAATCTCTGCCATAAGAGGCAGAACAATTACCCAATAAGCCGCTTGTTTACTACTAGGGTGGCCACTCTTGGCTGTCCCTTTCTTGCCGATTTCTGTAGCAACTCTGGGCTTAAACTATTTCTGCTCCTTGTAGGGGTAGCAGCATTGTAAAGATATTTGGCTGGCTGTATATATGTAGGAAGAAAAACTTCCACATTTTCTTTCCCAAAACAAAATGCGGCCAAGTCTAAAAGGGTGCAAACTGAAAACCCTAATGCAAAGAGAGGGACGTGCAAATAGCCAGGACTAGGAACGTTACTTGGCCGTGAAAAGACTCCAGATTCCAGCTTCCGAAGCTTCGTACCCTGTGTGTTCTTTGCTTTGGAGACCTCTACAGAAGCTTGAAGGCAAACCTTCTTGCGCAAACCCTAAACGCTGTGCACGAAAAGGCAGAAAACGAGAACAGCTTCGTACCGGAGAGCTTGGCAAGAGTGGTTGTTCCATAGGATGTTCCCGAAGTTCCCCACTACATCGTCAGTCAAACTCATTTCATGTTCCCAAAGTTCCCAAAGACTTGCTGTTTCTGAACCCGATGATGATCTGATGGGTGGACCCTCTGGAATAATGGGTATAGAGGTCGGGTGAAACCCTAATTCATGTTCCCAAAGTTCCCCACTACAACCATCATCCATAAACTAAGTTCCCAATTTTCGATCCCCCAATTCACTTTTGCATTTTCTCAAAGATCCCAATGACTTGAGGTTTCCGAAACCGATGATCCGATGGGTGGGACCCTCTGGAATAATGGGTGAGGAGGTCAGGCGAAACCCTAAAATCCCAAAGCCCTAACAAAAAGGCTGAGGTCCATGCGCTGTGGTTTCTCTCTCTCGTCTCTTTTGTTGCAGCGCAGCAGCCGTGCCGTGTGCGATATCTTCCTGTCGCTCCTCCGTCGTCGTCAGCAACCATGGTACTTACGCTGACATTTTCTATTCCAGTTTCGTTTCATTTCGTCTTCTTGACGAAAGGGACTTTTTGTATTTTGGCCTAAAATGTGGAAAGTTAGTTCGTTTGGTGTCTTGATTTTTCTTGTGTGTTGTTTGTTTCGATTGGTGTCTTGTCTTGTCTTATGTGTTGTTGGTTCCTGGGAAGAAACGTGAGGTAATGTTTGAAGCGTTGGGTCTTGTTCCAGCAGCATGTTTCTTTAACTCGGAGTTGTGTCAGTCCTTCGATGATATTAGTATTCTCAGGCTTTGGAAGATGTTTTCTTTGGCGGCTTTGGGGTATGTGTCGGTCTTTCTGTCTTTAAAAGGCTTTTGGCCTCGACCTTAGATGAAAGGTTACACCTTCGCTCTGGTCTGTCTCATGAAGGTGTGTGTACTTGGTAGAGAGACACAGTCCAGTAGACTCCAGTAATCTCGAAATGTGCATGTAAGTATTTTTTACAATCAGCATGAGTGTTACAAATCGGTAGCCCTGGTGTAAGGGACCTACATATTGTATTTGTTTCTGGTATGATGAGCACTCAAATCAGGGATCAAGCTTCAATTTCATTGCTTTACCTGAGCATGCTACTCAAAGACGTCTTGAACATTCCTTTCTGTAGTTTGAGTATGTGTAAACCCTGGGTCTATGTTATGTTTACAGTTTATCTTGCCAAATTATTTTATTTTATTTTTTCTTTACTTCACAAGATAAGACACCAGGACTATAGTGCTTAGACAACATATGGAATTCAGGGTTTATACTTCTGGGCTTTTCTTAGGAAGCATGTTAGCTTGACTGTTGTATGTTTGTCTGCAGGGTAAGGGAACAGGTAGTTTTGGCAAGCGCCGGAACAAGTCTCACACACTGTGCAGGCGCTGTGGTCGCCGCAGTTTCCACATTCAGAAAAGCCGGTGCTCAGCTTGTGCTTATCCTGCAACACGCATCCGCACCTGTAAGTTCTTGATCCATTACTTGTCTAACTAATTGGACCATGGATATAGTATGCTGGGTTGTGAACTGATGTGAATTTTCTCTTACAGGGTGTCTTGATTGTAGGTATTTCTTAGAATCATTTTGTGTCAATAGTAGTGGTGATTTTAGTATCTACAACTAATATTCACAATTGAATTTTTTGGTGATTTCTGCCATTGGTCTCTCTTTTGTTTGCGCTTTTTTCGCAGACAACTGGAGTGTGAAGGCCATCAGGAGGAAGACAACAGGAACAGGTCGCATGCGTCATCTGCGAAACTTGCCCCGTCGCTTCAAGAACAATTTCAGAGAAGGTATGCAGCTTTCATAGTAGCAGAATTAACCATGCTTCTCTCTCCTTGCACAATCATTCAAATTGCAATCTGCAATACCTATGCATCCATTCACAGTGAAGCTGCTCTCCATACACTTTCTCTTCTCTTCTTACACTGTTTTCAAAATTGCTGGACTTGAAACATTATGATCTATTTTGCCTGCTTTGACAACTACATCTGCTGTGATGCAGGGTCCCAGGCACCACCAAGGGTCAAAGCAGCTGCAACTTAAAACTTGCCTTGTTGAATAGTTAAAGGCTGGAATGTAGTCGTCAGAGTGATGCCCATTGGCTCACCTAGTTGGGAGCTGATTGGGAGCTGATGTAAGGATAAAAGGCAATTTGCAGGGATTTGTTTCCTGCTTCTGGCTTTGTTGGGTGAATGAAGCAGTTTTCAAGGCTACAATGCTAATTTAAGAGCAGTTCTACATGAGAATTGGTTTGAAAGCATGCTACTCCATTCCTCTTGTTGCTTGGCAAGTTTTGCATTTGACAATATTTTATGCACACATCAGATTGCATTGATGTACCCACTGTTGTTTGATACACTCTAAAAGTACTTAATGGCTTAGGATTAATATAAGAGTCTTTTTGTGTCCACTATGCATATCAGGTTACAATTTGCCAGTTTCTTATGTTAATTGTGCTGAATCGATGTACTTAATTTCAAAGAGAACCTGAAAGTGACTTCCAGCAACCAAACCTGTGAACTAAATCCTTTTACATGAATTTGAGCACCTCAATGCACACCTTTTACAGGTATTGAACTAAACCCTTTTACATGAATGTGAGGTCATTTGTATTTTCTCTGACACCACAAGTTGGATGGGCTGACTTAAAACCTTCTTGTGTCTTTTGTTTCCAAGTTTCCCCTTCTTGCAGCTCATGCAAATGCTACCTTACCTGAAAACCTGGCAAGACTTTAATTGACTTCTTAAGCAATCCGGCAATGGACTTACAAATATAGGCATTCACTTCTTGATTTGAGAGGCAGGTCTCTTACAAGTAGGACCTTGACTCAGGGAAAGTCGCTTTAAATCTGGAGAGAAGTTCTTTGGGCAGTGGCTGCTTGCTCAGGAGTTTTCGGCTATGTTCTTTGAGGCATGCAAGCACTTCCTTTTCATGGTCCACAAGTGCCAGGACCCCTTTTTCCCACCCACAGAGGTTCATAGACACAAATTAAACTGCTTGTTGTCGTCAAAATTCATTTTGCAAAATGTGAAAGAGAGCAAATATCAGTAGGAAAAAGCAATCACAATAAAACAGAGCAATGTCACATACCAAGCTCAATTTCATGGCCGTCCTCATCCTGGCCATTCTCAGCCTCCTCAATAGCTTCTTCCTGTAGCTCACGGGCTGTCTTTGCATATCGCTCCAAAAACTCTTCCTCAGTTTCTTCATGTTCATCATTTGAGTTGGCAGACTCCGAACCCTACAATGCAGTTGACTAGTCATTCCTCTTGAGCAACATATCCAACTTTTCTTTAGTGTCCCATTTTCCTCAAAGTGATTTGACAAAGCTGTATTGCCTACATATGGCCTGTTCCATCTCCTAGGACAGATAACTGACATTCATTTTCAAAGAAGGATAGGTTTGATAAGGCAATCATAGACAACTTGTCAAAGGAAGATACAACCTTGGCTTGTTTAGAATTTATGTTCAGCAGTAAAAGACATACATCTTTGCTGTCACTGTCTCCATCATCATCTTCATTGTCGTCAGATCCAGATTCTGAGTGACTTTCATCAGTCTCTGAGGAGTCTACCAGCTCCTTGAGGTCAACTGTAGCTTCTAGGAGCGAGCGGAGGCAATGGTGTGCTGCCTTAAATACCTTACGGCACCGTAATGTATCAGAATTGATCATGTGCACCAATACTTTCTGCAAACCAATGACTGCCCCCAGCACACTAACTCCATATCAGTTTTCACAATGTCCACCAAACTAATTTTAGGGAACTGCTATAATCTCAGCACCAGCTGTGAGAAATGAAGGATACTCAAAAGCTTGCATACTAGTGTCAGATTTGCACATCAGGATGTGGAAGCTTACCAGCAAGTTTCATCTCTGACTCCAATGACAAGCCTGGGTCAGATGCACTTTCAGCTAACCCAGCCAGTGCCTCAGCCCATGTTAGCAAGCCTTGAGAAGCACCGTCTTCTGTTACATTACTACTGCCATCTTCTTCAACTGACAGGATCTTCACCACAGGTTCAGGTAGGATAATGAAACACATTGTGATCAGGAGGATGAGAGGCTTCGCCAATGGAACATTTACACTTGTCAGTTGCTGGAAGCGGTGTGTAGCAACTCCACAGAAGCGTGGAACAAGAATATTTGAGGTCCCTTCTCCTTCAAATGAGAGTTGAGACACATGCAAGAGGGCATGAGTACAGCGGCATGCACGCCAGCAGGCTGTTGGGTAGCCAGATTCAATGGCTGTGGTGAGAAAGGTTACCAAACATTCAAGGATGGACCGTTGGGCAACCTGAGGTGCTGGTCGAGGTGGTATCCCAGACTTTGTAAAGTGGAGCATGGGACACCTTCCCTGCAAAATAGACTGTAGTTAAGCCCCTTGACAATCCCAAGTTTGTGAAAATGTTTATTGTAGCACTTTGCCTCTTCCTCAACAATACTAGGGAGCCCAGTTGAGGAGTTTGCCCTTGTTTAAGCTATGTTTGAGCTTCAGCACTAAAGCACAGGGAAATGACATCCCTCCCCTATACTGCTGTTTCACATGAGCATGATTTTGTGAGCATGAGATGCAGATAGTACAGGAGAAGGTGTTCACTCTTGATCTCTCTGGGTATATTATTACAAGGCCACCGCAAGCAGGATGTCATGAATAAATGTGTGCATACAACAACTCTCTTGAGAGCATAAGATTTTGACCTCCAAATTTCCAAATCAAACAGCCTCAAGAACTCAAGAACAGGATCTAGATGGACCTGCAAAGCAATAGCTTCCTCTATGGAATCAAAGACAGCTTCATCTTCCTCTTCTTCCCATGCATTCCAATCTGCCACCAGATTTGCCCATACTTGCAGCAGTGGCTCCACTTTCATGCTCGTAGCTGCTGTTGAGTCTGGGGTGTACCTCAAGGTTGCAGCCAAAAGCACAGACGCATCACTCAAGCATGATGGTGGGGGTGTAGCTTGTGTTTGATCAACCTCCTGCATGAATGACACCAAGCATATGCTATTGCATGTTGCTGATGCAAATTGTAGATCAATCTATATAAGGCAATTTCAAGTGCTCTGGGCAGAGTTTTGCATCCATTCTGTGAACAACAAGATGCTCCTCATCTTATTTTTACCTTCTCACAAATAAGAGTTTTCTAACAAAATGTTGAAGCAGCTCACTAAAGGATTTACAGACCTCTGCAGGCATCAGCCACGCTCGCTGCAAAAGCTCAGAAAATGTGTTAGCTACTGTTGCACAACCAGTTTTCCAGTTGGCCAGTGCCTTGCCATCATCCTCATCTTCATCAGGCTCTGCACCATCCCATGTCTGGGCCAGTGAGGCCACTGCCGCAAACCCAAGTTCAACCATCTGTTCAACACATGGTGCACAGTTTAGGGCAAGTAAGAACATGGTTGGCAGAACATAAGAATCCTCAAGAAACTGCTTTTGTGAAAAAGAGATTGTGCTTCAATACCTGGGGCCAGGGTTCAGGATGAGGAGGGATGTGCTTGGATATCTCCCCTTGGACTGCAGCAGCAACAGCTGATACATGTGGAGCAACATGGTCCTCCCCTGCCTCTGCAACTGTAGCCAAGAGCTGCAAAGAGATTGTTGCCTCTCCTTCTTCTTGCTTGTGTGCTCCTGCTACTGTAGCTTGTAGTAGGGGCAACCATTGTGTGGGCTTATAATCCTCCTGCAACTCCAGCCAAGTTGCTGTTTGATGGAACTTCTTGTGACATTTACAGTATATCTGATGGCAAGGGATTGTCAGGTGACACCTTAATCATGCATTTGCTTTGTAGACCACTGTATCTGCAGCAAAAAGCCACTATCCAGAGGACTTGTTCACAACAAAGAGTGAAGGGAAACTTGAACTCAAAACCTGAAGGAGTGAAGAGAGGGCTGCTGCAGCAGATGCTCTCACAGGCCGCCAGGACACATTGCTATCATTGGGTGCTTGCAGTGCCTTCAGTAGTGCATGATACACTTCTTCACTCAGTTCCTATTCCACAGAATAAGTGACTTCCGGGTTAGGGGAGATTACTGTTATCATTCAACCTCTGTTCATTTTGTCCAGGGAGCTTTTCCTCTCATATTGAAGTTTGGAAAATTGTGGTTGGTGGGATTAGCAAATCAAATGCCAGAATGCCATTACCCCCTCATTGTGCCTCAAATAAAATTCAAAACCCTTATCATTGCTGGAGGAGGAGTTGGAGACCTATGAGGTTGTGGAGAGTGTGAAGAGTTGCAGGACACAAAATGCAATCGTGTGAGTTTGATCTGCATTGCAGCTCAGAAAGGTAAAAGATGAGAAGATTGTTACAGTAAGTCTCCTTCACAAGACTATAACCCCAAAGACTCAACAATGCTGCTCCCTTGTAAGAAAGAAAAGAACTTGCTTACCTCAGGCAAGCAAAATGCCAGCTCCCCCAGCAGCCAGTTGGCAGTAGCCAGGACATATGGAGTGGGTGATACCATAGCATATAACGGAAACACTTTAGTTTGGAGCAGTGCAGTCACTGTTTCAGCTGATTGTGTGCGCAGGAACTGCATCACTCAAAGCATGAATTACATTTGTGTCAGGAAGCTAGGTACTTAGGCACAAATTTAACATAGCATCCAAAGCAGACTTCTTGTAACAGCTGAGTGAACAACTCTCATTTCATAAAATTTGGGCAGAAAATACAAGCACTTGCATGCACTGTGCAACATGTTTTGCATAAACTGGGCTTTTCATACCCTTCAAACTTCAAGTTAAACCCATAATGGTCCCTTTTAGCTTTTAGACTCAATGCTTTACAATATCACAGCAAATTGAGTAGTTCTGTGCATCTATTGTATCGAGGCATATTATACTCTGACAAGCAATCAGTAAAGTCACATGGAATATTCAAAGTCTAGACTTTGAAATCATTGATATTTGGACAGTCTAGTCAGCAGAGAAAGAGCCAAAACCTGGTGAACACCACCATAAGCCATCAGTGCACCATAATAGCTGCAGGCACCCAATGCAAAGGTTACATGCCAAGTCTGCAGTACAGATATCTGTCTTGAATATTGTTACACAGCTTAAACTGCAGCAGGGTTTCTGCTGTTTGCTGCCAAATGCCTCCATGGCTTGTGTTGGATGCTTTGGTCAATGGAGCACAAGCAGGCCAAGCATAATTTGTTGGCAAATATGACAAACTATACATGATTGGAGCAAGCCAGCTACCATGATGATATCTCCATGATTATGGATCCAATGAGGTGGAACATGATTCTCAACAGAACCCATACACAGATGGAGAGTCTATAGCACTCTTAGCATATACATAAGCCTACTAGTCATGTCAAGATTTGAGCTTAACAAGCAAAAAGACAATGTTTGCTAGCAAGTAATATCTTGTGTAGAAGTGATGACACTCCATAAATTGGAAACATGAGCTGATAGACATACTTCAGAACTTGTTCTGAGCTTGGTGCAGCTCCATCATCAGGAAGTGGGAACTGGGACAAAAATGGCATCACCAAAATTTCACCTGCTGTGCCCTGTCCATCCTTCCCTTTGCCTTTCCCCCCTTTCTTCCGCTTTGTGGCAGCTGCTTTTTTTGTCCCTCCACTAGTTGGAGGTCCCTGTATGACTCAATCCAGAACAAACAAGCACATTCCTGTGTTCTGAAGAACCAAAAAAGAGAATAAGGAAAATTCTAAAAAGCTGATGATGTGAAATAAGCAACCAATAAAACTGCAGTCTGTAAAAGAGCTGAGCAAATCTTTAGACTGATGAAATGATGTACAGCATATGGCAGAAACTATACTTTAGCAGTGGCAATGAGACCCAGCAGGTTTAACGCACTTTGCCGTGGTGTCAACAGGTCGTCTTTCCACCCACTTGCTTCATCCTGCATATAGCTAATAATTAGATACCACGGTAGTCCTGGTGATTAGACATGATGCAGCTAGGCTTTTGTGTGTGCAATCCAATTGCAGAGGTTGATGTCTAGACTGGATCAACATGAGCAGGAAAATCTAGGAGAGCAAGCCAGAAGTACAGTAGGATTCCATTGCAACAAAAAATCAGAACTAGCTGTGACAAGATGCTGAGCACTGGTATCATCCTCAGAAATTGAGAGGCATCTCCATTTACCATATCAGATGGAAGGTTCTTGCGAAGGTATTCATCTTCATCCTCCACCCACTCCAAAATATCCTGCAGCACCAGTATGAGCATCAGAACACAGCCTTCAATCAGCTTAAATTGAATTGCAAGTGATCATTAGAGGCTCCAGCTATAGCAACAGTCCCATACTCAAACCTTCTCATTCATCTTAAGAGCAGGGAAGATTGCATTTTCAACAAGATCCAAGAACTGAGGTGCCATGAGTCGCCATCCCTGCCATTCCAAGCAATTGAACACATACCTATCAGAACTCTTGATTCCTAAAGTGTAATGGAAGGAAGAAATCACAGATCATTTGGTTTACTCAAAGCTTAAAAGGGTTTAGCACAGAACAGAACAAATACTCTGAGTTTTGTAAGGAGTTGTCAACAAGAAATATGTTTCAAAGAGAGTTCATAGAAAAGACTTTAAGGGGCACTTACAGGTCCTGTCTCAAGAATATTGGCAACTAAGTCAAATGCCAGAGATACAATACGCTCTTGCATTGGATGGACATCCTGTACAGTACACCTTCTTTAGTAAGGTGCTAGTCATACAAGGAAAAAGGTAAGACTTGCAGAATATTCTTAGGTTTGGATGTTTGTTGGGTCAATGATTTGTGTAAAGGAAATCCTGGAATTGTAGATCCAGCTACAAAATTGCTGCTTAGACAATTCAGATTATTTATTTTTTATGACACTGAGCAGACTAGTTCTTTCATTTGCGAGAAACTACTGGTCTGCTGACCTTGGCATTTGCAATTCTTGCCACAATCTTAAGTGCTGTATTTGACATTGGAGGTAGATACCTACATCAATTCACCCATCATGCTCTGATTTACACTCTTTCTATTTTCAGAAGGAGAAAAACTGCATCATGGGAGAGTGCAAAAGGTGGATGTCAGATGGGCTAGTCAACCCATGAAAATATGATTTGAGGCTTGTGGTTTGTCACAACTCTTCAGATGCTTCCAGTCTTGCACAGATGTATGTTAGGGGACATTCTTGATCATAATTAATTATTCAAGTCCTTTTGTTTCATATGACACAGGGCAGATCAGTGACCTTCACAACTGATTAACTCCATTGCATAGTGAATTCTCTACAGTCAATTCTCTAAGCATATCTTTGTAGCAGCATACATATATAGCTGTCATTTATTGACAAGACCCACATTTAGAGCATTTGGAAACAGCTATCAAGTAATGTCAACCTGAAGATGAACTGGTGAGTATTCAGATATTCAACAAAGTACAGCGATGCAGCTACTGAGGACCAGGATGATCACATCTTTTTATGAGTGCAGGGGAAAAGAATATTACTTGTCCACGTGCTTTCTATGTCGAGAAACTAGATTGCAGCAAATTTGAAGGGCTCGCTTCCAACATTTGAGTCTGGGCTGCTGGTCTGGAGAATCCATCCTCTTCTCCAGCACCACTGTATCCAGCAAGACCATGAGGTCATTGAACCATTGCCCCAAACATGCCAGTATTGAAAGTGGCATATGTGACTTCATCTGTGATACACCCCCCATTTGCAGGAAATTGAGGCTTTATTGGTGAGTTCCCATGTACAGGCACCTTCAAAGATTTGATGATCGCGTCTAGACCAGATCAATACCATTCCTTCATAGCTCTGCAAACTGTATGTGCACTGTCATAAAACTTCTTATTAAGGAAAACTTTTATAAGCCAGCAACTTCACTGCTACTGGAAAGAATCAATCAATAGAAAAATTACAGTGAGGTGGATAGCCTTGCAAAGAACCAGCAGGATGTTGTCATGCTGTGCACACCCCTCATCTTTTGAAGTTGCCACCTGCAACACAATTAAACAGTCCAAGAGGACTAAATCTTAATATAATGAGCTGGACAGAAATTAAATATTACAGGATGCTAACTCACCTAAGGAGAAGGGTCTAGAGGTCAAAGGTCTAGAGGTTTAAGAAACCCTTACTCCAGAAATATCCTCACAATGTTAGCTTGTCATAGGCTTGTCATAGGAAGGGTGGCAGACTTCAACCTCCAACACACAGTACCTGCTGCACAAGATGGTGGAAAATAGCATGTAGGGGCCCAAGGAGCTCCTTGGAAATCAGCTCCAGCTGCTCAGGAACAGGCTCATGTGGCACAGTGGGGTCCAAAAAGTACTGCAAACCAGCCAATCCAGAATACTTTTAGGAAGTTTTCACCCTTTGACACATCAGACTGCTTGGCCCACATCTGGAGAACACCCATCTCTGATAGTGTCTGACTCAGGTTTGCTACGTTTATTGACAACTTTTTGTAGAGGTGATGTCATGTCCCAACTTTCTTACAAAATCTGCTCTAAATTGTCCTTGAATCAGAACACATGAGATGTGACAATGGCTTGGACAGTAATGAGCGTGCAATAGCAAACCTGGAAAGGTTTGATGACAGTTTGAAGGCTGATAAGGACATTGAGGGTTTTTAACTCGGAATTCCCTGTTCCATTCATCAGGTCACTGTTGTGTATTGCAGTCTTCAGAGCTGGCACAAGCTCTGGCCATGTCATTTTCTTTGCAAAGTCACTTACTGCCACCAGCCGAAACTGCAGCCACAAGTGAAAGTGACAGTAAATCCAGTGGGTCAACCTCACTCATCTGTGCAACAGACAGAAAACTCATCTCAATTTGATGTATAGTTGCTTGAAAAAAGTCTAGGTGCACCTTAGATCATCAACCCCATGCACCTTCAGAAAAGATTGTCTAGCTGTATTTATGACTGCAGTAAGTCTAGGCTGGTCAAGGAGGTTGGAGCAGTGACAAACATTTTCTGCCAGGAGCTTGAGCACAAGACCATCAACACGGAGCAGAACCTCCACTAGCTGGTTTCGAAATTCAAGCTTCTCCTCAAGAGAGAATCCATCTTCCTGCTGATTCCAATGAGTTTTCAAGAAATTCTTCAGGTATGTAGCAGCTGCCACTCGCAGACCTTTATCCTGACCCCCTGCAGCCATTACAGAGGGCCAGTCTACCTGAAGATTTGTACTTGCACAATTTGGTACAAACTTACAATTACATCCAGACTGTGTTATTGCAAAGTTGTATCAGAGAGAAGGGAAGTGAGGAATGATCGTTAGGATCTTGAACATATCAAACGGCAGATGCTTACCAGCAGAAAGCATGAGAAGGCAGAGAGCAAATTTTGGCATGTTCTGAGCATCCTCCAAATGTGCAGTAGCCGTCCGCACAGCAGCCTCCTGCGTCCCCGCCGTGTCGATCAGCCAGGTTGCAATCTGCTCCTTGCCGACACTCGCCATCTCCACCATTGCGTCCATGTTGCCCTGCTCTTTCTCCCTTTTCCGTTATAAAAGCCACCTAAACACCACTGGTTCCACGCACTACAAGCTCCAAGTGAAAACGCTCCTCAAACTCCGCCAATTCCACATTCGCTGGTAGTGTACCCGACACTGGATATCCATGACAGCCAAAAGGAACCGGAGATCATAAATTCTGAAAGTTCAGGGATGCGCGTTCTGTGTCTCGATCTCCTCTGGAGGAAAAAACCAAACAAACAAACAAGACAATAGCAATCCCTCAAATGTTACGTAATGAAATCGCCAAAGAAAATCAGAATTCCAGTAAAATCAAGACAGGGAAAGACGAAACAGACAGAAAGCAGAGGACTGAAATGGACCCAACGGGAGAGGCCGTGAAAGAGAAGGGAGAAGAGAGATGCACCTTCTTGATCACCAAGAGAAAGCTTGCACGAAGAACGAACCAATGCCAGCAGCACAGAGCACCAAAACGAGAACGGGAAAAAAAAAAGAAAAGAATAGAAAAGTGTGATGCTCAAAAAATCTGCAACTCTGAAAACGCCTTCACAGATCTGCAGCAACAAGATTGCAAGGATCTGATACGGACCAGCTCGCAAACGAAGCTCCCAAGCGACGCCATCTCGTCACCCCGAGAACTCCCCCCGCGAGGAAGACGACGCTGCGTCCACCTGTTTACAATCTAAAATCAGGTGGCAACGCTTGGGCTATATAAGTAAACCCTCTCCTGTTCCAAGCAGCAGCCACCGGTTTAGAAAGAGGTGGCAGCCCCCAGGCTCTGATACGAAAAAGCTCGCATGCAGATCGCTTCGGGCAGACTTTCATCATATTCGGGCAGTTTGTAAGTGGGCTGACCCCACCTTCCCCCCCCCAAAACTTTTAAACCCTAAACCCTAAACCACATTGCTAGATCCTTATCTTATGATTCTTGAAATAATTATTTTTCAAATTTTCAACCCAATTAGGCAATTAATCTTCTCTTCCTCCTCTTGTTTTTCTTATGGTTGTTGCTTTTTCATCTTCCTTGGTTTACTTTTTTCAAGCAAATGCTCTCAAATCAACCACAAATTGCAAAGTCTTATTTATTTTGGCATTAATCAATATATTAACCCTAATTTTCATGTTTTTGAAAACAGGAGGAGATTGAATTTTATTCTTTGATTTCATAAGCAAATTAGGAATGGAATAAGCCTTCCCAAATTCTTTTTGTGCAAGGTTTGAGTTTTTGCATATTAAATTATTAACCTTGCCAAATATATATATATTATGTTCTTGGTTAATATAAGGAGATGCAAATGAAGACCCAAACCATATGGATTTAGAGTGATATTTGAGGTATATTCAACAATGAAAACAATATACTACAAGAGCATTATAACAAGACCAAACCAAAATTATGCTCCAACCATTAATTACCAATGACTTTTATTTATTTATTTTTATATTACATCATTGGCTAGCATTCCTAATAGGAATTAGCACTAAATGGTGATAAGTTTTCAAAACATGTATGAATAAGAAAAACATTGGTTTTGAAAATGCTACAAATTTTTTTAATTAAAGTCCAAATTTGGCTCCAAGTTTTTTGGAAAAAAAAAAGAAAAAGAAATTTGACAATTTTTTTTAAAAAACACAAGAATGGTGCAACAAAATCTTTATTTTTATTTTTAGTTTTTCATTTTTTGAGAAAATTTCGCGCCAAACAATGTTGTTAATTACCCTTGTAACTTTTGTTAATCACATCACAAGAAATTTCAGCTCAAACACACAAGGAATAAAATTGTGACTTGCCTTTCCAAACTTGTATGTCTTCGCTTGCAATATTTGATACGTAAACCACTTAATTGATGAATTCTCCTCATTAGTGCACCTATATAATCAAACTAAATTT
>Ga0209208_10007473_pt1 | contig 14777 bp, 5 predicted proteins | sample S1TSphfallax_3_FD_187694 | JGI IMG/M metagenome (GOLD analysis project Ga0209208, IMG submission 187694) | Host-associated microbial communities from peat moss isolated from Minnesota, USA - S1T2_Fd - Sphagnum fallax MG (SPAdes) (version 2) | ecosystem: Host-associated > Plants > Peat moss >...
TAATTGCTTCCAAAATTTCAATGAATTAAAAACATGGGTGGCTAATTAAATCTCCCCTTAGATGATAATTGGGCAATCTTTTCTTTTGTACATTTTGAATCCTATATATATCTAAAAATAACAAAGATTTCAAATGTAAACTTTTTTTTTTTTTTTTCCCATTTCATCATCATTTGTAATGCATAGCAACACTTAGTCCGATAATTTAATAATCATCACTGGTAGTGCAAAATAATGTAGAGCCCAAATGAAATAATTATTCAACAACTAAGTGCCAAACTTGAAAAGGTATTATGGTATTTAGAATTTGAAAAACAATTATGTATAGACAAATAATATTATTATAGAAAATTACTTCAAATCAAGGTTATATATGTGTGATTTCATTTGAAATTTTATCCACATAATTTCGTGTTGAAAATATCATCCAAGCAAAACATAAAAGGTAATGTTGGGAAGCTCACCTTATTTGAACCTTGAACCAACAAATTAAAAAAAGATATATGTATAGTTTTTATTTTTCATTCATAATTCTCAAAATATATCCCCAACATAATAAAAATAAAAAATTCTTATTTCTAAGGTTAAATATGGTTATACTCCACTAATAAATTTATTTTCCTTTAGTGAATAGTTGATTTTCTCTTCCAAATTCTCTTCTCAAATAATAAACTCTTTTTAAAATTAAAATGGCTACACCTGCAAAGGTGTATATTTGTAGTTTTACCTACTTTCTTATGATCAGAAACTTTTGATTTTCCATTTTAATGTGATGAATGGTCCTATTAAATAAATGCATTTCACATGTTGGGTTGACCTTTCACACAAAAATCTAAACAATAAAACATATCACGTTAACAAAAAGACTATGTGCTACCACAACACCCAAATTATGTCCCAAACATCACTTATTGATTTTATTCAAAACATATATTGAATGGAATTTACATGAAACATCTTATATTGTATCTCAAATTATATTGAACAAATGTAACATGGAGGGAAACTACCTTTGTTTTAGGTTGGCTAGTTGAGGTGCATATATGCAATTTTTCTATGTTTTTTGGCATATAAAAGTTTGCAATGATCCTTGACTATGGAATAATTTTGTAGTTGTTTTATTTGCCATAAATCATGGTGAGATGGCATACTTTCTATACTTTCTACATTGAAAAGGTTTTTATAACTTATCACTAACACATTTGCATATTAATAAAGACATGTTTCATTAAATCATGCATGTAATTTTATTGATTCTTATGATTGTTAATGACTAGTTGCAAAGGACATTTAGTTGCAATGGTTAAATTAATTACGATTAAACTAATTTGGACATTAAACCAATCATGAGTAAATTAAGCACAATTAAATTAATAATCATTAAACTAATCAGGAGGTTAAATTAACCATATGGACGACATATGTGTAAAAAATCAAAATATTATACATTAGGGCTAATCGTTAACAATTTAAGGTTTTGGCGAATTTAATTTCACAAATAAAAATTTTAATATTATAAAAAAATTCATTTTTTCATCCTTAATTACCAAATATATACAATTAAAATATTCTAAAACCTATTTTATAGGGGAATTCTTTTGGAATCTTGTTTCTAAGCGTAAATTTGAAAAAACCACAAAAAATGAAGCAAAAATGAACAAAAATTTGAGCCCACAAATTTTTCAAAACATGTCCCACCTTCTTTAGGGATATAATAAAAATTAGTAAATTAATATGAATAATTAGTATTTTTCATTATTATCACTATAATTATTTGTAATATTAAAAATAATAGTTCATTATTATGAAATTATGATTACTATGTGTATTATAATACACATAGTAATCATAATTTCATTATGTTAATATGATTAGTAGGTTACATTAAAGCATATAAATACCTTAATTTAAGTAATAATTATTAACGTAAACTACGCATAATAACATTGCAACCTTATTAATTATTATAGGTATGCATAATTATTATAATTTTATTATAATTATAATAACTAATGCTATTACTTATTAATAAATATTATTATTGATATGAATAGTTTTATTGAATATTATTATTATTATTATTTCAATAATAATAATCATCATCATCATTTTAGGTTATTATTAGGTATGTTAATATACTTATGGTCAATATGTTACAGTAGTTTATAAATACTTTAACTTAAACTAGGAAAGATATTATAATATTATAAAAATATTGATTGTTATGGGTAATGTTAGTTATTAAAATCATTTTATAATATTATTATCTATTATCTATGATTATCTATAATTTAATTCATGTAACTAGTAGCTAAACTAAGTTAATATAACATAGGCACTAAGTAGTAATTGCATGTCACCCACAACTAAATTGGTCATTTTTGCAAATAAATTATTTGTTTCATATGTTTTGTTTCGCATTCCAATTTGGTGCATTAAATTTGTTCACATGCCAAATACCGAGAAGGATGAACCAACAAAAGAAGTTCAACCCTAAAGTTTAAAGTAAAAAATATCATGTATATTCCATAAATGGAAAGGTTGCATTATTTTAAACCTACCCACCTACACTAAGCCTACCTTCTTACCTACCTACCTACCTATTTAAGCGCCATGTGTTAACATTTTATCAAGCCTACATTGGACAATCCAAATTGAATTAATTAATTAATCAAACAAAATCAATAATTACCATGTATCGCCATATAAATGGCCTTTAAACTGGACACATGTCAAATGGTCTATGATGTGCCATGTGTCATCATCCTAGCAACATAGACTTTGATGATTGAATTTTGTTTTAAACAATTGTTTTGAAAACATGAAAAAAAATTAAAAGTGACACATGTTCTCAAGCAATTTGCCCAATCTTAAAACATTTGTCACACATCAACTAATTAGATTGTAGTTGCAAGCATAGTTACATCTAAATGTATATGTATGGATGAATGCCTATTTCATACCATATATACATGTTACATACATACCGTTAGTTGCAACTAAATGTCATGTGCAACTTGTCGTACGCAACTACACAAACTTTAATTACATATGTCACTTGCAATTGAAAATCACCTATGAATGATAATTGCAAAAACCCATTTTTCTACTAGTGTAATTTTTCAAATTAAGAATGTTATCTTCACTATGTTCATCAAAATTGGATGATGTAAACTCTCACTTTTCATTTAATTATTCTTCATTAGTTTCATTAACAAATGAACTTTTCACATCCTCATCCTCATCAACATGTGTGAATTCAATGCTCTTTATTAAGATGTTGAGTTTTTAAAGTGTTTTTGTGTGATGTTTCATCCCCCATTGAATTCACCGAATTCACAAAAAGAAATTCACATCCTTTCCATTCATGACCTCATTCTTTCACTTTAATGTGACATTGTGTTAAGCCATCATCAAAAGAAATAAAATGGCTAATAGAAATTTTGAATGTGATCAATAAGAGGGAAAACACAATCAAGAATGTAGACTAAAAATGCAATCTTTAGCTTCATTATTTGTAGTCCCCTAGGGACATATATTTCTAAAGATCAATTAACATGGAATTGGATAATTCAAAACCATTTTATGTGGCATGGAGATCAACAATTACCCATGTGTGACTTCCAAAATTCCAAATAACCATCTTGTTCCAATTGTTGGTCGAAGAAACCATTGCCATTTGATCCAATAATCTATTGTTTCTAATTCTCGACATGAATTTTTTATCTAAGATCTTTGCACATGTACATCACAATGCCATTACAGATTGGATGTAATAACAAATGGCTTTAGCAATTAAAATAAACATTGAATGTGTTCAAAGGACAATACAATTTATTTTTCTCGACAATTGTTCATAGTTGGGTGTCATTGGTGAACACCCTCCTATGGTGGAATTATTTTTAAAAAAAATCTTGACATGTCATTCATATGTTGGTGTTCATTGAAAAACACCTTGTATTGGGTATTTTTTTTTGTTTTATTTTTTTCGTAGAATATTCATTGTGAAACATATGCCTTGCCCACCCCACATGTTCATGCATGTGCCTACTAGCAACCCCTACATAATAAAGCCATTCATTTTTAACCCTACATGTTTATACATTTATTTAACAATATCTTTTACATATTACCAACTAACATTTAAATATTGTGTAACGTATAAATATTGTGTACAGATACCTATTGTGGCAATTTTTATTTATTTTTCAATAATGTTTTGATTACAAATGAAAAAGTTATGTCATTACCTTTATCTATTTAAGGATCAAAATATCATTAAATTATATATATATGTATATATATATATATATTTACAATTTAAATATATGTAAATTAATATTTAAGCATGAACCTACATAATAAAACTAGCCCCATCATTTTTATTTGGAAGAAACTAAAGACAATACTTATTCATTATTTTCAAGTTGTAAGAAAATTGTAATAATATGCATCAAGGTATAAATGTTATATGCAATTTATGTATAAAATCAAACACTATTTGAGCACACGAAGATATTGTGATATTAACATGTATATGCAAATGCAAATTTGTAAAAATCTAAAAGTATTATGTAAATTTCTACAATATACATAAAAACTTGTGAATAATTGACATGGCTACAAAATTCATACTTCCAAAAAACCTAATACACAATAGAGGGATGACCCATAATAAAGTTGAACATTTTGAATAGCAAAATAAAGGGAACTAAGGTTGAACTCCCACCATTGTTGTTTTTCAAGTTTTAAATCATGAAAGCAAAGTTATTGAACCCCAATTTTAAACTTTCACAAGTAAGGTTTGAAAAATACTCATTTTGATTATTAAAAATCCAATTTAAACAATTTGATTATGATTAATCAAAAAATTAATTGTTGAAAAACTAACTAGCCACAAACATTTGCCAAATCAAAACACATACTCAAATATTACAACACATATATTGAATCTCTAAAATTTTCAAATGTGAGTTATAAATTTACATTGTAATCTTGTAAATTATTTACATGTAGCATGTCAGGCCATGAACAATGAACACACATCATGAAGTTTTTTTATTCTAGTTTTTTTTCACCCCAAATGGAAAACTCCCAATAAGAACATTTTTCAACTTTCTTATCAACACAATTTTGAAATAAGCCTTTAATTTATGTGTGGAACGTCTTTTTAAAATAGGTCATGAGTTATCTCAAGAATGTCTATTTGCATGATGATTTTTTCCTCCTTTCATTTTTTTTTGGGTACATGCAATGACATAATGTTTTTGATAATGTTAAGTTCCACATCAAGTTCTTCATGGATTATGTGAACATTTTTTATATGTTCACATTATTACATGTCTTTTACTACTTATATTTTGTCATGATGCAAATGAAATTGAAACAAAATGTGTGGGAAAAGAATCACTTGGAATGTTTTTTAGGTCTTTTTATTATTGACCAATTTTCTTTTGTTTGAATAATATTTTTTTCATATTTTTAATTATTCTTGTCAATTTAAACAAATCCCATATACTATGAAAAATTTGGTGTTTTGCAACTAGGTTTACAACTAGGTTTTCATTGCAATTTTGAATTGTAATTCTCATTTACAATTCAATGTATTTTATATAGTAGAATGTTATTTGACAAGTTGCAAAAGTTGTATTAACATAGTTCATTGTATATGAATTTGTATACATATGTAACTATGTTGCAATTCAATCTTTGCAACTATTGTGGCACTCCATTGCAACATTATGTGATTAAGTTGCAACTACTATGGCACTATTTTCTAACTACTATGCAATTAAGTAGGCAATGGTGTGCTAATGTGGAATCATGTGCTGACAAACCATTGATGGACAAGTGGCAATTTCTAATTTTATTTCAATATTTAATAATTTTATTGATTTTATTTAGATCATTCAACTTGAAATTGATAAGATGTTGACATATGGCACTTAGGTGAATTGGTTAGTAGGCCAAAAAAAGGTAGATATTATTATCTACATTTCCTATGCTTAGTAGGTAGAGAGTTAGACCTAGGTAGATAGGTAGGTAAACATAGGTTAGGTAGGTAAGTCATTTGGGATAATCTTATTTTATTTTGGGTTTAATCTTTAGGGCCAAACCTTCTTTTATTGGTTTATTCCAAATGTTATTTTTTTAATAAATGTATTCAAATATAATATATTTTACACATTTGAAAAGTAGGAGAAACAATATAAGATTAAAAAAAGATTACATCTTAGTTGCAACTCATTTACAACTACTCCAAAACTAGCTATTGAATAAACATTTAAGTTGTCAGAGAACTTCAAACCTTAATTCATTATTTATCTTTTATATCCAAATGCAAAAGGTTTTTTTCAACCTTGACTTATTGCACCTATAGCCATTTAGATTGTTCAAAAATTACATAAAATGAAAAAAATATGGCTGTAAAAACTAAGCGATATTAATGTTTTGTCACTGATTTAATTCACAGTTTAACACATTCATCTTCTTCACCACTCTTCCATGTTGTTGCTTTACTTATGGAGCTCAAGTAATGAATGTAGATTTTAACTTGGCACACCTATATAACACTTTAGATCACTAAAAACGAAAAAGAGATATAAAAATAATGGTCTTAAAAATGATTTCAATGCTATGTGATTTTGACATGATTTGTGTTTCATTTATGTTGTTCATTTGGTTTTGGAATTGAAACATATAATGTAAAGTTTAGCTTGGTGTTCTCACGATGTTTTACATCACACCAAATAAACAAAAAACAATAAAAATCCAAATTTGTTCAATCATTGCCCAACAATTAGTGATGGGTGGATCTACTTTAACATAATTTATCTATTAAATATATTAAATATTATATTTCATAATATTTAATTTACAATAATAGCTAATTATATATTATTATATTATTATCATTATTATATATTCATATTATTTATTAAATAATTATATTTATAGTTAATAATTTGGGTAATTGCACAAAAATCCAATGTAATATTTGTAAAATAGTTCCAAAGAAGTTGTTAATGAAAGTTTCATTTATTCCAATTGTATTATAGTTTTCATATGTGATTCATGTGCAATTTCTTAATAAAGTCAAACATGGTTGACCAAAACCATATGTATAATGTTTATAATCATTCATAAAGGGGTCCATCGATCTTGGGATTAATACATAACTACAATACAATTATACAAATTTTTATGTGGCATTTTATTTTCTAATTTCACATATTTCCATAGGATATTTGCAACATAGTTCCAAATTAGTTGTTTCGAAATTTTATTTACAAGGTAATGAGGTTTTTGTGACACAATTTTTGATACTGATATTGGATATGTCACGTTCATTTATAAAGATTTGAATTCATTATCACTTACAATATGTTAATTTATATCCAACTGGTTGCTATTTAATTTAATGTCATTGATTTATATCCAAATATTTAAATCAATGAATAATGTCACTATGAGAAATTGCGTCCGTTGAAACCACACTACCCTACAACTAAAATTCAAAAAACAACTCGTATATAACTATTGTGCAACTATTTCTTGGGTATTACAATTATTGTGCAACTATCCCCCTTCAAATATGATGTTTTAATAAATCAATTATCACATCGGAAAATCAATTAGTTATATTATAGTTACAAATGGGTATTTTATGTGATAACTTACACACATCGTATATACATATGTAGTCAACCATGTTTGATTTTTTTATGAGTTGCATTATAGTTACATATCACAACTACTTTAGAATTGTTGTAAATGTGCCATTAAAACAACAACTATGTTCCAATTAATGTACAATGTACATACATGCAATCATGCCACATGTTCACAATTTCACCACCCATTATGGGATACATTTGCATCTATGATTCCCATTCATACAATTAATACGACCACTAATGTGCAATTATTGAAGTATTATTGTTCAATTATGTTATGCCTACAATACAACTACTTATATAACTTAATAAGGATACATGTTCATATGTAATGTTTTATAAAAAAATATTATTTCAATAATTTGACTATTAATGTGAATAAATAACTTACCGTTAATTAAAATTAAAATTTATTATTAAAAATTAATCCAAGTTCAGATATCTCATAATAATTAGATAAATTATTTAATATAATTATTAATTCATTATTAATTACCAAATCATTAATTACTTAAACTCATTAACTAATTAATTGTTTTGATACATATAATTTATTTAGATGTGAAACTAAAAGCAACATGTATATTATATTAAAAATTCATTCGATGTACATATGGATATGCTTATTTATACTTTCATGTTTTACACCCAAATTCATATTCAATATTTAAAATATAATAATGATTTATTTTAACAATTTATTGCATATTAATATTAACTAATATTATATTTATTAAATATTTTGAACTAATTAATTAAAATGATAACTAATTATTAGGGATTATGAATGAGTTTGATTCATATAATTAGTTCATTAATTAATTAAAATAAATAATATATATTTTCAAAACTTTAATTGATAAGTGACTAAATATATGAATCTAAATAATTAATTATCTAATAATATTTTTTTAAAAATAAATTAATTCAAATAAGTAATTCAAATCATTATTTCAAATAACTAAATATTAAATAGGTAATTCACATATTTAATTGCATAATTTACATAATGAAAAAAAAACATAAACCACATAGGAAAATCTTTTTAGGGTAAATATTCACATGACTGAGCACTTGCTTATGACTGAATATTTATTTATATTTTCATCATATGTGCTTCATTTTGAGTGATTTAAAATTTTATGGGAGTGCTACTTCAAATTCTACAAATCATCTTTGAAGTGTAAAAGAAAAGGAATAATAAAAAATAACAAGAAAAAAAAATGTTTTTCAATTTACAATACATGTTTATTTTCATTTTTATTTTCTTTGGATCCCTCCTACTTTCAAACATCATAACTTTCTTATTTCTTATTCATTTTAAACAATTTAAATATTATAGGAGTGCCACTTGAAGTTCTACAAGTCATCTTTAAACTTTGATAGCAATAGAACAACATACAAGGAATTTTTTGGGTGTTTGGGAACCGGACTTTGTAATATTCAGTGGTGTGTTTTTTTGAGTTATTAACCCCCTTCTATTTTGGGGGCCATAATTTTCTCAAAACTATTTCGTTTTTGATGATTTTTATTACAACAGATGTGCCAACAAGAGGGGTTGAAGTGTTGTTTGGACACTATAAACAATGGAGCCCTCTCCTTGGATTCAGCTTGCCATGAACGCTTAAATGTTCAATCATCAACCGATTTACCTCATAGTTGCAACATACTTGTAATTAAATAATAACTAAAAGATTTTACCCATATGTTATATCTTCAAATCCCATGTTGTAAACTATATTAAAAAACCTTGTTATTTTATGTTCTCACATTAAAATACATGTGCCATTTTGGGATGAATTCAAAAAAGCTCAACCTAAAGGCAAAACATAATTTTAAAAAATAAAAATTATTGGTTATTCTTTAATTCATTTAGTCTTGTGCTTTCCTATCAAATAAACCTAGGTAAGTAAATAGGTCTTATTTTTATATCTACCTATGTAGGTAGGTAGGTATAAAAAAAAGGGAAATACATAGGTATGTAGGTCTTAAGACTTATTAACTACCTACCTAAAGTTATGTATGACCTACCCAACTACTAAACTAAATATTTATGTTTTTTAAAAAAGAATACAATTAATATGGCATGTAACAATTTTTTATTTTGGCACATGTCATAGTTTTGGACCATCATTAATAATTATAATGGATGATGGAGATCAATATCTCGAAAAGAAAATCATTTTATGTCTAAAAACTTTCATAATGCCACATGTCAGATATGAATGGATGGATGACAATTAATGATGTCCAAATGACATCATGGGTGTAGTTATAATGGAATTGCATATTAGTTGAAAATGAATGATTTTGACAAAGTTGCAAATGAGTTGCAATGAATTACACCATATATATAGTGAGTTGCAACTTTACAACTCATGTAACTTGTATGTTAACACTCATGACATATAAATATAGTGAGTTGCAAATGTCATGTGAAATTCAAAAAATGAATTGCAAGGCTAGTTGCAAAATCATCCCTTTTCTTCATAGTGTGTTATTAGTTTATGTTCATGTCAATGACATGATTTATGAATGTGACTAATGTTGGTTGGTATATTAAACTTAATATTTTGTTTGGATATGGGTAGAACAAAATTTCAAAAATATTTCAATTGAGTATATTGGCTTCAACATGTATTGATTTAAATACCTCCAAATCGAAAAATGTTAAAAACATGCAAATGTTGTAAAATAATCAATTGAAGTAAAGTTAAATGATGGCATTTACTTTATTTGCTAGAAAATGATAAAGTTTGACTTTTCATTATTTGCTTAACAAATATGATGCGAATATATGTGAATAAACATTTTAAAAAATTATAACAAAAAATCTAAAAATACAAACAATTTTCCAACAAATTGATAAAACATAATTTTGAAACATTCTTTTAATGGAAAATTGTAAGAAAAATATCAAGGGATGACAAAATATAACAAAAATAATAATAAATTCCTCTAGAAATTAATGTAATGAATACAAAAGAATGCTAAAATAAAATATGTTCAATACTGAACAATCATAGGAAAATTCTGGGAATATATATATACTAGTGGGTACCCGTGACCTTCGGACACTGTGAGGCGCAAACGCAACGCAACGTGCCAGCCCCTTCCCTTCTTGAGCTACAGAGAAAAAGGAGAGAGATGACCGAACTCAGGTACCCGGGTCAGTGTTGGCGATAGCCCCTGGAAACACACGGGCCATGTTCCGGTCCACCCGTGGCAAAGAGCTTGGTTTATGGCCCGGGACCCGGGTCTTCGTGGGGAGACCGGGCTTCGTCACCGCCCCGGTTTAATACTTACTCCCGCGGTTCCACACACATGGGCGCCGCCCGGCCCGCGCTAGGTTTTTTTTTATCGTTCGGCTCTTTGACCATAGGCACCCCAGTAAGTAATTTGAAGCTTGGGCGTTGGGATTTGGGACCTAGATTGGTCGAGACTCAGGACTCGGGACTCGGGACTCGGTAAGTAAAGAAGTAAAAGTGTGTGATTGAGGTCCTGAATAGTTTTTGGGCCTTCGAGTTCGGGGGGACAATTTTAAAAGTGATATGGGTTTCAAGACCTCGACAGACCGACAGACAGTTTGCTTTAATATATAAGATTCCCTTGGATGCAAAATCATTGATTTAGCAGAGTGAGTGATGGAGGGCCAACGATGGAGGTATGGGATTGTGCATATAAGATATATTAACTTGAGGGTTTGCCCATAGGGTAATGTTTAGGTGCCCCTCTTCTTTTCCTCTCTTATTATATACATTAGATGAGTTGCTTCCCAAAATTTTAAATTTTTTTTCAATGATCCATTTCAATTGGCCCATCATTAGGGTCCCCAAAATAATGTTATGTGAGGATGGAGTGCCTTCCATTTGGTTCATCTACATATGTGATAAAGTGAGTTGATGTTGGGAACAGCTTCAAGAACATTGAGAACTTGGGGAACATAATTGGAAACATATGAGAACAGATTGAAAACATGATGGGAATAAAAACATAAAAAAATTTCATCCTCAACTTACCCGGCCCCCCCCCCTCTTCTACAAAACACAACATACCTATTTAATTGTTCGCTCAATTCTCATGCTGAATATGTGCCATGGGTGCTGATTTTGTGCCCTGGTTACCACCTCACCTATACTATTTTGCCATCTACTACAGACCAGCTCCACAGGGAACGGGCAGTGACTGGAAGAATCTTTCAGGCACTGCCCAATTTTTGTCCACACAGACAGACAGACACCACGTTTGCTTTTATATATAAGATGTTATTGTTTTTCTAAAAGACCTTTTCAACACAATTACCTTTATAGGGTAAAAATAAATTTCACCAATAAATTTTTCAAGTATAATTAAAACAAGGTAAATTTGAAATAATCAATCGAATAAAATAATAAAAAGAATAACCATGTGATATACCTAAATGTAAATATGTTTATTTACCCATCTAACTTTAAATGCAACAATCATTTAATGTTAGTCAAAAACTCAAATCCATAAGTGAATATATAAAATGTCATGACCTTTTTAAACAAGGAACTTTGGAACTCAATGAAAATCACATTTTCCACTTGAATGCTACAAAACACATAAGAAGATTTCTAAATTTCTTGAGCAAACAAAATGAAAAAATCAAAACAAAACCAAAAATAAATAATTTTAGATTTGTGTTTTAAAATGTGAATTTGATTAGACATGAAACATGACAAAGTTGAATTATAATTGGAAGTAAAAACATCACATCCAACACAAAAATGTGTTATTCAAATCTTCATACTTTTAATACATGGATCACAAGATGCCTATGCTTAATTTTAATTTTTAATAACGCGAAACCAATGGTGCAAACCTTCATTGCTTTGCTCATCTATTAAACATGTTTGATCTTGCTACTCTTTAATCAAATACACTTTCATTTTTGTAATCAAATGATTAAATTATGACATAAAAAAATTAACTTCTATTTTTTATCACATAACAAAATATTATTGACAAACCTTCAAAGGGTCTGAAGTTATAATTAAATAATGTGTTGCAAATCAATGGTCACTTATTATTTATGTGTGACTCATTAAAATTGAAGCAAGTCATACCCTTGTTTTATTTCACTCCAAATGAAACGTGAATCATCACAAGTCTTCATGTTCATTTGTAATCAAAATACTTCAATAAGTTTTTTTGTATTAATTAATTTTCCTATTTCAATCTTACAATGATTTGGTAATTAATATATATTTCATTTCTATAAAATTTTAGTGCATCAATTACTTGTATTAAAAAAATCAATTATTTTAGTGTATATCCAAGATTGAAATAAAATTATATTATTGTGTCTTTTCGTGTATTTTATCAATTATTCTAATGTATAAAAACCTGAGAACCCAACCTTGATACATACTTTTATATTAAGAATACATTTATATTTTACACTTTACAAAGTCAAGTCAAGAAAATGAAAACAAAAAAAAAAAATCACTTTAGAAACAGCTGCAATATGTACACATACACAAAGATTAAAAATTGAATGAGAAGAAATTTCCAAAATTTGATGAAAATAACTTATATCTATAATTCATACCAGTGCAAGAAATGTTGCTGAAGCTCAAAGTGTAAGTGAAAAAAAAATGCTGTTCAGAACTCTGGGGAGAACTCATGTATTAAAGTTATCCATAAAGAGTGTCATATAATAAAGTTATCCATAAAGTCAGACGATTAGGGGGCGAGAACGGCCAGTTTCCGCATAATAGGCCATCAAATGTGTAACTGGGAATGAAATTCTACAAAACGAAATAACTGGGACCCAAACTAGTTTTTCCACCAATTTTGGTAGTAAACTGAGTTTCATCCTGTCTTTCCTTTTTCCTGAGCGCCTCCACTACTGCTACATATATTTTCAATGCTCCTGCCTGTACAACTACTATAATTACTCTTGAATCTTGTGCACTAAATGCTAAGTTTCAGCATTTCATACTGAGATTTAATTTAATTTCCTTGCTCTGAGGATAGCACTGAAAGAGGGGATAGTGGTGAAAGCAGAAGAGAGAGAGGATAAATTTAAGGATAACTTTATTATCCTGCACAATTGCTACTTTGTTTTGCTGTAATAAAATTTCTAAATTTTAGTCATCATTTCAGTTCACTGCCATCTTAGCGTCAACTTGAGTATTACTTCCATGAAAGGATTGTTCAACAATTGGACCAAGACCAATGAGGTAGATTGCCTACTTAACAGCAGCTTCTGATCATGTTATTTTCAGTCTCCACAGCATTTACTTGTGTCATGTTGTTACAATTTATTGTGGAGTGTACAAAAAGCCAACCTGCAAAAGTTTCAGAAATCTATGACAACCTTGCAGATATCATCTTCCTTATCAAACTGCACTTGTCCAAAGCCAAATTCTACTGAAACTCGTCATACGCATGTCATGCTGGAGATGCTTTTGGAAATTCAAGAGTGGGAAATTTATCAACCAAAGGGCTTAGTGACTTAAAACAGAATGTATCTGGGCATTGTATAAATGAGCTATTGTAGACACCACCCAGTAACTTTTTACTGCATCTAGCTTCACTTCCTTTGAAATTTGGCAAAGCTTGAACTAAATCCTATAGGGGGTTACACTCCATTACTTGGGAGATTAGATCATGAGTGATCTGTTCCCGATTGATGCAGAGGATCACTCATGTTGTTACTACCTATTGCTAGTGTTATTCTGATTAACTGGGTTCTTCCCATGGGTGTCGATTGCACATGTAGATGGAAAGAAAAACAACTCATGCAATGAACCCTGATGCAATCTCGAGCTACAGTCTAACCTTCACGTACTGCTCAAACTTGGCCATTACTGGTGGAGGCAAGCTTAGAATCATGTTGATTCCTCCATCATTCTTCCCATTGGGAAAAAGGACAATAAACTCCACCATCTGGCTTGCAACAGGACCACTGTACAAGGGTGTCCCCCATCCAAAGTCGATTGAATAAAATGGCATTTTCAGCCAAGATGTCATGTAGAAAGTATCACCAATTATTGGTGGTACACCACGGTAAACTTCCCACCAATCAAGTGCCGACCTGACAACCAATTTACAAGCATACAGTGAGGAACA
>Ga0209208_10007474_pt1 | contig 14777 bp, 13 predicted proteins | sample S1TSphfallax_3_FD_187694 | JGI IMG/M metagenome (GOLD analysis project Ga0209208, IMG submission 187694) | Host-associated microbial communities from peat moss isolated from Minnesota, USA - S1T2_Fd - Sphagnum fallax MG (SPAdes) (version 2) | ecosystem: Host-associated > Plants > Peat moss >...
GGGGGGGGGGGGGGGGGGGGGGGGGGGGTTTCTTTTTTAAAATATGATATTGGTGAATAAGGTATTGGGTTAGTTCTTTTCTTCAACAAAAAGATGGTAACCATAGTTTTAAAACCTCAATTGCGTAATTAAGGGTGAGAAATCTCTAAAGGGTTAGGGGTAGAAACAAACACCAAAATTCATGGTGTTCAACAAAACATTGGTCTTGTTATAGTATTTAATGAGTAACAAGGATGTTTGAGATTCATGAAGCAGTTGAGGGAGGTGTGAATGAAAGGTCCAATAGAGATAGAACAATTTTCAAGCCTTATAAGCATAAGATTAATTTGAGACAACTTAACAATTAAATAAATAATGTGATATGGTGGCAATGGCAACATGAGTTTTCATGATGAATGAAACATTTATTCAGATTATGGATAAGTTCAACGAGAAGCTACGATTACATGTTGAGTCCTAGGCTATGCCACAGTGATAGTTTATAACTGCAAGAAATTTAGGATGCGTTGAATGGTGTGAACTAAATAGTCCCCCTTACTATTAGGAGGTAGTCGGCGAATTGAACCATGGAACCAACGATAGTGTCCAACGTTGAGAATTGAAGACCATGCAAAGATAAAGGTGTCTTCAGTCTTGTAACAACCTTCATAGACAGTTTCAGGTTCATCACCAAGATGCGAAAATTCGGAAAAATGTAATAAATAATACCAATCTCAAGGGATATCAAATTCAAGTCGAGTGTGCACTTTTCATGGTTCGAGATCTTCATCATGAAAATGTTGTGTCAATGTCAAATCTAGAGATGATTTCAAAGTTAGTTCTTCATTCACTTGTGCAGCTTGAGGCCCATAGAATGTGGCCATACGCAACGCCATAATTTCAAGGAAAGGAAAAAAGATCTTCAATCAAAATCAAATCGACAATGAATGGGTAGAGGATTTGTTACATCAGATGCGTGGTTGTAATTTATAGGTCAAAGAAAAAGAAGGAAATGCGTAAAGAACGACCTAAAACCATGGTAAAGTAAAACTTTAAGATCAAAGGAAAAAATGAAGGTTTAAGTATAATTTGTTGGGGGGAAAGTGGGAAGAAGTGAAAAGGTGTTTTTCTTTCTCCTTCCATTGGCCACTAAACATTGGAACCTTCCATTGACCACCAAGCATTGGAACCTTCCATTGGCCACCGAATTGGGATCTTCCTTCACCTCCTTCCTTTTCCTTCTCTTTAAAGAGCAAATTTGGATCATTTGGGGCTTTCTTTTCTGGAGATAATTGTCGATTCAAATCTTGAAAATACTTGTCCCATAACTTTCTTGAGTAGGGAAATAATGATTAATCTTGTAGATGGTAGAAAGAAGGAGAGTAGATTGGATGGTTGTAGTAGTTTTGAAAAAATGGAAGTGAATAGGGATAGTGTTGGGAACTTGAAATCTTAGAAAAAATTCACAAACCTTTTTGGGTTTGATAGCATAACTTTTTATTGGTTTGGGTGTAAAGCTTAGGATTTAGGAAGGTGCGCTTTGTAATGAGCTTTCTAATGAGTGAAGGCAAGCTAAATAATATTTTAAATGACTAGTGGTTTGTAGCCAAATTGAACCTTCTACCTTTGTAAAACCCTCTTGGGCTTAATAACATAACTTTTTACTGGTTTAGGTGCAGATCTTGGAATTTGATACACAAAAGCGCCTTGTAGCTAGCTTTCTAATGAGCTAAAGCAAGCTAGATTTGGATAATGTATGTGGAAGAAATGATATTTTAAGTGATTAGAGGTCTGTTGCCAAGTTGAACATGGTGTTGAATCCTTAAAAGTTGATTTAAATGAGTGACAATTTAACATAAAATTATCAGATTTGGAGTGTTTGAGCTTGAAAAATAAATCTATCAATTTTAAATCATAAATGATGCATAGGAGGCAAGTTATTTGGTTTCAACTATAATCATAACTTAACATCTAGAAATACACATTTCATTTTTCCTTCACTGGTAGCATATGTACTTTCAAATATAGTCACCTCATAGAACCGAAACATCCTACAACATAGAAAAGTACACCAAAGTCTATGGAAGAGGTAGTTGTAGAAGTAATGAAAGTAGATAAGGCAACTAAGTTATTTCAGACCATGACAATTCTGAGTTTAAATATGGGGGATTTGACTCTGGAAGTAAACACTCTAAAGAAAGGATTGGTTATGGGGGAAAAAGGAAAAGGCAATGTTATAGGTGGAATTGGATAAGGAGAAAAAGTTGCAAAAGGGGTATAAGGATAATGTGGAAATTTGGAGGAAGAATAGGGCAGAGGCTAAGCTAAAAAATAAAGTGTTCATGAAAAAACTATAAGATGAAAATGAGGAGCTCAAGGGCAGCACAACAATATTGAAGTCATAGGATGAAAAATTGTTGAATTTAAGGTAAAAGGCTGAAATATGGGAAACCACAAAGAGGAAGCGGAAGAAGCACTATTTTTTCATAAAAAACAATAAGAAGATTTGGATAGTCATGTGAAAGCACTGACTAAACAAAAGAAGGAGAAGGAGCATGCTCTGACATATTTGGAATTGATAAATTTGAAGAATGTATTTTTATTGTAGTCTTAGGAAATTAGAAAAAAGACAACATAGGCAAAAATATAGCAGTTAATGGAGGACAATAAGGAGTACCAAAGAACTTTGCAGCACCTACAAGCATAGTTAGAGAGGACACAAGAATAGAAAAAGAGTTTGGATCTAACTAGTATCAAAAAAAGACTAGAGGGTTATGAACAGATGTTGTACTACTATGCACTGATGAAGACGAAGAACAAGATGAAGGACTTTAAGGTAGAATTTGAGGAATGGTGGGAGGTTGTAGAGGAATATTTTACAAACAAGTTGAAGAAGAATATGGCTCAACATAAAGTTGATGAAACAACCCCGAGGTATAAGTTGGAAGTTTATCAAAAGAATTTTCCAGATTTCATTTATGGTAATCCAACAAGTACAAAGGTATCGAGCCAAGATGAAGAGACAGAAGCAAGGCCTAGTGGGACAGCTCATGAAAAGGAAGTTTAAATTGAAGAATCATAAGACCTCAAAAGTGGAATAGTTCAGGAGGAGGAGGTACAACTAGAGATACCATAGGACCTTAGAGGAGGGGTTAGGGAAAAAAACCAGAGGGAATTCAAGAACAAGAAAAGGTGGAAGCTCTTCCAACACCAAAAGAAAAGATGTCCAAAATGCAACATTTGTACATGAAACCACAAACTGAACTAACAAGGGAGAAGATCGAAACTCCAAAGTAAAACGTAGATATAGAACCACTGGTTTGTGTGTAGACTAGGAGTACATCATTATGGTAGGGGAAACAAATGTTTAAAAGGATATAAAATATTATCATTTCATTTCTATCATTTTACAAGGATTTTGGTGACGAAATCCAAAGTGCAGAGGGGGTAATGTTAGGGGGATAAGTTGACTATGTGATTTGGGATGAACAAGGTAGTCAGAATAGGGTCTAATCAAGGGACTTTGTTAGTTTGAATTTTGAATTCTTGTTGTTTTAGATCATAATGATGTGACTTGGGATGGTTCAAAAGGGGAAAAGTTCTAGAGAACAAAGAGGAGGAGAAGAAGATGGGACGAGTTTTTTTTGGAAGAAGAATAGGAGGAGTTAGAGGTACTTGTGGTAGAAAACCAAAGACTTTGTTTTGATATAGCACAAATTTTAAGTGTTGTTTTGGAATTGCTTTTCAACAAAACATGGGATTGCATTGTAATTTGGATTCATGTTTTCAATAATACATAGAAGCACAAACTTCTACAGTGAATTCTATGTTCATCTTTTGGTGTGAATTTTCTATAATGTTATATTATGATGAAATGAATTGTAATTATGTTTCTAGAGTTTTTTACAATGTATTTTGAAGTGCAGATTTTGGTTATATGCAATAACCATGAATATGATGTTGGAATGAATGGTAGTGTTAAGTTTGTTGAGACTTAAGACATAAGTAGTGAACATATGCATGTGAAATGCAAATCTATTGTTACAATAATGTGAAATATTTTGCAAGAATTTAAATTTCACTTCTACCACTAATTTTCCCAACTTCCCAAAGCTTTCCTTTATGTAACTTTCATGGATTCCATCTCAAAGTCCAAAACCCTTTCTATTTATGGTTTTTTGAGAACTTTTGCAGCATTATTATGAAGTGTTCAAGGTTTAATACTTTAGTGCTATATTTGGGCTTTGCAATAACTTGACTTGTATGAACTTAATATTGGCACTATTACAATTATGATGGGGTCCAAATGAACTCCAATGAGCCAAACATGTTACTTTGCAAAAGGAGCAAGGTTCCTTTTGGTCCTAAGTCAAAATTTAATTGTTGACATGTGATAATATTTGATTGGAGCATTTTGAATGGAGGCGGGATGAAACTCGTCACACTAAGTTCTACCCTAATTTTGAAACCTTTTCTCTGATCACAACATTGATTGCTTCATTCTTTTACCTTTTTTTTTCAATAAGCTATGCAACATTAAGAGTGACACACTATTTCACATCACTTACCTTTTTCATAATCCCAAGCTTTTTATCACCATACCTTCTCACTTTTCAAAACTTCGATAACCCAAAGGTGAACTAACAAGTTTTTAATCGAAAAGTTTTAACCACCTTCAAAGGTAAGTGGTGACAATTCAACAACTCTTGAATTTTGCTATTTTTTGTGCGCAACATGTATCTTTCACGTAAACTCAAGGCAAGTTGTGTACTTGAATATGAGAAAGCTAGTAAATACAAAATCTCTAATCCTATATTATGGTTTAAAATTTGGACTAAAATGTAATAAAACTAATACTAACAGAGTCTACTCATTCAAATCTACTTAGAACTAGTTTAGAATTAAAATTTAGTAATGAAAGTATGATATAAAAAAAAATCAAAACAACAAACTCTAGTTATGGAAACAAAGTTTTTCCAAAAATCTAAATGTTCTCTCATACTCCATTAAAGCTCCATGTTCTTCCATGATACAATGGTCCTCATTTCTTTCTCTTCTCCAAAGATATTCCTCAACAAAATAGTCTTATGTTCTATTCAAATTCAAATGGTGATAAAAACTATGTAATCTAGCTAGTAATTCCTAAAATAATAACTAGGTAAATAAAATATATTAATTAATAATTTCCACAACTACTCCCTTAACATTACCCCACTTATATTTTTAATTACATCTTGGAATTTTGGATTAAAAATGTGTTAAAAAAGTTAAATCTAATGTTGTTTTTGATCTTGTGATTCAGAAATCTAATATGTTTGTACTATAATCTACTTTGTTTGTATTATAGTATGTTTTGTTTGTTACTTCAAATTGAAGCATTGTCCAATTTTCTATTGTATACAAAGTTAGTTGTTGTTCTTCTGATGCCTCTGTTGACAATAGTGCAATCATTTGTTGATGGGTTGTCTTCTACTCTTATGACTATAATTTTGCTGTCACTTGTAGCTATTGCCATAACTATAGATATGATGTGATCTAAGTTTGCCCTTGCTATTGTGGTTCTAATTCAACTTGTAATTGTTAATTTGACTGTAGATTTGTAATTTGAGCTTGATCCTATTGCTATAGCTTTAACACAAGCTTAATATGACCCTGTTGATCCTCATGAATTGTATGTTCCTTAGGTTGTATATGCTCTTATTTCTATGGCTATAAATGCATACTCTTGAAAATTGACTTCCTACAAAACAAACTTTACTTGTTTTAAAGTTTGTTTAACAACCTCTTTCTTAGGGCTATCCTTTCCTCCTTTGAGGTCTCCTAGCTCTTTTGTTGCTCTTGTACCTAATGGTCTTGCCCCATTGGTATCCCTTCTATCTTCTTCCTCATTTGAAGTTTTTGGTTATGGAAACACAACTAAAGGCTCATACTCAAATGATGGCATAACTTTTTCCATCTAATAAATCCTATGTTTTTACAACCTTTCATTCCTCTCATACTTCCTGCACACCTTCCCAATATCCTTCTGGACAATGTCTTGAACTGCATCCCACCATAAGTCTGCATCTCACCATAAGTCTGCATCTTTTTCCTCCATTGATAGTGCTTTAATTTCACCTAAAGCAAAATATTTTGTTGTTTGAATTCATTATTTCTTTGAAGACAATATCATAATTGAAGGGTTTCTTCTTTTAGGTCTCCTCTATAAGTTTATTCAACTTTTCATTAAAGGCCATTTGCTTTTGCAAATTTATGTCCATCTATGCATGCCTATGGTCAATTTGCTTTTATACCTCATTCTTAGCTTGAGATGCATTAACATTGTCCATTTTAAGCTCCTCTAATTCTTTCTATTGCTTTTAGAGAGTCTCTTCCATGTTTTTATAATCTTTGTGAAGTTTGTTATGCTTTAACTCATAGTATCCTTCTTTGCTTTTAAATTCCAATAATTGGCATCTATCTCTTTTACAATTGTCTACAAGGAATCCCTTTCTATTATGATGTTCTCCAAATCCTTGCTCTAGTTTTCCATGTTGTTGATCTTTTGTCTAGCTACCTAGAGTTTTGCCAACACCTAATTATTTTCATTATTCCTATCCTGCAATTTTGCTTTGAGCTTTTGTTTTTTCTCTAAAGCCCCTTGTAGATTCTAAACAGGTCTATCCTTCTTCTTTATAATCTATTTGTTTTTTTATCTCTGAATCAAAAACTATAAGCAAAATATTTGTCATTTTTACATTGTATTTTGCTGCCTCTTAAAACATAGTAGCAATTCTTCTATGCTCATCCAATTCTACTTCTATCCCTTGCACAGACCTTGGTTATGAAACGTAGGAGTCTTCCCCCTAGAACTTGTACCCGATGAACCTAGACTCTTGTGTGTAGTCTAGATTTCTCCAAATACATTCATGCCTCCTACATAACTTGATCTTGAAGGTAGCATACCTTCACTATTTTGTGGTGATGGAACAAATTATTGTACTTCTAATGGTTCCAGGTCAAATCTTGTATCTACTCCATTATTGGTTATTGAGATTGAGATTTTAGCTCCTTCTTAGGCCATCTCTGATGCTCATGCCCATTTGATCTCTAATCTTGCTTAGGAGAAATTGGTAGTCTTGGATTAGATTTAGGAAATATGGATTTTTCCTTCTATCTTTGATTTTGTTGTTGTTGCTTCCTTAACAATTCTATTGTTTATTAAGGATCAATACTACCTCTCATTGCAATATCCTCCTATCTTCTTTGCCTCTTATACAAAGTCTTTCTCTCCTCATCATCATCATATTAAGACATTAGAACCATTATTTTGGTTGTTTTAGTCTCTAGTTGATTCTCCTTTTCAAGAGAGATGTGTGTAAGGTTTATAGGTCATTTGTTCTTAATGAACCTCTCCCTGAGATTGTCTCTTCTCCTTTTGTCCTCTTGTGGTTGTTCTACCTAATTCTTCTTCTCATGTGGTTTTACTCCTTCTAGCAAAAACCATTTTTGAAACAAAACTTCTAGGATTATGGCAAAATAGCATACATCATTTTTTGGTTCTCTTATGGTTGTTCCTTCAATCATGTTTTTTTGACAGTTTTCCCATCTAATCAATCCCTTGATGAATTGAGAATACATGATTGCAATCTAATTAACAGGCTCTCCATGATCTGCACTGGAGATCATCATGGCAGACTTATTACTAAAATATTGCACCTTATCCTTTTGGTAAATAATTGGCAAAATGGCAACAATTCTATTAGGATACTTTGACCTCATCCTTTTCACAACCCACCTGTCATTGGTGTTGTAAGTGTTAAGGACTCTATCTACTATATTTGCCAATGTTATCTTAACATCAAACATTTCTACATGATCTGCCTATATGACAAAATTTTAAAACTTCAACCAATAGATGTTTGTCCATTATTCTATGTTCTTCCTTAAACATAACCTTGATTTTATTATGTTCTGGATCCAACTTCTAGTTGTTTATAAATTCAACCAAAATGTTTGCCGAAGAGTCTTCCATTCAATCTCAAACAAACCTACTAATCTAACTTTCTTTCCCCAAGCTCTTTCTTCCTCTCCAAAACTTATCCAAAACAAAATGTTCTTCATATTGCTATTATAATTTTGCTTTGTTGGAGTATAAACATTCCTAACCTCATCATCCTGGTGAATACGTACTTTCTTCCCATGTAGATGTGTAGCCATTGCTTGTCAACTTGTTTTCTTTGTGTGCTTATTGTCAAGAATATGAACTTTTTCTAGAATCTACTCCTAAGTATGCTCCTCTTGATGTAACGGTGATTCTTATTGTTGTTGCAAATTGTCCTTTTGTTGGTCTTCCTGCGAATCTGAAAATGGAAATGGGATTGACTTGTTCACTAAAACCTGCCTCTCTTCTGGGCTTCCTAAAGCTATATTTCCTCAATGTTTCTTTATAATCTCTCTCATTTTTTCTAGTCACTTCAAAAGTTTTCTCAAATTTAGATATCGGAAAAGATTTTTGAAAAGAAGAAGAATAAATTGGAAAAGGAAATGGCAGACCTTTTTTTTGGAAACCTAGATTGTAAAGCCAAAATGTTTGCAAATTTCTACTACTTCTCAATCTCTCTTGCTCCTCTCTCAACTTTTGTAACTTTTCTCTAGACTATTGTTGTAATCTCTCCAACATTCATTCTAGTGACAAAAAAAATGGAAACTTGTTTATCAAATATGAAAACAAATAGTCACTTTGGTGTTTATTGCCTTTTGGAACGTAGTCACCTCATTTCATGAAGAGATGCTTCACTTTTTGTTTTAGGGCCAACATTTTAATGTTTTGTACCTTTTTAAAAATTTTGACATTTGTCGTCTCCTATTTAATCTCATACTAACATGAACATGGGTTACAATTAATACTTATTGACCAAATAATTATGTGGACGTGGCACTAAGTAATTATGATGACATCCATGAATATGATGATTTGGTGTTGTTTATATTACATATTCCCTTTAGCCTATGCTGAGTCATTAGGTCAATAGAATTTTGTTTTGACATGATCAAATTATCTTCCCCACAATCTAATGACTATGAAACTTTAAAATCATGATATGGGTATTTTGTTCATAACTTGCTGACTTGTCATATTTACTGGGGCTTCTTCTAACAGTATTGTTTGATCAGTCCCAATGATCTTTGCTTTGATCTTCTAAATCTTCATGAGATATTTCTTCCATGTTGTTTGAATCTATGGCCTATAAAGACTTTTGATCCTCTAAATTCATAATCCCCTTCAATGTTTGATCCACATATATATATGTGGTTTCAACTTATTAACATCGACCAATACTAGGTTTGGTTCAAAATTATTAACATAAATAAGAACAATATTTTTGGGTAAGCAATTTTCTACCTTGAATGGACCAAACCATCTTTCTTGAATTTGCCCAAATGTGTTGTTTCTCCCTTGGGAAACCATAAGACATATCTCCAAATTGGAACTTCTTCTTAGTATTTTTTTGTTGACTCCATAGAAATTTGCTCCACCGGTTGGCTCCCACATTATTTTGAGCTTCCAATTTGTTCTCCGGTAATCTTTCTAGTCCTATAATTCTAGTTATTAACACTCTAGTTGGTTCTGCATGTTTGTGGTCTATGTTAATAGCTAGTAGAACATATTTTGTTGGCATTAGAGGATGCAAACCATAGACTAATTGGTAAGGTGTATAACCTATTGCCACCTTGTAAACAGTCCTATATGAAAACAAAATTATAGACAAATGTTCATCCCAATCTATTCTTTTGTCATTAACCAACCTGGTCAATAGTCTACCAATGACTTTGTTAGTAGATTATGCTTGTCCATTTCCCTATGGATAGTATGTAGTAAAATTAACATGCTTCAACAAAAATTGTTTTGTTAGATGTTTTATTATGTAATTGATAAAATGTACTCCCTAATTTATAACTATGGTTAAAGGATATCCAAATCTAACCAAAATATACTCATGTAGGAATCTAGCTATAACTATTGCAATATTGGTTTTAAATGCCTTTGCCTCTATGGTAAATACAAAATCTCTAATCCTATATTATGGTCTAAATTTTAGACTGAAATATAATAACACTAATACCAACACAATCTATTCATTCAAATCTATTTATAACTAGTTTCAAAATTAAAATATAGTAATGAAAGTATGATTAAAAACATCAAAATAACAACTCTAACTATGGAAACAAAGTTTTTTCAAAAATTAAAATGTATTTATTTCATATTCCATTAAAGCTCCATGTTCTAAAATAATACAATGGTCTTTCGTCCCTTTCTCTTCTCCAAAAGATATACCTCAAAAAAACAGTCCTATGTTCTATTTGAATTCAAATGATGATAAAAATTATGTAATTTAACTAGTAATTCTTAAAATAATAAATAAGTAAATAAAAATATACTAACTAATAATTACCACAAGTAATTACTCCTTTAACATATGTTGTTCTTTTCATGCCTTTGTCGACAAATGTGCAATTGTCTATTGATGGGTTGCATTTTATTCTTGTGATTGTAATTATGTTATCACATGTAGTTGTTCCTATAGCTTCAAGTCTATCATGAGTTAAGTTTGCTCCTATTGTTGTAACTCTGATACAAGTTCTAGATGTTGGTTTGACTACAAATCTAATGTAATTTGAGTTTGATCCTATTGTTGTAACTCTAACACATGCTCAATTTGACCTTAATGATCTTCTTACATTACATGTTCTTGAGGTTGTATCTGCTCCCCTATCTTTGTGGTTACAGATGCATATTTTTGAAAATTGACTTCATGCAAAACATATTATATTTGTTCTAAAGTCTTTTTAGCATCCTCCCTTTCAAGGCTATCCTTTCCTCTTATGGAGTCTCCTAGTTCCTTTAAGACTCCTATACCTAATGGTCTTGCCCCATCTATATCCCCTTTATTTTCTTCTTCATCTGAAATCTCTAGTTATGGAGATAAAACTAAAGGCTCGTACTCAAATGATGGCATAACTTTTTCCATCTAAGAAATATTATGTCTGTACAACCTTCCCAATATCCTTCTATTTAATATCTTGAATTACATTCCACCATAAGTCTACATCTTTTCCTTCCATTAATAGTGTTTTGAGTTTTACCTAAAGCAAAGTATTTTGCTTCTTGAATTCACTATTTTCTATAAAAAAAAATCATAATTGAAGGCTTTTTTTTTTGGAGTCATGTCTAGAAGTTTATTCTACTTTTCATTAAAGGCCATCTACTCTTGCAAATTTCTATCCATTTGTGCATGCCTATGGCCAGCCTGCCTTTGTACCTCATTCTTAACTTGATATGCATTAGCATTATCCACTTTGAGCTCCTCCATCTCCTTCTACTACTTCAAAAAAGTTTCCTCAATGTGCCTATAATCCCTTTGAAGTTTGTTATGCTCTATACTCAAAGTATCCTTCTCTGCTTTTAAACCCCAGTAATTGGCATTTGTTTCCTTTAAAGTTGCATGTAAGGAATCTCTTTCCATTATGATGTTTACCAAATCCTTGCTCTACTTTTGTATGTTATCAATCTTCTATTTGATTGCTTGGAGTTCTGCCAATACCTTATTATTCTCATTGTTCCTATCTTATAATTTTGCTTTAAGCTTTTGCTCTTTTTCCAAAGCTCCTTGAAGATTTTGAACAGATCTATCCTTCTCCTCTATAATCTGCTTGTTCTTGATCTCCAAATCAAAAAATATAAGCAAAATATTTGTCATCTATAGATTATATTTTGCTACATGTTTAAACATAGTAATGACTTTTCTATGCTCATCCAATTCTGCTTCTACCCTTTACACAAACCCAGGTGTATTACATCTAGGAATTTGACCCATGGAATTTGTATTCGATGAATCTAGACTCTTGTGTGCAGCCCATACTTCTCCAAATGCATTCATTCTTGTTGCATAACTTGGTCTTGAAAGCAAAATACCTTCATTATTCTATGGTGATGGAAGAAATTGTTGAACTTTTAGTGAACCATGATCAAAATCCTATATTTGCTCCTTTAATGATTACTAAGCTTGAAACTCCCACTCCTTTTTGGGTAATCTTTGATACTCCTACCCATCATACCTTTGTTCTTGCTTGGGAGAATTTGGTAATCTTGGATCAAATTTAGCATATATGGTTTTTCCTTATGTCTCTGATGTTGCTATTGTTGCCTCCTCAACAATTTTGTTGCTTATTGTAGATCAATATTGCATCTCATAACAATATCCTCTTGTTTTCTTTGCCTTGTCTACAGAATTTATTTCTCCTTGTCATCATCAAATTCAGACATCAAAACTATTCTTTTGGTGTTTTAGTCTTTAGTTGTTTCTCCTTTTAAGGACAGACATGTGTAGGGTTTAGAGGCCTTTTGTTTTTTTAGTGAACCTCTCCCTTAGAATTTTCTTCCCCTTTTGTCCTCTTATGGTTGTTCTACATGTTTCTTCTTCTCATGTGGCTTTGTTTTTTCTAGTGGAAACCACTTTTGAAACATAACTTCTAGGACTATGGCAGAATGGTATACATCCTTTTTTGGTTTTCTTTTAGTTGTTCCTTCATCATTTTTTTTTTGACATTTCTCCCATTTGACCAATTCTTTGACCAATTGAGAATACATAATGGCAGCCGATTCAACATACTTTTCATGATCTGCCCTTGAAATCATCATAGTAGAATTATTACTAAAATTTTGCACCTTACCCCTTTGGTAAATAATTGGCAGAATGGTAGCAATTCTATTAGCATACTTTGACCTCATCTTTTTCACAACCCACCTTTCATTGGTGTTGTAAGTATCATGGACTCTGTCTACTATATTTGCCAATGTTATTCTAGCATTAGTCATTTCTACCTTGTTTACCTTTGTTTCTCATGTATGGTAGATTTTAAAAACTTCCGCCAATGGATGTTTGTCTATTATTTTATGCTCCTCCCCAAACATAAACTTGATTTTATTATGTTCAGGATCCAACTTCCAATTGTTTAGAAATTCAACCAAAATGTTGTGGCAAGGTGCCGTCCACTCGATCTCAAACAAGCCTACCAATCTGACTTTGTTGCCTAGGTTCTCTCTTCCTCTCAAGAGCTAGTCTAAAGCAAAATGTTATTCAAATTGCCATCATAACTCTGCTTTGTTGGAATAAACGCATACTTAATTTCATCATCAAGTTAACTATCCCACTTCACATTGTCAAATAATACCTACCCAAGACTTTCTTCCATCTAGAAGTGGAGGAGATGATCATTGATGAAACACCTACTCATGAATGAATACAAGATCTAACCATAGCTAGTTGGATAATCATTGAGGAGGAATAATTAACGAAAGTCAATTTGGGCACCAAGGAAAATGTGTAACATGTGAAAGTTAATGTTTTGCTTGAATCAATTATCATAGAATAGTTGATTGAACTTCTAAAAGAGTTCAAAGATGTATTTACCTGGACATACAAAGACCTAAAAGGTATTCCACCAAATATTGTTCAACATAGGATTGAATTGGATACCACAATACCACATGTTCACCCAACAAGGTACCGATTGAATCCTAATTATATTGCCATCATCAAACAAGACATAGACAAGTTATTAAGTTAAACAAGACATAACAAGTTACTCAGTCAAACAAGACATAGACAAGTTATTAAATCAAACAAGACATAGACAAGTTGTTTAGTTAATAAGCTACAAACTTCTAATTAAATAGCTAGGTGGTTGTTGTCATTTTTGGAGTATGGCTTCAAAATTGTTTTTGAGCCTGGTAGATCCCATTTAATGGTAGATGCATTGAATAGACTACCCAACTAAGTAAAATGGGTTGGTTTACTTGATCAAATTAGTGATGCTCACCTATTCACATTATAGCCATAATGGTTATAGTGTGTCCATGACCACTTATTAAAAGGGATGATGCCAGAACAATTTATTACTTCACATAGACAATACTTGGCTTAAAGAGTTAAGCCATTCGTGTTACAAGGTCCAGAGTACTTTATAGATTTGGACAAGAAAATAGGTTTCATCATGTTTTGTAACCAGAACAACTATATTACAAGAGTTACATAATGGAGTTGGAAGAGGACATTTTTCTTTGGATGTTATTCTGAAGAAAATTCTTGATGTTGGTTACTAGTGGCCAACCATGAACATAAACATTCATGAATTTTGTCGAACCTACGACTTATTAACACAAAATATGGCAAAATTGATCATTACTTTGCCTGAAAAGCCTTTCTAAAAATGGGGATTGGATTTCATCGAATCCATTAAATCAATCAAGATACACATTTCATTAACGATGTTATTTGTTATTTAATTATCATTTTATCCTAATGTAACCAAAAAGTGAGGAACACCTAGAATGCTTCCAGGCGCCCTGTCTGACCCCATCCCTTGAGGACCCAGTTCGTCCTCTCAGAGGTACAGTCTGTCTGTTATTTCCCCGACTTACTACAGCTCGATGGCTGCTATGCCGGACCTACACAATGCAACTTGCGATCACACAGACGGAGAGCACGAGCCTCGTGCCTCATAACACAACAAACAATTAGACCCGTGACCTCAGATTCTCAACTGCTACAGTGCATCGGCATCGCCAAACATCACGGACAGACACAGTTCGACTTCTCAAATCGACTTCTTGCATCGGCATAGCTAGACACCCAGAGACTTCACAAAATCTTCTTGTCTTTTATTTCACAGAAAACATTCCGACAGCACAGACTTCCAGACCCTTGCCCTCATCTAATCTGTTCAGCTACTCTCAAATCAGAAGCTAGAAC
>Ga0209208_10007475_pt1 | contig 14776 bp, 11 predicted proteins | sample S1TSphfallax_3_FD_187694 | JGI IMG/M metagenome (GOLD analysis project Ga0209208, IMG submission 187694) | Host-associated microbial communities from peat moss isolated from Minnesota, USA - S1T2_Fd - Sphagnum fallax MG (SPAdes) (version 2) | ecosystem: Host-associated > Plants > Peat moss >...
TTTGAAAATAATATAATTAGTGTTGAACTGGCCAAGGTACTAAGGTATATGAAAACTGCGACTGCAATAGCAGATCCGGTTATCATATTTTGGAGAATAATGGTCATGTAACAAAACCGGTTATTTGATTTTGAGAACCACAGCTACACACATCTTTGCGAACCCACAACCCCTGGTTATCATTTCCTCCGTTCATGATAACCGGTCAACAACATGGAAGGAAACACACACACACACACACACAGGGACGGGAAAGAACCACTCTTACAAAGTATACTATGGTTTGCCGGGCTTTACAAAAAGCAGAGGCAGTGGCAGGCCTTCCATTTTTGTCAATAATCCAATAGCCATTGTGTTCTCTTGTGATACCCGGAGGGTATAATGGAGAATTAGAAAAAAGAGAAAAGAAAAAAAGCGGTGCTTGAATTTTTACGTTGTGTAAAAATCCCATCGATGCAGCTTTACAGAAATTCGGAACTTCCTAGGGCTCCAATTTGGGGGTACAAATTATTTCCGTAAAGCACCTGTCCTGGGGCTGTATCCAACGTACTGCAGAGCGGGTACAATAATAACAAAAGGGGGTGGGTGGTTTTTTTTTTTTTCCTGCCCCAAAAAGAAAGAAGAAAGAGAGAGAGAAAAAAGAAAAAGAAAAAACAGTGTACAAAGCGTCGGTGCTTTTGCATGAAGAGAACAGAACGAAAGGGAAGAGAGCGTGCAGACGCAAACAGACGCGCCGCTCGCTCGCTCGAACGCACCACAAAACTCTCCGCGACTGATTCATCGACTTCGTGTTTTGTTTTTTTTGTTTAGAGTGTGTTGAGCGCTTGCCTGTTCATCGTTCGCATCTCTCGAGTCTCTGATTTTCTGTTTAGTTTTCATAGATTTGCAATTTGTTTGTTTGTTTGTTTGTTGTCGTCTTTTGGCTCTTTTCTTAGCTCTCTCTCTCTCGGGGCTCCTCTTAGAAGCTCTTCTAGCGTCGCACTCACATAACTTTTGTGCTCAAGATTTTCTTCCGCTGCCTTTGAGTAGATTGCTGGTTTAGTTGAGGTTTTGGTTCTCTTGTTTCAGAAGTGGATTTTTATTATTTTTTGGGGGTCTTTTCTTCTTTGTGGTGTCGGGCGTGGGGAAAGAAGAGAGGTTGTTGATCAACTGTGTGGAAGGCAAGAAGAAGGCGGAGTGTTGAAGGTCTGGTGTGGGAGCTAAAAGCGATTTGATCCAGTTCGATTTTCTCTATTTGCTGAGTCTCAAATCTGGGGCCGCGAGCGAGGTAATAATCTTGGCTAACTGTTTCCTTCTTTGGATTGTGCGCGCGCGCGCGCGTCTGTGTTTGTCCGTCGTTCGTTTTTGGTGTCTTCTGTGGAGGATTTGTGGACGTGTGTTTGATTCCGGAAGAATCCGAGCCTCGGTGTCAGTGTTTGCATTGAAGGTGAAGTTCTCTGGCAATCTCGCTGGGATTGTTGTGCTTTGGTTTTTTGTATTCTCAACGGTGTGTTTGGAGGTGTGGAGTAAGAGGATTGTTGTGCTATTGCATGGTTGCAACAGCGTTTGTCATCTTTGTCATTACTCGGTGTTCGCAATAGGAAGTGAAAGATTTCGGCTGATTCTCGTTCTTTCACGATCTCTCTGCACTCCCGGTGTACAGTCGGGTTTGGAAGTCGCAAGGATTCTTTGGCCATGCATTGGTGATCAGTTTTACAGGAAAGTTTTGTTGTTGTTGTTGCACCTATTTCTCTGCCTTCTCTGCTATTCGTGTATGAGTCAGGAAAGGGAGAGTCTCAAGGTGCAGAAAAGAGCTATCTTTGCAGTTGTTTTTTCACTGTTTTGGTGCCTCTTTTTAGGTGATTCTTGTTTTGCCTTCTGGATCCGAGAAGAGAGCCTGATGTTGTCTTGAGACCAGATTGTTGCAATCTTAGATCTCTCTATGTTTTATGGTCTTCTTCATGTGCCAAGGTTGGTTGGCACAGAATGGTTCACAATCTCATCTTTGGAATGATCAATGGATGTGTAATTTGTAGACTGTGCATGTGGAGAGGTCACACCAACATGGCCATGATCTTAATCTTCTGCATGTCCTTGCTTTCAAATGTTCTGGCTTCTGGAAATGTGGGTACAGCATGCAGCATGCACAGGTTTGCTTGTATCAATCCCCTAGCATGATTTGCAATGTGAGGTCTTATAGATCTGAATGTGAGGTCTGTTGCTGCCTTTTTTGCAGGTCTGCTCCTGTGGAGGAGCAGCAGGTGGAGGGAAGGAAAGTGAGCAATTGTGATTCTGAGGCTTCACTCTGGCCGCCTCGATAGCACGAGGTTCTCGCACCTGTGAGCAGGTGTGGGGGCGAGCTGGCGTCTGCCCAGCCCGCGGTAGGCTTCCAAAGGGGAGGCACACCCAGATCTGGAGGGCTTGCCGCATGCTGCAAGGGTTGTCTGTAGATTATGGCTAATATCCTGAGGATGACCTTCCCATGATCTTACCAATGTAGACTATTCCTTGTGTCGAGCCTTTGGAGAGGGGAATCTCATGTCTCTATCTTCACAATTTGCCTCATCCGTTTTATCTCAGTTCTAAGAGCTTCAGAACAAGCACAGCTAGTCATTTTTTTAATCTTTAAGCTGCTGAAGGAAGAGTTGAATCAGGTTCTGCCTTCATAGGGAAACACCCATATACACAAGACATTTGAATTCCTAGCACAGGTTCCAAGCAATCTTGCAGCTGTGGATTGCTCACATGTGTTCCTGAAGTTGGTAAAATCAGTTTGACAAGTGCAAGTATCTGCAATCATCTTAAGATCTGGACAAGGAGATCCAAGAGAGGCTTCAGGCACCTGAGGGTCCAAAACCTGGGCTGATTGTTTCTTCTTTAGAGGAGGGGATTGTGGAGGCATTCTTGGTCAATAAGGTGGTAACTAAGGAGGCTAGCAGATTTCTGGCATAATGGAGAGAATCACATGTCTTCAATCAATTTTCACCTGGAAGAACAAGGTCAAGGTATGTCATGCAGGTTTAGTTCAATACTGGTGGCCAGCTGCACTATTTTCTATGTTGTCACTTGTACATTTACCTACAGCAAGTCTTGTGCTAGTATTTGCAGTGGCTTCTTTTGCTGAACTTGAACAGTAAGAGCTTGTTTAAGGCTGTCATTCAACCCCATCTTTGCTTGCTAGCACTGTGGAGGATGATCAGGAATTCAAGCTTCTCTCACTTAGCAACCTTGCTTCACCGTTGTGTAATTGTGTTGTAGAAGGGACTAACCCTCAGTTCTCTGTCCAGGTTACAACTGCAGATAGACTAGAAACGATCAAGTTTGGGGTTGATGAGTCTTCAAACAAAGTGCCAAGGTTTGAGGGAGGTGGTTTTCATGAAGAGCCATCAACAACTTATCTGGAGACGAGAACCCATGATTCTAGTGTTCGTGAACTGATTATGGCACCATCAATTTCAAAGTGGGGAAAAGAAGGTAGTGCATGTGCTTGGTCAGATAATGAAGACTTGGAAGCTGCTGAACTTTTGACAAAAATGCCAGATGTCATCTCAAAGTTTGAAGGTTTTCACTTTCCCATTTCTCAGATTGTGGAAGAGGACAGGCTGGAATCCTTTCCACAGTGTGCAGCTCATGTTGATGTTGGTGTTGAAGTGGCATATGAAGGAGGTGATGAGGATGGAGATTCGGCAGGTGAGCCATACACTAGCATGATTTTTTTCTCATAATTGTTGGCAATTTTTTGTGTGTGGTGTGTTTGTCATCTGGGATATTGAATTCATTTGGTGCTTGAGCAGTGTTAGTGAGTGGCAAAGATGTCATGTGGCAAATCTGTGATTGGATGCCATTTGCAACACCATTGAAACTGCTGTGTTGAGACAGGCTTTGGCTGTATGTGTGACAGGTGCATCATACATGAAGGAACGTGAAAGTGACCCAAGTTCCTCAGAAGATATTGTTGAAGTAGTTGGAGAAGATACTGCTCCAGGTGACATTTTTGTCGATGAGAGTACTAGGTACTATGAGACTCAGTCAAATGGTGCAGCAAGATTCACCAGTGGTGATGACAGGCACTTTTCGGGTGGTGAAATCTTTCTGGATGTTGGTAATGATTATGTTAGTGATCCTGGTGTCTACAAGTGCAAGGATTTGGAGATGGCTTCCATTGCATATTTTGATCCAGGAAGTAATTCAGGCCACCATTCTGAAGATGCTCCTGTCATGGAGATGCCAAACAGATGTCTTCTAGGTGATCCTGAATGTGGGTCTCAACATTTGACCAATACAATGGCTGGGCACCAGGTGATTATGGTATCTGGTGGCAGTGGTTCATCAGCAGAGTTTCATAAAATGAATTCATCAGGTGCAGCAGTCAAATCTGTTTGGGTGAGGACATCGCACTCTGAAATGGCTCTACGTGATGCCAAGGATAAGATACTTAATGTGAATTTCTCTGAGGAAGGTAAGAAACACAGACCGTGGTGGAAGGTGTTTCTTTTCACTCATAGGAACATTCACCGCAGGGTGCCAGGAGTGCTATCTGGAGTTGCATTGAATGGCCGCATGGGTTATGGCACAGAAGTGGACTATTGTGATGGTATGCCCTGTCCAATGTTCTTGCCAGACCAGCCTGATCAAGACAAAACATTTGTTGGAGATGGAAATGCTAATGGGAAGGCTAGTGATATCAACCCAGAAGAGTGTGTTGTTGACATGGATATGAGCAATTTTGAAGCTGTTGCACCACCAGTTCCCACATCATCATTAACAATGATGACAGTGATGGGCAGAGCAGACCGGAAGTTGCATGTTCCTGAGAAACCTGACCTTAGTCGTGTTGAAGAGTGGGTAAGCAGCACAGACTTTGCTACTGTAGCTGTTGATGAAGATATAGAGAATGATGGGCAGGCATTGAGAGAGCCAGGTTCACCCACAGCATCTGCATCAACCTTTTTCAGCAAGAGAGTGCAGTCTGCCCCTCAACTGCTGACTGATGGGGATGGATCTGTAGTGCACCATAATGATGCATCGTTGGGTGGCGATGCTGAAAGGGCAGCTCAGATTGTGCGATCTGTGGATCCTTTGTCAACAGTTGCATACTTTTCTGGAGTTGGGTTACGAATGATTCCTCCTCTTGCATTGTACAACAGTTTGAAGACCCTCAACCTCTCAGTGAACCATATTGGTGAGTTCTTTTGATAGGTGGCTTTCTTTTGAATTTTAGTCTGGAACTGTCTGTGCTCAATATAGTTGAAAGGATAGTAAATCCTGGCCACATCATCCCTCCCATCATTTCTTCAACAAGTGGTCAAGAGTCTGACCAGCTTGGAGCAGACTCTTGACCACTTGTTGAAGAAATGATGGGAGGGATGATGTGGCCAGGATCTGATTTGATAGGTCTGATTAAATATGTTGCATCTGTTGATTTTTTCCTATCTGATTCATATTGTTGTTTTTTTGCAGTCCATATAATGCCAGGATCACTTCCACGAAGCCTGCACTCACTTGACCTATCACATAACAGAATTACAACAATTGAAGGGTTACGGGAGCTTACTCGATTGCGTGTACTTAACATGTCACACAATCGCATCTCAAGGATTGGGCATGGTCAGTGGTGTTCTTCTTTGACTATCATGTCCTACCATGGTTGCTCAGATTATGTCAGTCAAATATTGTATGCTTGTCTTATCTGGTTTGTAGAAAAGCACATTTTACTTAGGACAGAAGTTCTATTGACATTGTTCTTGTGGGTTTGCTGGATGTCCTTCACCCTAGGTCCCACAAGGCATTTTCTTTTTCAGAACTGTGCTACAGTTGGCTGATTGGTGCCCTCTTAATGTTGCTGCTGGTTCAGGTACTGACCAGTACTCATGCATGGTTCCTAAGTTTGGTCATTGGGTGTCTCAGGTCTTGCTGGCTGCTCTTCCCTTCGGGAGCTCCACTTAGCTGGAAACAAGATCAGTGAGATTGAAGGGTTACATCGCCTTTTGAAGCTGAGTTTCCTGGATTTGAGCTTCAATAAGCTGACCACAACCAAGGCCATAAGCCAGCTGGCTGCCAATTACCACTCGCTTCAGGCTCTCAATCTGCTTGGCAATGCACTGCATAGCAATCTTGGTGATGAACCTCTCCGAAAACTTGTGACAGTGCTGGTTCCACACATTTTGTACTTGAACAAACAAGCTGTGAAGGCTGTCTCAGCCCGAGATGCAGCTGTTGACAGTGTAGCTCGAGCAGCAATGGGAACTGCCAACCATCACCACACACCAAGAGGAAGCAAAGTTACCAGAGGTGGATTGAATGTGGCTCCTGTTGCTCCCACTTTTCAAGGAAAGTTCCGAAATGGTGAGAAGGGAAGCCACCCTTTGCACATTGTGCCAAGTGGCCACTCTCGGACCAGTACAGTGAAGGAGACAACCCGTAAGCAGCAGCAGCAGCATCACCATAGCCAGCAGCAGTACTACCAACAACACTCTGGAAACAAAGAGCATCCACTCCATTCTTTGGGAATTCAGTTGTCAACTCCTGCCATGGAATCAAGACTTGTGGAGGGAGATGTGAACAGGATGGTATTGGCTTCTGGAAAGGGCAAGAAACACATGAAGAGTGATGGATCTTTGTTTGAGAATCACAGGAATCACCAGGTATACGTGTTGGTCTAGTCAGGCATCATGGCCGAGTCTTCCCATTGTTTCAGAGTCACAACAGAAACTCAGCATGATGCTTAATGTCTGATACATGGCCTCTACTCACAGCTGGGAACTGATAGAGTTAGTGGGACTATTTTGGTAGCTAGTCACTACCATGCAATCTCACCGTTTATGGTCACTGAACATGTGAGACTGTCACAATTGTTCATACTGCTCCTCAACCTTATATTATGTGTTTTTTGATCTGATGAGTTTTCCTGTCACTGTCTGTTTCTTTTGGTAACTAGTTGAACTTCCCTCTAACCTGAGATTGGGCCATCTCTTTAATTTCTATTTAGGTTGACTTGCGTTATAAGTGTGGTGGAACTGCACTCTAAGTTTATGAAGCTATTTTTGTCTTTTGCTCACATTTCTGTTCATTTGCCTTACACTCTGTATTTTTCATGTTGATTTTCTCTCACTGTAATTGTAGAGTGGGGGTTGTTCGCCTCTGAATGTTCTAGCATAGTACACTAGAAACTTTGTAGTTGTCTTGAATGGCAGAATTGGCTATCACTGCTGATTCTGATATTTCCTACCTACTTGTGCTACATAACAACTGACCTAACAACCAACCTGTGCTAGTTTATGACTTACTTATGGGTCTTCATGCCAGGGAATGTGCCCTAGGGGAGCATTCTGCCTTAGATTGTCCTTAAGAGTTTGGCATACAGACCTTGCCTTAGTGACTCACTAGGAGGCAGAATGTGCCCCCTAGGGCATATGTTTTCTAGTACATAGAGAGCTTCCAGGAAGTCCTAAGGGAGGGAGGGAACCATATTCCATTTCCTTACAGTTTGAAAACAAGTTGCATCAAGCCTTTAGAAGTTCCAACCCTTTTTGCTTGCTCCAATAGAACTGAAACCTCTACATCTAACCTCTTCAACGCTGCAGTCAAACCTCATGATTGTTTCCCATGTCCGCCCCCCATGCCCCTTAGATTCATGCCTTTGTTATGTTTCCCACCAAGTGATTTTCTTCCATAATCAAGCCCCGAACGCCTTCCCAATGGCACCACTATTTTGTGGTTGCATCCTAGTTTATAAATCCAAGCTTATTTATAGTTACAAGCATAGGTGAGTAGAAAAATGTCAGCCTATTCTGATCTTAATTGGGCAATCCCCCATCCAATGTGTGTTCTTTGTCCAATATGTGGTACAACATCTTGCTCAAAGATGTTTGGTTTAACATCAATGGTCATGCAAATTTCATCACAAATTCAATTCAATTTTAGTGAATAACTTGGATCCTATCCTAGCCTGTCACTCATTTGCCTCTTAACACAACAAAATGTCTCAATGGCTTTTTGTTTAGCTGAAGGCTGCAATTTTATGTTCACATCCCTATTTCATCTAACAATTTGGACACTACTTATTACATGTGAACCTTCCAAGGCCATTCTTATACCTCTGCATCTTTAAACACTGCATTCGGCCTTGAAGCCCAAGATTTTCATCTTGACTCATCTACAAGATTTTGAGCCTGATGAAATTTTGGAGCTTCCATTTGAATTTGACATTTAATCGCATGCCCCCCATCTTTTGAACACTGACCTTTTGTTTGGAACATTTGCTTGCTTTTTTCAAATCTTGGTGGCCATGAATCCTTCAATTATGTTTTGAAATTACACAACATTATGATCACCGTCAAATTGTGCATGTCTTCTTTGTTGAATATTTTATTTGTTTCAAAAGACAAGATTCAATAGTTTGAAATTTAATTTTCCAAAATTTCAATAGTTGAAAAATACGATGCAAGGTGCACCTTGTGTTGTAATAGTAACCCAATGATTGGAACAATAAATAGTTCTTCACAAGTTGGGAGTTTGATTCTCAACAATTTTAGCAAATATCAATAATTATTTTCTTTTCTCAGTTAGAATTTTTTTGAATTATTTTGTTCCAAACTTCAGTTGTAGGTATGGTATATTTTCTTGTGAAACGATTATCAAGGTTTCACACCTTTTGTGGGAGGGAGGGAGGGGGACATACAATTGAACGTGTTTACACAAGGGGTTTTTTACCCTAAAAAGTTGCTTTTTATTAATTTCTCTAAAAATGAAAAACACATAGAAGATGTGAGAAAGAAAGGTTACATTGAATTTTGCTATGAAGGGGATTGGCAAGGGTTAGATGTAATTTCCCAGGACACAAAATTAAATTATTATAGGTAACCTTGAAAAACATTACACAGATTCCATCATTCCAACAAATATTTACATGTATGGTAAATAATCCAAATAGGGAGTTTGATATAAGTCTAAGCCAATGTCATGAGGGTGGTAATCCATGTGGTAGAAATAGAACCAATTGAATAACCCCATGTGTTATGGGATTCAACCTAGTGTTAAAGAAAAGTTTCAGAAATATTTCCCTTGAACATGCTACATATGATTAAAATGAATGGCTAAAAGAAAAGAAGAATAACATTAAATGGCAGGAATATTGCTTTCCAAATTCCATTGCTAGAGTGCATTACTAGTTGAAACCTTTGTCCAAGTCATAACTTCATTGTTCGCGGATAATAAGCCCACTAGAATTATAAAGGAAAATTTCCTCAAATCTCTTTTATTTTGTTGATTTGGCTACAAATCCATCTTTTGGGGGAGACTAGTAATTCAACCATGAATTCTCGAAATAATATGAGCATAGAATTTGAAGCTCAAAGAGAGCAAAGCTCCTTTGATGATCAAATTTCACCTTCATCATCTTGCTTTCTTCATCACCAATGCAGCTCATTGGGAAAATACTGCACACCCAATTCAAAATGTCGCACACTTTCCATGAGCAAATCTCTTATGCAATATCCTCAGAACTGAACTCTCTGTTGAAACTCAAGGATTGTTTGTTGATTCAAAAATCAGTTCCCACACACTCAATGAAGTCCCACATCACACAAAACATTTAAATGGAAGCAAAAGAGTGGAGATTGTCACAGCAACTAGAGAGTGCGGTTGTGGGCACCTTGTGAATGAGAGAAAGGTAATATGGCTTCAGTTTCTCCACATCTGCACGCACCTTGCTCTTGCTGTATAGATCATACTTGCTGCCCCCCATCCCCCCCCCATTTCCAAGCCCTTATCATAAATCAGTTGAGCTCCTTCAAATGCAGATCAGTATCTTGACAAGCTTGATATTTCAGTACACAATGCGCATGATCGCATAGGAGCAGACACAGTAGCAGTAGGACTCCTGCCTTGTCTTTGAGCATGGAATTCAACAGGGAACTTTGCTGTTTGAGCACTAACCCTATTGGGGAAACTTACTTAAATTCCTTGAGCCAAGGCAGCATTTGATGATCAGAGTCATTTAACAGATGTGTGTATGCTCCTGAACGATGCAGTGCTGCTCCATGTCCACATTATATAAGCTGGATCAATCTAATACTTTACCAGAGCCAGCTGAAGCACTCATGATTAGTCAATGCAGAATTATAGCTGAAGCACAATCAACACTTGAAAAGAAGCAAAAAATTTAACAGATTGGTAAAATTGCATTTCAAAGGACTCACAGTAGAAAGAGTGGTAACGAACTATGAAGAGTGCTTGAGGTGGCAGTGTGGTGTTGTTGCTCTTCATCACCTGCCATCATCATGCCATGGTCGTTCAGTTAAAATTTCTGATGCCAAAATTTCCCTTTGTATTCTACTAAATGTTTCTCTGGCAAACACTAGACTCTCTGATTCTAGGTCAATCTCAGATCTAAGTGACAACCTTTCAGCCCAGCTAAGGGCAGTCAAAAGGCAGTTGAAGAAGCCTTTGTAATAGTGGAAATCAGCAATCTAGTGTCATTTCCATATTAGTAAGAGCAACCCAAACTACCAGCATTATTGTTCTTTCCAACTCATAGATCTAAGTTTCACAATGCAACAATCAGTTGCAAGACATTTGCAATTATAATGTTTCAGCTCTGAAGGAATGCATGTTGAACATTGAGCTCATCATTTGAGCATAGAACTCCAGGATGAACTTGCTTCAAGCACAGTGTACACTCAAATTATTACCTGGTACATGTACTCATCATGACCCCATGACATCATCACATTGTCCAGTCCGCAACCTTCTTTGTAAATTCCCAGCTTGCTATTGTAGAGGACATTTTGAGAATCTGGGTTGTCCCTGAAATACTGCACAATCCACCAATTGTCACAACTCTTGGTAATCTCTTGCAAAGTTTACATTGAGAGCATCATGAATTTGGCTTAGAAGAGAGCACCCAAAACCTTAGCTATCAAACCCATTGTTGTACCAGAAACAACATTGTTCAACAGTGGGTAGAATGCATGTCCACCTCCCAAAAAAAGGCAGAGCAGTAGGGAGACACTTAATTGAATTCTTTCAGCAGAAATTCTAGTATTTCTTCTTTGTCTTCTACCACGAGTCATGAGGTAAGAAGAGAAGACCAACCTCGGCATGGACGATGGCAGGATCAAATGCACATCCCACTGGAAATGTGTCACCTGCATGTCACACACTCCAATTCACTTTATGATTCACAACAAGAAACCGATTGCCACAAATATTTTTAGGTATCTCAAGACAAAAAAATTCGTTTCAAAAGGAAAGTTCAGACAGAGATTATTATAAGAAGGGGTTTTCTACGGGACAGAGGATGGATGGCATATTACCTACAACTGAGTATTGAGGTTCAGCTCCAAATGTTGGATGCAATAAGACCTTGCCAAGATCTGCAACAATGCACTAAGTTATCAAATGCATACATATTGTTTTCATGATCTGTTATCCAGCATCAAAAGAAATCCGATTCTTGTGATCTTTGAAAGGGGGGGAGGGGTGTTTTAGATCACTGGTGGATGCAGTATTTGAGGAACTTCTTACCATGAATAAGACCTGTGAGATGGAACCAGTCCTCATCAGGGTGGTCTTTCCGAATGGCTTCAGCTGTCTGCAGAAGGTGCTCAATCTGTGGTTCATCAAGGTCGGGGTCACTCTCGTCAACAAACTGATTCAAGAGTTCGCAACAATCCCAAATGCTCATCACTGTTTTATTCAGTTGTAGATGCTTGCTCCGCATATGTTGCACCTGCATACACAGTTTACATGTGGAGGAGAAATGATTAGCTTAATCTTTGTGCTGCCCATTGATCCTGAGTGCCTGCAAAGACAGCTACAGGGTTTCTAGGCAATGCAAAAGCATTCAATAAGCTCTCTCCTAGTAGCCAGACATCTCATGACCACCTTCAGAGCTTCAATGTGCTATCAGTGGCTAGATGGGTGATCCAAAGTGTGACAACCTAGAGGGTATCTGTCTCAATCCTTAGAGAAAAATAGCATTTGAAAGATGAAATTCTATCTCTGAGACAAACCCACATGACAAGATGAGGAATTGGGTAGAGAGAACAGACAAATGAGAAGGTCTGGTGAATGTGATTCTGGCGGTAGAACGCTTCCACCCCTGCTTGACGCTCACTCTCAGCATCATAATTCCTGATCACAGTGTACAACAGTGCCACGTAATTCCAAGCATTTCAGCAGTCAAAACGATCTACTGTACTTCTTCAAACAGAGAAGACTACTGGGATGAATATAGAGACGAAGCTCATTGAGCTGCGAACCTGAACGCTTGACCAAATGTGTTGAGCTTGGGCATATCGAAGGCAGTCATGAATCCCCTGGCGGCTTGAAGACTACCTTCATCGTGATCGGAAGCAGCAATGGCAAGAGACTGATTCATACCATGCCACATTTCATCATCCCCACTGCTCCTGCATGTGTGCTTCACGACATCAACCGCTAGACCCATTGTAGCAGAAGCTTGAAGCAAGCGCACGCTGGATCTACTTGTTGAACACCCCCACCCCCAAAGCCCAAAAGAACAAAAAAAGGTTCACAAATTCTCAGCAGAACTAGAAAGGACGAACAACAGTAGGAAGGGCGTCAGTGTAATGTCTTCTTCACTCTCTTAGTGCAACTGCTGCTGCTTCCTTGGAGCGAAGTTCAGAAAACTGAAAAAAACTAGATCTATTCAAAGAGCAAATTCATTGTTCTTATAATTCCGAGCTGAGAATCATGATCAGCAGCTTTCTGGCTGGATCTGCAACTTGTCGCCATCATCATGATCACCAGTTTTTCAGAAGCAAATAATTCGTGAATCATCGTGTCCTCTCTCTTCTCCTCCAGCTTTCTGTATTCTATTCCTTTTGATTGCCCATCTTCCTTGACCCATTCTCTGACACAGCAACAAGAAGTACCCTTGAAAATCCCTCTTGGGGGATTCGACTCAATCCTGTGACAATCTTCTGGGCACATGATGAGTCTTGTTCTCCACCCAAATTCATTTCATCACCTGCTACTTGTGCAAGTGCCAGACAAAAAGCAAATTCTCGCTGCTTATGGGGCAAATTTCTGATTCTGGATCTTGATCATAACTCCATCCACAGCTGTGAATTTTAAAAAATAATGTTAATTAAAAAAAAAAATTCCTTCCTCCTTCTGACACAATTCAGTTGAACTGAAATTCATGGGTGGTTGTTACTTCCTTCTTGTTCTTGTTTCAATCTTTCCTTTCTTGGTGAACATACCAGCATTGTGCGGTTATTTGAATTTTCAAAGAACCGCGGGGCTCCGGTTTCTGAAGTATTTCAGAGAGAATATTCAGAGAACCACAGGGATCCGGTTATTTGAATATTCAAAGAACCACAGAGATCCGGTTATTTAAATATTTCATATAACCATCGGTTATTTTATTTTTCTTTTAATTTTTCCAGAGAGCCGTGACTAGGTATGTATCAAAACTGAGTCTTTGATTTTTTTTTTCTAGAACTCTGGCTATATATCAAAATAATTATTTTTATTCTTTAGAATGGTGATAATGAATCATGATGAACCTCCATGATAACCTCCGGGGGTCTGTTCCTGTTTTTAGTAACTGCCCGACACTGATACCTGACCCCCAAAAGGTACTGGAGAAATTTTTAATTGTTTTGAACTTTTTGGTGGAAGATTTTTGGATTTCATCAAAGGAAGAGTTTTCAACTGCTTCTTGTGTTTTTTGGGTTTTTTGGGGGTTTTTTTTTTGGATTGGTTGGTTGGTTGGTGTGTGTGTGTGTGTGTTTGTGGGTTTTAAAATTAAAATTAAAATTTTATTTTTAATGTGGTGACTTTTCAGACTTCATAAGGGAGATTCAACTACTTATTTTTCTGGGTTTTTTTATTTAGACCTCGGGTCCCAGATAATTTGCTTGTGAAATTATTCAACTTTTTTTGCTTTTTGGGTTTAGCTTTTCATTTCTGGCACAATCTGCACTAGGAAGATGTCCTTCACTTTTGGAGTTTGGAGTCGGGTGGAAATACAATCAAGTTTTCATGCAAACTTTTGAAACCAAGTCTCCCTCTTGTCATTGTGATTTCAAGTATCATTTTGGGGTGAGGACAGGGAGGGGTGGACCTTACAAAAGTACCATCCCGATGACTCCTACCTTTGTTTTCGAATCTGATTTTCCACCAGTTTGTCAAGGATACAGATGAGAACCACCCACTTTAAAATATTCTAAACAAACTTATTGTCCTTGTGTGAATCACAAATGGGTGCCCCATACCATACCGTATAATCACACCTCCATTCAAAGAGCATGACATATGATCGGCGATCACAAAGTTGAAAATTTTCAATGTTGATAAGATTGTATCTCATTTACCTACTGTACAATATGATCCCCCATACCTTATCGTCCTTCTAGTGTTTGTTGTGTGCTGTGCTGCATACTTCCACCTCCCTATTTTGGAGTTTTTTCAAAGTGGAGAATTTCAAAAGTAGGGAAAGATTGTGTCCCATATACACATTAGGAATGTGTGTGTGTGTGTGTGTTTATTTTTCCTATTTTGTAGTTTAGCAACCATGGTGAGCCTCCCAAGGCAGATTTCGAGTTAATTGACAACAAGTTTTGTACAACACCATAGAATGTGTAGCCAGTAGTACACAGACCTATGTTGACATGCTCCCCAAAAGAAATAAAATGAGGAAAATTTAGCAACTTCTTTAAGAAGAAGGGATTTTTCGCCCCAAAAATGGCTGTTAAAGAACTATAATGAGGATGGGGTTTGAAGGTTGTGAACCTTTTGCAATTTCCCTTTTTTTTTTTTCCAAACA
>Ga0209208_10007476_pt1 | contig 14774 bp, 7 predicted proteins | sample S1TSphfallax_3_FD_187694 | JGI IMG/M metagenome (GOLD analysis project Ga0209208, IMG submission 187694) | Host-associated microbial communities from peat moss isolated from Minnesota, USA - S1T2_Fd - Sphagnum fallax MG (SPAdes) (version 2) | ecosystem: Host-associated > Plants > Peat moss >...
AATTTTGGTTTTTTTTTTTAAATTTTAAAAATTGATTTGGGTTTCAAAACTTTTTTTAAATGATTATAGTTTTTATTATAGTTTTATGCATAATTGAACCAAAAATCTTGTTCCAAGTTTCTTTTTTTTTAATCAATTTGAAATCTAAAAATCAAACATGATTTTAAATAACACAAACCATAACTATTGGTTAACTTGGAATTGCAATGTATATATGTTGCATGCCATCACTGTGATTTGATTAATCATCCAATATGTGAACAATATACCATCTCAATGTAAGAACCTTTTAAAAAAAGTTAAAGATGTCACTAAAGATGTGTTTTTCTAATAGCCTTAAATAGGAATTGAAAGGAAACAATAGAAAACATAACATATATGGGTTGCTCAAGGTGTTGTATGGCTTGCATCAAAATAAACAAGTATCTAAATAGGCAAGGTGTGAAAAACAAAGTTGTAGATGGCAAATTTGTAGAATCTTTGTGAAAATAAATGTGTAATCAAAAAAAAAAATCTTTGTAGATGACATTAATCATATTAGTGTTCACCATGTTAAAATTCAATGGATTATGAATTTTTTTGAAAGAGTTTTGAAATGACAAATATGGGTTTATTATCATTCATTAAGTTTATAATACTTCTTTTGAATCACAAGGCATTATAATCACTTACATTAAAATATGTAAAACATATGTTGAAAACAATCAAATGAGCGAATTGTAATGCAATGATTGTATGGTTAGACTTATATTGATAAGTAATGTCATGGATTACCACTCATAACTACCCTAACATAGGTCATTAAACATTTTTATAATTAATTATAAAATAAATTATTTCATCTATGTCATTCATGGACAAAGTTCATCCACCACCATCCATTTCACCCATTATATATAATTAAAAATGAAAATTTTAATGATTAACATGTAATTATACCAAAGGATGCTAAGATTTTTCTTAACTCAAAATTTCCTTTGTTGTGAATATGGTCATGCATAGGTTTTCAAGTCAACCCCAGACTCCCAAATTGGATATTGTGAATGATTGTTAAGATATATATCAAGGGGATGATGTCCAAATCTTGGTATTCATTACCTTCAAAAAGGTGAACAAGTTCATTGGTGTTTTAGAGACCAATAAAGTTGGAGATATTTATGATTAAAAATCAACTTAAGAATTATTTGTTTGTTTAGGTTAAACTCAATCACATGGGATAAAAATAAACAACCTTGCACTACATTTTCATCCACAAAAATGAAACATATGTGTTGGTGATAAGTGTTCTTAAGGATGCTCTCTAGTTGAAAGAGATACTTGGAAAAATTTCAACACTTGATGAACAAAAATTGACATAAGTCATGGTGGATAATCAAAATGTTATCAATTTTTTTGAAAAGCTAATTCTTCATGATGAGATTAACACATTGCAATTAGGCATCATTTCATTAGAAATATTGTCATGGAAAACAAATTACAAGTCAATCACATTCCATCTTTTGATCAAGTAGTTGACATAATAACCAAGCCCTAGATTGTACATTGTTTGAGAAACTAAAAGGAATGTTGAATATATTAGTTATGATTTTTCTAGCTTTTCCACAATTCAAATTCCTTATTATTTACCCTAAGCTTATGAACCAAGAGGACATTCAATCATATGCATGTAGTGTTAAGAGTAGAAAAAATTGAACTTTTGAACTTTTAGAAGATTATTCAATAATTGGACTATCGAGTTAACAAGTTGCAATTCATATGTTTAAAAGTAAAAAAGGTCGTAGATTTTTGGTTAATGTCTAGTTTTGAAGGGTCACTCAAGGTTTGGTACATGCATTAACCAACTTATAAGGTTAAAATTGCCCCTTGTCACTTAAGGTTAATGATAGTTTCAATAGCCTTACAAAATTGGATGATGACATTGACTTTAGGAAAGTGTATAAAATAGGATTGTTAGGGGGACAAATATTATAGTCTAACTAGCCTATGGGTAACTTAATTGTTTTCTAGTTATTAATGACTAGTTTGCATTTACCATCTCCAATTTTTCAAAATATGACACTACTTGGGGTTAGTCTTTAAGGATAACATAGTTGAAGACTAGTTTGCTAATTAAGGATTTGTGAAGGAGATTTGAATAAAGGGCCTAAATTTTAGGAGGGGATGAAATATGCTTGTTACTTATGGGGTGTGATGGCCTTATGAATTGCTCATTCCATTCTCATTTTCTTCTTATAACTTTGCTAACATTCTCATAAGGATTTTAGGAGGAGGGACAAGGTTAGCATGATGATGTATGCTTCTTGTAAAGGAGATGTACAAGTGTGGCATTTTAAAGAAAAATTGTGTGTTGGTTTTTATCATTGGATCTTTATTTTGTTTTTCTTGGCAAGAAGTGACTTTTTTTTATTTGATGCAAAATATTGTAGCTTTTTATTTTCTTCGTTTATGAATAAAAGTCACTAGATCGTAAATCAAAGTATGACAATAAGTAGAGGAAAGTAGTTATAACACACATGATGCAAGACATCAATAATCAAAGATGGCATTAACTACGAGTTGAAAATAGTTGGTCTTCTAAACTAATTTGTTGCAAAGGTACAAAGGGGTCATTGGAAGGTAATTATTTTGTTGCTTTCACTTTAACATATTGATCATTCCAGTTCTTCTCCATTTTAATTTAATTTTAGTATTTCATTGGAAGGCATGGTTGCTTTCTCATTATTATTCTTTCAATGTTGACACCTTATGGATTTGTTATTAATTTATTTTGCAACCTTCACATAGATGGATTTGGAGGGGCTACTAAATCCGTGATCATACACCTTCTTACACATAATTTTATGAATTTTTACTTTGAAAGGGCAATTTGTGGATAGATGTTTTGGTTGGTTACAAGTGTAGCAAGTCAAATAACTACCATTAGTTGAATGTTTTGTGATTTACCCTTTTTTAAAGTATTTTTCTTTGGCTTTTGGGCAATATCTTCATTTACTAACATTTCCTACTAGTCCTTCAAGTAATCCAAAAACATTTGTCTTTTGTGCAATTGGATTTTTTGTAGTGGGAACATAACTTTTCTTTTTACTACCTATCATGTATGGATATAGGCAATACATTTTCCTTGGATTTAGTGGGATGCAGATGTTGGGGCAAGAATTATGCCACTTCTACAAACCATAATTAATTAGTTGGTAACAACAAGGGAATTAATAACATTGGAAAAAACAAAGAATAACAAAATAACTCATTCAATAAATCCAAATGTTTTTTTTTAGCAATAAAACTTTACAAGAAATAACCATAGGGATGAGACATCAACCCAACAACATGGCAATAGGACATCAACTAATAAGGAATGAAGAAATAAACCATTGAAAGATTCATTGGATTTCTCATGTGATTTTTATATTGGTAGGAGTAATAAAAAAAAGCCCTTTCTACTACCAATTATAGCAAGAAGTTGGTGAGGAGTATTGCTTAGGTGGAACCTTTACTATTCATGGTACCCACCAATACATCTAGCAATGATATAACCATTACCTACGAAGGATCGTAGTAAGAACATTTAAAACTATTTAAAATATGTACCAAAGATTTAGATTTGAAAGTTCACATGCAAGTGCTTAGCAAGCCATCAAGGTGAATCAAATGTTGAATGAATCCATGAAAATTGTGTATTTTTACTAGACACAAAAAAAACACACAATATGTTATCCCTTATGTCAAACCTTCACTACCAAAGCCTTTTTCCTTGACTTTTCATTTGTTGGGTGGGACCAAGATGTTTATTAAATCTCTTTTATCTATTTTGTTAGGATGTTATTGAAACATTTGCATGCTTTATCAAAGGTTGACCCTAGTTTCATTACAAAGAATCTTGTCGTAAAGGTTAGAATTTGGATTATTTTTGAGATGACAACCAACAAGAATCAAATGGGAAAAGAGATCATCAAATAAAAATTTCTTCTTTTTCAAAGATATGAAGTCAAGTTGAAGCAAATTGAGTGCCCATTGAAGTGGTGGACCTAGCATGAGGCCAAGTTTGATCTTTGAACCAACTACTTGTTTTGCTTGTTAAACAAATCTTTGACAATATAGGGTCACAACTAGAGACAAATTTTGCTCTCTCGTGCTTCCAAGTACTTGAAGAAGATGCATATTTTCAACATGAGAATTTTGCTAGGTAAATGCAATTGCTAGAAACACAAGATAAAGTTAATCCTTGAAAAAAGAGGATATCCAACATTGGTGCCCTTTGCACAAAGATTTTTTTTTTTTTTGGGTGGGTTTCATAGGGTTCAAATGGTTATGAAACCCACAAAAAAAAAAAAACAAACACACATGAAAGGAAGCTTGAAGTTCTAGATGGTATTATCAAACTGACTCAGCTTGAGATTGGCCATATCAGCCCTAAAGGAGAAAGCAAATATTTTCATTCATTTTCAAAAACTGGGTGGGGTTGCAAACTAGAGTCAAAATTTTGGGCGGGGTTACAAAGTCAATATTGTTGATTAAAATTTTCACCCTTTGTCCAAGCGGAATCCTATGATGCTTGGGTCACAAGGTCAAAATTATGGATGAAGTCAGTGGATGCTATGTGAATTGGTTTCAAGTTTGTTAAAATAAATTATGGATGAAGTTAGTGGATGTTAGGTGAATTGGTTCAAGTTTGTTAAAAAGAAATGATGGATGAAGTTAGTGGATGCTATGTGAATTGGTTTCAAGTTTGTTAAAAGAAATTATGGATGAAGTTAGTGGATGCTATGTGAAGTCGTTTCAAGTTTGTTAAAAGGAAATTGAACATGTTTTTTCCGAAGTAGTTGTGTGCATCTAATTATTCAAATTTGACCCATAATTTTATAGACTTTTGGCAAGTCTTTTTTTTAATAATAATATTCATTTTGTACGCGTAATTGGGACCATGCCATGTGAAATTTAACTGTTAGGTAGAGTTAGGGTGGAAACCAAGGGATTTCTAATTTCTTAATGTTATTATAACGGTCAACAACCTAATGTATGTACAAGGTAACATTTGCTTGTCATGTACTTCAGGTGTTTCAAGTGCATTTTTAGCCCACCAAAAGAATTGAGAAGGGTTGAAAAGCTCGCTTCTCAACATGTGTAAATATTGACCTTTTTGTTTGCATATATATGGTGGAGGACATAAACATTGGCAGCTTTGACACTAATTTATATTATTTTCAAAAATGTTGAAAACTTTCAAAAAACTACTTTCTCGTTGTTTTGCAGTGAAGGAAAATAGATCATTTTTTGGGAATATTTTAAAATATCTTGTAATTTTGACATGGGCTTTTTAAAAATATGATAATTATTCAACATTGAAAAGTTGAACGCGGTCCAAATTTATTATTTCCGAGGACAAATATAGCCTCTAAGAGGCCTCACTCAAGAAGGTGAAGGTATGAGTGTAGTTGCTTGTTCCCGGGGTATACTATGGAAGATGTTTTAAGGGTAAAAGCCCCTACTTCTCGGAATAAGGTGAAGGTGGGTGAAGAAGGTACCTGTGTAAGTGCCACTTTACTTTGGCCATTGCGTGATGCATCATCTTTCATGGTAGTTATATTTAAGGTGTGTTCACACTTGGTGTTCGGGATTCTAGTATTGAGTCCATTAACACCATGCTAGCCATTTAGGACTTAAACCCTAATTAACATGAAATTTTTATGTTCTAAGTGAACATTCACTTAACATTAAATTATCAACAATTTAACATTGGGTGGCACCTAGGATGTCATCTTGATTTTCATTTGACTCTTGAATACCCCCATTATTAGCCTAGGAAATGTGAACTTTGAAACCCTAAAACCCTCGTGTAGTCTTGGGTCATCATATATTTATCATCATGTTTAGAAGCAACCCAAAAAAGAGTTTGGGATTTTAACTAATTCTTTTGGGTTGCTTCTAACCATGGTTTTAATGAAAAACTATTAGTTCATTGATGATTCTAAAATAGCCAAAATAGGTGGTTCTTTGATTCTGAAATTTTTAAAGAACTCAAACTCGTGGTGATTTAAAAAATCAAATAACCACATGACACTACTACTAAATAACCCCCCTATGTAGCTCTTTCCGGGCTTTGTCCTTTTGATGTCCTTTTTGGTACCTTGCATGGTTAGGCTGTGCAGGACAATGTAACTAAACTTTTGGGGAAAAAACACTAGCCAACTTTTTAATTCAATAGTATCTTTTCGCCGTCTTTATGTAGGGTTATCATTTTAGCATCTCCTTGGCAAATAATAATAATAATAATAATAATAATAAAATATTTTTCACTCCAATAGTAACAATAAAAATTTCCTGAAATTCCACCACTCCATCATTGAAGAAGTCAAATGACCATGTACATACACTAGGGTAACAAGCTAGTGTAACAAGAGAGTTTGTAGAATGTCATTCATTGGAAATAGTTGAATTTCTGCTGAAATGGTAAGAAGGAACTATGATATAAACCATAAACAAGTTGAAAGAAAAAACTAGCCTGGATTATTTGTGCTTGTTGAAGTCAAACAAATGAAAACAAACAAACAAAAAGAAGAACCCACATTAATTTTTTTGTTTTATTTAATTTTTTGCTTGTTGGCCTTGCCTACCAAGGCAAGGGTTATAATGTTTAGATTCATTATAGAGTATAGTAGCTTAAGGGATTTTGGCCCGTAGGTAAATAATAGGTCATATTTTTATATGAGGATTTTTGAAAGATAATATTTTGGCTTGTGTTGAAACTTGAGATTAGTCATAGAGTTATAATATCTTGAAGGATTTTGGTTTCTTTTGGAGGATTTTTCAAAGATTATATTTTTGCATGATGAAATATTTGAGTTTCCATAATTCTTCTTTTGCCTTAAGATCCTTTTTTAATGTAAATGGCAAGGCCACACAGTGTGACACACCCCTTGTTTGTTTGTTTGTTTGTTTGGTTGTGAAATGGGCCTTGGGTGTGATGCACCAGCACTCACATTGGTACCATGATAAAAATCCCAAAATGTACTTAAATGATGAAACCCTGCCAACCTTTATAAAAAGAAAGCACCCAAGAAAGGGAGAGAAAAGGAAACAAGGGGGGCAAGGACCAAAGCCCAGGCAGGCAAGCAAGCAAACAGCCCAAAAGAGGTGGGCCACAAGGAGGAAAGGGAACCACTAAGTACGGGAAAAAAAAAAACCTCTCTTTTTATTTCTCTTTGTACTTTGAGGGATCTCTCCCAGCAGAAGATTCCTAGGGAGTTATGTGGTGGGGAAGATCCCCCCTACGTTTCTATGTTCCAATGGAAAGGTTTTTCGATGGGACAGATCAAGAAAATTCAAAAACACGAGGAGGAAAGGGACAGAGGAGGAAAGGGACAGATTAAACAAAAAACAAGAAGGAAGAATAGAGGGAAATAAAAAGAGATTTTTAAACCGTGGAGGTTCCAATACTGGTGTGTTCTTCATCTATTGGGAACACCCTTCGCCCTTGTGCGACCCTCCTTCAGGAGAACCCACTCATACGGGAATCTCCCTTACAAAGCAAACCTACACCGGTAACATGAAAACATATCAACTAAAGAAAAAGGAGGTAAACTCGATAAAACTCCAAGCCTAAAAGAACCCTCCCTTGCAGTAACAGCCCACCTCAAGGTGGAGGCGCCCCGTGCTTAATTATTTCTAAATATTAGGAATATCCAAAATGCTTAACACTAAATCAGGGTCTATGAGTTGAGATCAGAGATCAAAAATGATAAAATTAGGGTTTAAATAATTATTTATTTAGGGCTTAATATATGGCACTCTAGGTAATAATAATAATAATCTTATATCTTATATATAAATTCACTACGTCCATGCGTGCGTGACTGAGCACGGGTGTGCAAGTCCGGCCGACCAGGCCCGGCCCGACAAAAACGGGATTCGGAAAACGAGATTCGAAAAAACGGGATTTGGAAAAAAAAAACGGGATTAGGAAAACGGGATTCGGAAAAACGGGATTCGGCCTTCAAGCCGATCGGGCCCGGCCCGACAAAAACTGGATCATCTCTGTCTGTGAGAGCTACAAGAGCGTGTATGTATGCCCCAAGTTGACGTGCCTGACCTGTTTTTGTTTGTAGCCAAAATGGCCATCATCTGTAGGAAGATGTGGAAAAAGTGGGCAATTCTCTGAAGGAAGATTTAGCCAAACCTGGCTACAAATCCAAACATGAAAGCACAAAGTGTCCGGCGTGGCTGGAGTGGTGTAGCCACGGGTTACCCACTAGTAATAGTAAAAATAAAGAGGCCTCACTCCAAAACGTCAAGGGTATCAACTCGTGTGTTCACTTTCACCCCCGGCGGTCAACATTCAACGCCGAGTGCGCAGAAACAAAACGGATATTTCAAGCGAGCGCGTGAAGTAGCTGAATTTGTGCTTAGAGGGATGTCAGAAGAGTTCTTATTGGAACTCGGCAAAACGTCTAACACGATTTTATCAGGACTTTGTTTTTCTTCATTTCTTACTTTGGTGAGTTTTCTGTAGTGCTAACAAGCCATAGTTATTGGATCCTTAAACTTCAGCAGCTGGAGTGCTAGTTTGTTGTTGTTGTGTGTGTGGTTTTTTTGGGGCCTGGGTCTGAGAGGCTTGGAGGATTTCGTTTTTAGCTTTCCGCTCATGCTTGGATCTTTGGGTTGTGGTTTCAACATTCCAGATTTCCAGTTGCTAGTCTTTTTCACTCTCCTGTGTCTTTTCCAGCTTTGGGTCTTCATGCAGTAGTGTATTGGGTTTCTCCAGCATTTTTTTTTTTCTCATGCATCTTCAGCTTACATGTTTCAGTTGTGGAGTGATGATGATGAGTGCGTTCGGTTTCTGACCTTTTTCTTAGCCGCCTCATCAACAGAAAAAAAATGGGTCTTCTTCTTCTTCTTTACAGCAGAAGCTTACTCCCATGTTTTAGAAAGCTAGGCAGGTTATGGGTGGTTCTTCATCTGTTGCTACTAGTCCTCCTCGCCTCTTCTTCTTCTTCTTCTTTCTTTTCTGCTGCGCAGAGTATACCAGATGGTGCCGCATTTCCACCTACTGTCGCACCAACAAACCTGAGCATAGGAGAATTACCGGACGCTTTGTACACAGAAATACTGAGAGCAACCGCACAAATCACCAACGAGGTGCAACAGAACTTCAGTTACTGCATCACAGATGGGTATGTAGTAACTGTCAAGAACTCCAAACCCTAATTTATCATGTTGATGGATCTAAGCCCGGGGCTTTGCAATATAGCTACAACCAGTAATATGCAGCCTTTTATGTACTAAGGAATGGTCAAGCCTCCGCCCAGTATGATGTTGGTTCAAGGCATCAGGTGAGCCTGTTAGTGGCAGCTAGCTATGCAATGCACCCATCGTAATGGCCAGCAAGTGCAAGACCATTTCATGGCACTAAGGTCAGGTGGCAGATTCGATGATTCCAAAAAAAAGTAAAAATTCATTTTTGTTAGACACATTTTGGTCACTATTACGAGTGTTTGCTCATCACCAGAAGTTTAGGTCATAGAAGGTGGTCAAGAAAATGACATAATCTGCCACCCCAGACCTTAATGTTGGGTTAATGTGCTGGGTGAGTCTGGTAGGGCCAGCTAGCTAGGTGATGCACTCACCATAATGGCCAGCCAGGGCAAGGCCATTCCATGGCATTATGGTCTGGGTTGGAAGATTCAACAATTCCAACAAAAATAAAATTCATGATCAATAGACACATTTTGGTCACTATTACAACTGTATGATCATCGCAGGAAGATTATGACATGAAATGTGGTCAAGAAAATGACTTAATTTGCCCCCCCAGACCTTAATGTTTCATGGCATAACATTTCCAGGCACTGCAGTACATAGTGAAACAGTGAGTTGAAGACTCTGCAGTAGTTTATCCCCAGCTTAACTGCAGAGATTGAAGCTGTTTGCTTAGGGCAATTGGTTAGCAATACATGCTCAGAGAAAACTCTTATCATGAGCGGATTGCTTTGGTCTTTGGTTAGGGATTGGACATTATGATTTGGCTTTTGTTTCCTTGCACACCATCACAGAATATGTGGTTGACAGTTCAACACCTTCCAAGTTCATGATAAACTTGAGATTCTTGTGTTCCTAATATGTTTCTGAACCAGCATTTGGTGATCTAGCTTGTAGGGAGAAGGAGAACTAGCTCTCAGTTCAAAGAGTAGTGCGTCTTTTACTGCTTTCATCTACAGCAAGTGTCAGCTGTGAGAATGAGATCTGGTTTTGTGATAAATTGTATTCTTGCAGGGAGAAGGAGAGAAATGAGGTATTTGGGTTTCAGCAAAATTCGACATATTTGGTAAACTGCTATAATTTCTTGGCAGGTGTGTGGTCTTAAAAATTGTTTTTTTGCATAGGCTTTCTAGCTGGTTTGGTTATTGAAGAATAGCTCTAGTTTTCAGAGTTTATGTCATTTACTATATTATTGCAAGGTATAAAAGCAAGGACTAACTTGAAAACCCTAATTCTCTAAAACCCATTCAGCATCAAGCAGGACTTTGAAATTCTTCATTAAATAAATTCTGTCAGTTTGAATTTGTGACATGCAGATGGTAGCCTTGGGGACCGCCTTTGTATGTATTCTGAAATCAAGTTTTACTTTGAAAACTTGGCACAAGCAGCAACACCAGCCCCGAATGCAAACTGTAATTCAACTTCATGGTCCCTGAGCTGTGAGGCTGGATGGGCTGCTAGTGTCGCAAGTCCGAGTGTCAACTATGACAGTTTGATTATTCCAAGCCGACTCTTGAATCCCAAGAAATGTTGTGCTGGGTTTTTTTGCCCTCGAGGTCTCTCATGCATGATGCGTAAGTTTCTGTAACACTAAAGTGTTCCCTGTGCCACTAAGAGTCTTTCACACATTTTGCGGGCTGAATTTCTGTTGCATGTTATGGGCATAGGGTTTATAAGTCGCATCAGATGTACATGCTTGTGCTGGTGTGTTTCACACATTTTCTATAGAGTCCTGTTGCATGTTAGGATCATGCATACAATATTTTGGTTTTAGTTGTCTGTTGACATTGTTTCCTTGTTATTGACTGTTTTCTTTGTAGCTTGTCCACTTGGTGCCAGCTGCCCGGTTGCAACCTTAAACAGTAGAACTGGTATTTGTGACCCGTAAGTCTTTCATCCATATGATTTATCTACACTACTTACTACTTAGGTCATTATTATTGTTGCTGCATTCTTCAGCTGCACTAGAAAACTTCTACTTGTTCTTTACGTGTGGGTTATTACACCTAATCACGGTTTCACGTTTTAGGTTCCATTGTTGCAGACCACATAACCTTGGGATTGCTTTCATTAGGTATGATTACCAAGTGACACCTGGAAATCAATGTGGGGGAGCGGATATATGGTCGGCAGTCTCTGAATCAATGAATACGTTTTGTGCTGCTGGCATGTATTGCCCTACTCCAGTGGAAAACCTCAATTGTTCCAGCGGGTAATGACCTAATTCTGATCACCATACCCACAATCTGAGTTTAGCACATTCAAGTACGGAACCTAGATTTTCTTTAATAGTTCAAAAAAAAGAAGTGTTTTACCTTGTGATATGTTTGTGTTTTCAACCTCACTGTGTAGCATGTTAGCACCTTGTGTATTATTGTTTCTTTAGTTGCACAGAAGATGAAATAGTCTGGTGATGGGGTTTTGTATGCATGTAGGAATTTGTGTTTCTTTTTCCTCATATTTTGATTTGGCAATTTATAATTTTGTATTTGCAGACACTTTTGTCGGCTAGGTTCCACTATTCAGGAGAGTAAGTTTACCCCCATTTTTTTTTTCAGTTTTCTGTAGGATGTATAAACCTTTTGAATACTTTATTTGGAAAGTCTGTTCAAGGGTAGCTGGGTCTATAGCGAAGTGACAAGATCAAATATAATATAATGAGGAAAAAGATCAAATTGCCACATCTCCTAATAATATAATACTCCTTTGGTCATTTAGAACAAAATTTTCTTTTTACCAAAGTTGTCAAGTATGCGGGAATGATTCTTATTTGGTAGTCAAGTGTTTATAAATTTAACAACTTATATATATTTTTTCTAACAAAGAGAGTTATTTTTTAGATGATTGGAGAATGACATTGCCTTCTTTTCGCAGAGTGTTCACATCTAACATCTTGCTCAAAGGTTGGTTTAGAAAAACAAAATTTGACAAGTATTGGAGGCTTGATTCTTGTAAGTTGGTGTTTTTGAAATCCACTTACTACATAGTAGTGCTCGTAGTTGTTCTATGTTTCCATTAATTGAAAAAATATTTGATTCTTTGAAGTTTGGTATACCTAACTTATTAGTCTTCAGCAAGGCCTTTCTTTTTTTTCTTCTACACACTTTGTGATAATATTTGGTGGTTTTTTTTCTGTCTTGTTATAGACACATGTTATCTTGGTTGCATGAACAAATTATAGTGTCTGGTAAATTGGTGGTAAGCAGGGGGGTTTGGCAACAATACTATTCATCTTGGTCACATGCTCTGATTGGTTGATGGATATAAAAAAGAGGCACAAGTCAAAGGCTCGACAAATTGCACAACAGCAGGCACGTGAGAGTGTATCAGGTCTTGAGAGGTGGAGAAAGGCCAAAGAAATGGCCAAGTTGCAAGCCACAAATATCAGCCATACCCTTAGTAAAACCTTTTCCCGTAGACGCACACCTCGCTCTCAGACTGAAGAGCTCCAGGTACATAAAACCCTTTCCATCAATTTAGAAACTAATTTAAAAAGAAATATTATTATTGGTTTGAAGTCTGTATTATCTAGGCAAGAGTGGCATATTGAAAAATTGCCTTTGAATTTTGCAGGTCTTGACCCATAGGATGCAGCTATCAACTGACTTCATGGGCTCGGATGCAATTGCGGAAATTAGGGAGGATGGGAGCAGAGACCAATCCTTTAATGACCCGAATGTATCTGCTGGTGATTTTGCTCAAAATACTTATAAGGACCTATATTCGCCTGTGGCTATGCCACCAATTGACATCGATGTGGAGGGAAAAAGTGGTGAAGTCAGTACTTTGGAAGGGCAGAAAGGGAAGAGGCCACCTCTCCTTGTGAAGCCCTTGCGGAAAACTGAAAGCCAAATATTTTCTTATGCATATGGTCAAATTGAGAAGGAGCGAGTGTTTGGAGTAAATAGAGTGTCACCATCAGGAATCAACACATTAGACACGGAAGCATATGGGGCCCAAGTGATGTGGAAATTGCGACCCCCAATTGAGCTAAGCTTTGACAATCTCTCACTCTTCTTGAAAGGAAGTGGGAAGAAGATCTTAAGTAATGTGACTGGAATGTTGAAGCCAGGCCGGATTATGGCTGTAATGGGTCCTTCAGGTGCTGGGAAGACAACATTCTTGAATGCTTTGGCAGGCAAAGCAACGCAAAGTCGCACTACTGGGACCGTTCTTATAAATGGGAAGCCTGGTTCCATTCAGTCCTATAAGCAGATTATTGGGTTTGTGCCCCAAGATGATATTGTCCATGGCAATTTAACAGTTGAGGAAAATTTGTGGTTCAGTGCCAACTATAGGTGGGTCACTATCTCCTTATTACGATATATCTTCTTGGTATTGGAATGCCCTTCAGCTGAGCTATTATTTCACAATTAGTTCTTTTAATTGTGGGAAACAATGGGTAATAACCTGAAACATTTTTTTTTTCATTTCTTTGGTGCTCTCCTAGGCTTCCTGTGAATATGCCACAATGTGATAGAGTGCTAGTGGTGGAGCGTATTATTGCTGCACTAGGTCTAGGACCTATCCGAGACTCCCTGGTTGGTACAGTTGAGAAGCGTGGAATTTCAGGTGGACAACGGAAGCGAGTCAATGTTGGTCTCGAAATGGTGATGGAACCATCACTTTTGATTCTTGACGAACCCACATCAGGACTTGACAGTACTTCATCCCGTTTAGTACTCCAAGCTCTACGTCGTGAGGCCGATATGGGTGTCAATGTGGGTGTGGTCCTTCATCAGCCAAGGTAGGTACAACTTATCCAAGATTGTTTATTTCTTTCTATATGTTCTTCCTTCCTTTCACTGTTCTTACCTCACTTGCATGTTTATACTCAAAAAAGTCTCCACCCACTGTGATTATGTGCAGCTATGGACTCTTCAAAATGTTTGATGATGTCATGTTTTTGGCGAAAGGTGGGTTCACTGCTTACTTAGGACCCATTAGTGAAGTGGAAGACTACTTCAGAGGGATTGGATTAGTGGTACCTGATCGTATTAATCCTCCTGATCATTTCATGGATGCCTTGGAGGGCATTGTTACCCCATCCAATTATCCAAAATTTGACACAAGGAATTTGCCAGTTTTGTGGATGCTAAAGAAGGGGTACACTATCCCTCCAGACTTAGAAGCAGTGGCCATTGCCTTGCAGCAGCAATCCAACCCAATGGATGAATCAAAAGATCATATGAATGAGTCTACAAGTGGTTCGACGAGAAAGAAAGAAAAGGCATTTCATCAAGAAGTGTTGCATGATGTGCATGTTTTCTTCAGACTCTGGTATTTCTTCATTAAGACTTCACTCCATAAACTTGAGGATAAATCAGGCCGCAATCCACCTGGGTTTGTTGCCCAATATTTTATCATCCTTAAGAGGTGAGGAACACTCACATTCATTACAATCCCATACCATGTATTGTGTAAACCTGCATAATATGCTATTGCTGATGATTGAGAGCTGTGTGCAGTGGGCCCAACAAGTTGCACAAAAATAACCTAACGAATACATGAAAATAACCTAA
>Ga0209208_10007477_pt1 | contig 14773 bp, 14 predicted proteins | sample S1TSphfallax_3_FD_187694 | JGI IMG/M metagenome (GOLD analysis project Ga0209208, IMG submission 187694) | Host-associated microbial communities from peat moss isolated from Minnesota, USA - S1T2_Fd - Sphagnum fallax MG (SPAdes) (version 2) | ecosystem: Host-associated > Plants > Peat moss >...
ATCGAAGGCAAGAAAATTTCTCACTTTTTTATTACACTTTGACTCTTGAGCTCGACACCAATGTTCCTCTTGCCCAAATTTTTCCTAGGGTTTTTGGTTACCTACATTGATTACACTTCGACTCTTGAGCTTTGACATCAATGTTCCTCTTTGCCCAATTTTTCCTAGGGTTTTTGGTTACCTACATGGGATGCAAAACAATACATAATGTCAATGTTTCTACCTAATACCTAGATATGAATACACATAGTGCAAAATATTTGTGGAGAAAATAATTTGAATGGGAAATTTTCTTAAAACTAACTAAAGTGGGGAAGTCAAAGGATAACCTTCTTTATGATGGGGCTTCAACACTTTCAATGTATCATTTTGGAAAAAATATTTTACATATATCAAACTTTTGGAAAATGAGTGATATAGTTTGCATTTAAGCAATTTTAAAATGTTGCCTCATTTTAGAGACTGCATATTTTGATTTTTTTTACATTTATGTTAAATGCAATGTTAGTAGCATATGCAATAACAAATAAGTCACATTACGATTGATTGGGTTGTTGCATTACATTTGTATAAGTATAGTTCAAGTTATTGATATTCATCTTGTATTTGCACAAAGTATCTTATCATGTGGGGTTTTTGAATCATGCAAAATACATGGCATATATGTGTTTGAAGGGTTTAATGCTTCTAAAATCGAGTGGTTCATGTTTATGTGTAGATATTGGAAGCATTTGTTTTCAAACCTTTTACTTTCGTAATATATTGAATATTGATGAGATTCATATCCTTGATGTTGTAATTTTGTCTCGAATAACATCTTCATTGTAGCATTGATATGTTGTGATTCTAACCATGTTGTATTATCCATCAATGTTTTTTCATCAATTTTAAATAAGAATAAGTCTTCATACCAATATTGAACTTTGTTATTTGGTTAAGCGAATGTTGAACAATCAATGTTCTTTGTTTTTTCCTTTACATGAGGATTATTGTTTTCTATTCATGAATGATGTATTTTGAATATGTTTGATTGCATTGGATTTTGTTATGGAATCATGGAAGATTTTATTTTTTTGGACTTTCAAATTTTTTTGGTGGATTCATGTATTTCATTGCACCTTCGTGAAAATTGATATTTTGAATATATTCAATTTGAATATCTTGTAGAATTACAAGCCCTTCAATTGATTGTAAATGTGAAAGAATCACATATATGTTGTGCATTGTAAGTGCCATGTGGTATGGTGGTTTATACAAATGAACAATAAGTTTGTCAAAAGTTTGGCCTTGTGCTTTATAATTTGTTAAACAAAAAGCTGAATTTAATGGAATTTGTTCTTGCTTAATAGAATTTTTTTAAACATGTTCAGGTCCATCCATGTCATATTGATAATTGGGATATAAGAATTATAGGAATGACAATTTTTAACAAAACCATTGAGATTAATGTCTTTTAAATCAAAATGATTAGTAATACGTGTAGAATGTATTGAAATCTATAGCTACATATAAAAAAGGTTCTATGAAAGTTGATTTTTTTTCTTTGATAGAATCATCCATCACAATTTCACAAACTATGCCTATGGTCCGATTTATGAGCCCAAATTTAGGATATAAATTCTCTATGAGCATGACCCTCATGCATTTATATTGTTTTAAGAATGGATATAAAATATTGTTATTAGAGTTTGAAACACATCGCCTTATGTTGAATTGTATGTCTTCACATAAAGGTTTGTTTTTATACGTATCCTTGGCAACAATTGTATAACATATGGAATCCTCTTTTTCTTGAATGATATGCAATCATGTTGTGATTAATCATGTCTTTTAATTCATTATGAGGAAAATGTATATAGCTTCATTCCAAGGGTGTCAAGATTTGTTGTCTCAAAATGATTTTATTTGGCATTACATAGTTTTCCCATATATTTTTTCCAATCATTTTTTTGTGTTTGTTTTGTGAAAGTTAATGGAGGTTTGATATTAGATGTATAAAAGGGTATGTCACTTATAGGTGGGAATTGCATGAAGTCTCCTAAAAACATAATATTTAATCCACCAAAAGGTTGAAGTGGTGAAGATTTTAACCTTTGTAATTTGAGATGTATTTCGGTCAACATGGTACATCCCACCATTGATACTTCATCAATAATCAAATAATTAATTTTTGACCAATCTTCATTTTATTTTTAAAATTTTGAGAATCAAAATTTCCATCAATTGATAAACCTATCAAAGAATGGATTCTTGATCCACCTATTAACAAAGTTGCACTTGCAATGAAAACTGAAATTTTTTAACATGTCATGTGAATGTTTTTTGAAAATATGCACTTATAGCTTTGATCATTTTACTTTTCCCACTTCCAACAACACCGCACATATATATTTATATTTATATTATATTATATTATTATTATTTTCCTTTAAAATTACTAGATAGTTAGGTCAAATATGAACTCATAAAATGTTTTTAATGTGTAAATCATTCAAATTTAATAAGCACTTCATTTCTAATTTAATTATGAATATTGGTTAACTTTGATGAAAAAGGATTATAAATATCAATGACCATGTCAAAAAAACATTTCCCCCCTTGCATTGATTTGGAAGGTTAATATTTTCATTCTTGCATTCATGAATAAAGTTTTTTTTTTTTCGTATTTATGATTTTTCATATGTGTTATTGATGAAATTAAGGTTCAAGTTATCATTGTTTGATTGAAGTTCTACATTTGAATGATTCTTATGAAGTGATTTCAATATTTTGATATTATTTTTAAATTAACCTTTTTTACAAATTTAACTATCTTATCATATGGTTCATTTATATGATCATGTACATCATTTTTAAGCATGCTCAAAAATAGTTTTGATATGTCAAACAAATACTTTTGTTTACTTACATGACACATAGAATATTCAATGTCAAGTGTTAGATTTGATTTGAAATTTGATTTTTTATTTGCATTGCCATCATTAGTTTTCATGATACATATTTCAATATCATCATTGTAATCATTAACATTTTTATTGTGAAGGGGATTTATGAAGTTATCTATATGTTCCTTTTCATATTGGCATTCGTTTTCACTTTGTCTCATCATTCTATTAGCATCTTTTGATTCTTTACATTCATGTAATATTCTAATGTTTTTAATAACACATTTATTAAAAGATGATTTTTTTGGGTAAACAACATTTAAATTTTGCATCCACAAAGTATTTATTGATTTCTTTATATCTATGTAAGTTTTCCAAGGTGTGAACAAAATGCAAATAACACTAGCATAATTTTCAAGTTCATTTTTGGGTGATGGTATTTTATAACCTTGTATAATTGGAATTCAAGGGATATTATATTTGTGAAGTGTATATGTGTGTATTTGTGGATGGCTTTCCAAAAATTGATGGTATTGCATACTATTTAACTTGAAATAAATACTAAAAATTTCATAAAGGGAATTTTTTAAAAAATCATTTAGTCTATTTTGATAATTTATTTGGAAATTGTGAAATATATATGTTGAAGTATTTACATCTTTATCTATATTGAAAAATTCATATGTTTTGTCATCTTTATATATGTCATCTAATGGTTTTTCATGTTCAAGAACTCACATAGATAAACTATACCAAGGTATAGTAGAAAAATAAACATTTGTTATATCGTTAGGGAGTTTCATTAAATAACTAATAGCTCTTGTTGAAGAAATTTATTGTTGGGAACTAATTGTATTTAATGAATGTATGATCAAATGATGCCTTTTCCTTAAATGGTCATTTGAAGTTTTTGAATACATTTCTTCAATCTTTTGAACTCCAATTTTCATTAATGAATATTTATGTGAAGTGTAATTTGTTGTTTTTGTAACATAATTCATTATGTAGTAAATTAACACCTTGCTATCTTTTCCAGAAACAATTATAAATTTGAAGTCATGATTACAACAACAAGCATTCATAACCCATGGATTAGTGTTATTTAACCACTCATCGTTTCTTTTTATATGCAAAAATCTAGATTCATGTTCAAAATGTGTTTCTTGTATTAAAAGTTTAGGGGACTATGTATCTACACAATTGATTTTTTTAAATATTTATTATTTTTGTAACATGCAAGATTACATTTATATCAATTACAAACATTCATTAATTTGTGAAAATCTTGTTGAAATTGAAATTTATGTCATTTGCATCAAGAGGTCTTGTTGAACATGGATGAATGTCTTGTTGGCCCATATATTCATTAATTTCATTTTTAATTTTTTGGGTCGCAATTAAGCATATTTTGGCTTATGATATTGTCCAAATGCTTTAATAAATCATCTTTAAATTCTTCATCATTCTTTAATTTTTGCACAAGTTCATTTGAATTAGTGGCATTTGCATTCCATAATAATATATGTATATGTAATGAACTATTCAAAGTTGTTTCATAGCATCCATAGTATGTTTGAATATGTCCAAGAATTCTACAAATTTTTTTCTTCACTTTCACATGTTTTTTTATTATTAACACATAATAAATAAGTAAAAGTTGCATCTACTACAATATGAGCAAAAATAGCTTGTGCCTTTGGGTTCATGGCTATTAATTTGCATCTTTCATGCCTATTTGGTAAATTTTCATTAAAAAAAATCAAGATTTATATTTTTCCCACTAAGTAAATTGACAAGTGGATGATGCACATATGCAAGGTTAAGTGTAAAAAATAGAGTAGGTGTGCCCAAAAAATGTATCGTATTGAAAACTTATTTTCTTTGCATAGCTCAACTACTACCAAAAGCTAATACATGTCTACTAGATGTTTTAAGGTGATGTAATAAGCTTTTTATGTTTAGTTTGCTAAATGCTAATTTTGGGTTTTCAATGATATCATTAAAATCAATTTATTGAATTTTATTCAAAAGTTGAAATTCTTTCACAAATGATGATCTTGATATAGTTAATTTTACACCCAAACAAATTTGTCTATGTTGAATGATTATAACATAAAAATATGAATAAGTGGTGTTTAGCAAACCCATGATTTTTATCATCTAAATTCACGAGATATTTCACATGAGCTTCTATGGAAACTTTTTTTTTTGGGATGTCATTTTAGGAGGACCTAATCCGTATGGAAATAATGTAGGAAACATACATATTAACAATTATTTTCTCTTTTTATATTCCATACACAATTTTCAATTTTTTTCTTAAAACAATTCCATAACCAATATCTTCATAGAAGTAAATTCCCATGTACAATTCAACAATTTTCATTTCATATCCATGTTTTCTTTTCACATTGAAGAATTTAATTCGTCATTTCCCCAACATGGCCAACAAATGTTAACATACATTTTTACCCTCCTTAATTAAATATGTAATGTTATTAGGTTCTTGACCTTCCCAATTATATCAAGTACCACATACCCGAAATAACTAAGGCACAAATTACATCTTTGTGGTGAGTTCATACAAACTAATTGTACATTTCATACAAACACGATTCATACACACTAGATAGACACATTTCCTTAACAATAATTTATCATTTACTACTAAAAATGCATTACTACAAGAATTTCATATCTATAATTAAAGACATTACAATGGTTTTCAAGTTTACAAGCCCCAAGTGTGTTACTTTCCTCTCCACTGCCCAATAGACTCTTGTTTTCTTCTTTTCCATAAAACTACTAAAAGCTCTCCACAGTTCCCCTATTCTTCCCCAATTCAATGCACTATATTTTTTGAATTCTCTTTCCCCTTTGCCAAGACTTCCTTAATTGTCACCAAAAAAATGGTCACAATAAATGCTCTAACTACTTTTAACTCCTAATAAACGTAACAAGTTGGTTTGATAACCAATGTTGTTGCCACTTTACCCATCATTGATTTGGTATGCTATGTTCATTTGCCAAGAAACATAACCAAGAAATGTTAGCACCCTCAAATGCTTTCAACATGTTGTCCAATGTGAAAGGAACATACGGGCTTTAAAAATAACAAGCAAATTCAAAGGGTCCTTAATGTTTACATGTGTTTTTAATGAGTTAAGAGTGTTGAATAGGCATTAGTCGATGTTCACGACTCATTGTCCAATGCCCTAAGAATGCTAAAGGCACTAAGATCGAGAAAAAAATCCTTGACATGTTACAAATCACGCCTAACATCATGCTAATGTGTTGAGACCATGTTAAGAACATTAACCATGAGGAAAATCTGAACCACTAGAACTTTGATTTTAAAAAAGGAGGGATGTTGTAGGATGTCCTGATACATTCTAAAAGATTTCCTTTTTGGCAACCTTGGCATGTAGGCAATTACACACTTATAATTAATGTTTGGGAAGGAATTGCATGTGGGTACTTTTAATAACCTTCCTTTTACCTATTTGGTAAAACATGATAAAATGGGCATTTAAAAACATATGGATGGAACAACTCAATCAATCAAAATGTCAAATGTTTGTCATTTTTTGTGTGCATTGGAATTTGGTTTTGTAACTCCCACTTTTATTGAGTTTTTAGCGCTCAAGGGGTCCAAACGACATATAACGAACCAATGTGTTTACTTTGCATTTAAGACTATTGTCCTTTTAGGGTACTTTTTTCCAAAAAAACATGTTTTCATAAAGAGGAATTTTCAAATGAAATATTTCGAAACATTTTATTTATTTTATTTATAGTTGCCCCAATATGTCAAAAAAAATTTACAATAAAAATTGAATAAATATGAATTTTTGAAAGTGCACAAATTTTGTTTTTCATTTTGAAAATTTGTCATAATTTCAAATCATACCAAAAAATGTTACCATTTTCAATTTTACTTTTTATATTATAAATTACAACTTTTTTTAAAACAACATCATTGCATCACATTTACATGTTATAAAAAAATTGAAGGTTTTAAAATTCACATGTCATTAAAGTGGCACCACATAAATAAATGTAACAAGAATTGCAAAAACATTAGCATTTTGATTTCAATTTTGGCTCGTTTGAACTCATCTACACCCTCAAAATATTTTTTAACGTCACAAATTTATAAGCTTCATGGTTTGTTCCAAATTTGTGTGAAATGTGTTATTTGTTGGGTTCATATTGTTTACACATGAATGTCATGCATTATTTAAACACGGAAGTCATGTGCACGACTTTCGTGTGTAAACAATATGAATAGACACACACCATTCGTGTTTAAATAATATGAACAAGCATATGACATTCATGTCTAAACAATGCACATGACATAAATGTTCAAACATTCTAAATAAATGAATGACATCCATGTCTATTCCATACGAACCTATGAAAAACATATTTCGCATGACTAATATTGCCAATTTGTGACCCATGAAGTTTGTGATGAAATGATGATAACAACAATTTTTTTGTTGTGAAATTGTTTTTTTTTCTTGTATGATGTTTTATTGAAGACATTTTTAACAATTTCATAATGGGACCAATTGTATTATGAGTTGTCATCCAAAAAGTGCAAGTTGTTTTAAGGGTTTTAAGGAAATGGTAGGGCAAAATCTCCAAAGTTCATTGTATTCCTAAATATTCCTTTGTTTTTACCTACAAGAATGTTGAAGTCTAATTCTTTCACATGATATCTAGGTGAATGAACAAAAAATCTCAATCATCAAAATAAAAAGGTTGTAAAATATTTAAAATACTAATTTCTATTGTAACAAATTTTGTGAATTTTTTTTCATTTTGAATTCTTGGATTGTAGAATAAAAAGGAATAACCCATGCACACGACACAATCACCATAGTAGTTTTTTTTACCTTCAACTGATGAAAAATATGTACATACTTGAAATGGGTAAGATACAAAAATATTTGGTGCATGAAACAAATTTCTATTGATGGAAAAGGTTTGTATGGAGATCTTTAAATCTTTTTCATTGGTTATCCATTTTTTTAAAATCATATTTTTATTTGAAGGTTTGTTTACAAAGATTAAAATCTTGCAAATTTTTTTGGAAAATGAAATGTCATAGGCATGGGAATTATATTTTCCAAAATGCCTTGTGTGGTTTTCAAATTTTTGTCCCATAATATCCAATGGTTAGGGTAAGTAGGTTGGTGTATGTACATTTGAGCACTAAAAGGTCACCAAATTTGCCTAGAGGGGTTATTTGTTTATGGTGTCCAAAAAAAAGTCAATGTTCTATTTTGGATGCATCCAATGCACTTTATTTCACAAAAAATGGTCCACAAATTAAGTTGTTATGGCCCCCCAAACTTCAAACTAGGGGGGTCAAAAAATTAAAAAATCTTGAATCACATTGTGGCTAATAAGCAAACAATGAAACATTGTTGGCTGGTCTCCACATACCCCATCACCAAAATGAATTGAACAAGAGATGAACAAACTTCATAGATTAAACATTCATTCTTTTGTGTGGCCATTTTTTTAATAAAAATAATGTTATAATATCAACAATTATGGGTGTTTGAAGGTTCCATGAACCTCGAGGCTTAATCCTTTGCACATGTATGGGTTGATTATAAGTCTATGGGCACAAACCCCATTTTGTTCCACTTTGATCCTCTTGTTCCCCTATTCTTACTCATAAGGAAATATTAAGGCATTTTTTTCTTTCTCTCTAAGGCAATTACAATCATCATGGGAAAATCATGATTATTGAAAAGTCCTCCCCGTGCTATTGATGCACTTCACATGTTGATCATCCTCTTCATGGTTAACAAATGATTGTGATGTTCATCTTCTATTTTCTTGGTGTGTTGATGCATTTTGTGTGTGGATCATCTTCTTCCTAATCAACACGTGATTGTGATGTTTGTCCTTTTTTATCTTGGTGATATTGATGCACTTTGTGTCTTGATCATCCTTTTGGTTAGTGGTGTTTGTGATATTCACCTTCTTTTCTTTTGGTGTTACTGATGCATTTCAAGTGTTGATCGTACTCTTCTTGGTTAGCAAATGATCGTGATGTTGATCCTATATTCTCTTGGTGTTGATGCACTTCGTGTGTTGATTGCCCTTTTCTTAGTTAGTGGTGATTATGATGTTGATCCTATTTTCTTTTGGTGTTATTGATGCATTTATTGTGTTGATTGTTTTTTTTATGGGGGTGATCATGATGATTGAAAACTCTTCTTTTGGTGTTGCTGGTGCATTTGGTTCATATAAGTTTGATCCTTTCCCTACTCCTTCCCCCCCCCCAATGTACATTTAAATAGTTGTTAAAAGGGTGTAACCTTGTAATAACATGCTTACACATTCACATTCTATCCATTATCCATTTCCTAACTTCATTAACAATTTGTTAAGCTACTAATAATGTGTTATTGATGTTTGTAATTGTGTATATAGAATACAGGTTTGCTTGCAAATATGCTTGAACTTTCTGGTATAAGACATTATGAAAAAATCAAAGGTTTCACAACTAGGCTTGCAACTAGATTTTTGAATTGCAACAAACACTTGCAATTCATAGTATTTATACAGTTGTGAGTTCTATTGGACAAGTTGCAGCAATTGCAAAAGTTGCAACAAACATGTATATAATCCATATATACAAATAAGATGCAACTTGGTACATTTTAGTTGTAATTGGTTGTCCACATTAGTTTCCTGCACAAATTTTTGTAGACAAAAAAAAATCTTCGTGGCATTTCATACATCAATTAATGGATGGAATACGTTCATATCTTTTGAACTTACTTACAACTATTTTACAACTAGCTTTTGATAAATGTTTTGAATATTTTTCATTCATCCATTGATGAATGGATGGACGAATGAGATATATATGTTCATTGCAATTGTGTTACAATTTAGGCAATGTAAGAATAAAAATGATTATACAACTAATTAACAACTATGTTACAATTTATACCTATGTATGTTGGTACTAATGTGCAACATTTAGTGTTCCACTATTGGTAGTAGTATTCAACTTACAAGTAATGCATTATTAAAGACTATTGTTTTATGATTGATAGATTTTTCCAACGGTACTAAGTTGGGATTGGAGCTTAATTAATGTACTTTTAAAAAATTACAATTGATTAATTTGTTGATAGAATTGTTCTAAAATTAATATCCACTTATGGATGGAATTTTTTTGCACTCACTAAAATTGATAGATAATAAATTCTCACTATGAAACACCTTACATAAGTCCATTGCACAAATAATGAAAACATCTTGTTTGCAATAATGCAAATGTTTGTATTAATATTTAATGTTGAAAATGCAATATTCGTTTGTGAACATTTTTGGTGATCCATGGTCCTTTCCAATAATATGTAGTTTATTTAAATCATTAATGTTATTAATTAAAAGATGTCAAGACTATTACTATCCAATATCCTATCTAATATATTTAGCTAAATACAATGTTCAAAGTCCACTTTGGCTCTATTTATGAATTGGGCTACATTTCGATTGCCACCAAACATAGAATGATGTTAACACCTCCAGTTGTATATGGTATCATATATATGGTGCAACTCACTTGTAAGTCACATGTAACTAGATGCAATTATCTATCCATGACTATATGCAGCTAATCAACAACGTACATATAATTTACAACTATAATGCAATCAACAAGAAAGACATAGACAAATTTTGTAACTATTATGCAATTAACAAACATCACATACACAACTTTTGTAACTATAATGCAATTAACAAAAAAATTGCATGATACAATTTTAAACATGTAAATGTAAACTTACATTCATTTTCATAGTTTTTAAATAAAAGTTTATTGAATTTGGATGCCTCCAAGGACTTGCACCATCAAAGTTCATACCAATAAGTCATAAGAACCAACAACCTAACAACATAATACTTTAATGCATAAGAACAATCAATGATATTTTGAATGTTCAAAACAACATGGTTGTTAAAGTTGAATATTATTATTCATTACAACCAAAAAACTTGAAACCTTGATAATTTCATGGTTTCAATCATCAAAAAAATAAACTAACAATTGTTTTTTCAAACAAACAAATTAATAACAAAAAATCAAATGTCTTCACAAAACTCTTGGCCCCATTAATTTTTTAAAATGCACATATAAACTCCTATAATCACACAATTGCCATTCCTTTTGTTCAAATATGTACTCTTAAATTGGGCAACAAGTTTTATAACCAAATTTTCATTTTGTCAAATGGTCTAGGAGTTTTCAAAAGTAAACCAAAAATACCCTATAACCAAACATTGCCATTACATTAGGTAATTTTCTTTTTAAAGTGGTCACCAAATTCCTTATGACCAAACATTGTTTTCACCTTCACCTTGGGTTTTTTCCACAAATGGGAAAAAAACACCCCAAAACATCTAGAACCTTCAACCCCAAAATTCTCAAACAATACCCTTCAATTTTGTGTAATAAAATGTGACAATTTAGATCTTGTCACCAAACATAAAACATGCAACATCATTATTGTGAAATAATGTTTAATTAATTCGAGAATTATAAAAGTTTGTAAATTGTATTTTTTTTTTCATTTCAATTGCATTGCATGGGTGAAAGCATGATAAAGTAGCTTTGCTATGCAAAAATTGGGGTTCTCCAAATAAAAGGCTATAATAAGTAGATGAATTTGTGAAATAATATCAAAATTTTTGGGTACATTCTTTCTTAACTATTGTTGGCATTGGTTTCAAAAGCTAAATTGATATAATAATTTTTTTCCATTGCACTTCTAAGTACTTGAATTGGACTTTTGATTTTTTGGTAGTTTGAAAAGTAAATTTCAAGCACTTGAAAATATATGAATTGTTTTTGTAAACAATTGTTTCTTTTTTCCCAACCCTCAATATTGATGTGGTGAAGATTCTAATATATTTGTCAATGAAATTAGTTTTCATAACTCAATTCATCCCCAACTTTCAAAAACTAATATAATTATTGGGGTACTTTCCAATGATATGGTACACTTATATTTTTGAAAAGCTAAAGAGAGGCTAGAGGTGCCAACGAGGGAATCTAGAAGTTTAATTTGATTTGAAATGTTAGAGGAAGGTTAGAAGTTTGTTTTTACTTTACAAATAGAAAATGAGGTAATAAGTAAAGTCAAAATATCTTTGCTTTTGTGCCCCATGGTTTCATTTTTGCTTTCAATTCCAAAGTTTTATAGCTCCAAATTTTGGGAAAATAAGAATTTAAATTAAAATAAAGTATTGAAATTGGATGCCAAAAAAAAACTATAAACAAATGTAAGGTGGCTAAAATATGTGCATATTAAAATATTAGATAGGAAATATAAATCCAAAACTTAATAACCCCCTTAAAATAGTTGTTTGATGCACATAAGTCACAAAAATAGCATTAAGTCCGCCCCCCCCAAACCAAATTGCAAATTCTTGCATTTTATGGAAACTCATAGAAACTCCAACAAACATGTCTTGAAATTTCTTTTCCATCAAGAAATCTTATAGGGTCAACAAAAAGACTTGTATCACGTTTTTGTAAACAATTAATTAATTTCATTCTTTAAAAAAAATCTTATTATATGAAAAAGGATAATTTTCTGTAATAAAAAAATAATCTTATTGTCATTTCCCTTAGAGTGACATTGTACTTTTCTATCAATTTAAAAAACATGCAAGAAAAAAATAGGGGGCCATACATGTTGGTTATTTGGTAGAATTATAATTGAATTACTTTTATATCAAGGTTATTTTCATTTTGAAAATCAAATTATAATGAATATAGAATATACATTAATATTTGATATGAGGAATTTTTAATTAAAAAATGTATTAAATATTTTAGGGTTTAGTTGTTAGTAGGTTCAATGAGTATTTGTAGGTTCAATAATAGGTTAATAAACGAATTAGTACCGGTAGTGCATATGCAATGACATTTTGCTTAAATTGACTTATTCCATCTTTGACATGAATTATCAAAGGTAGAGATCTTAGTTGTGGCAAGTGCAAGATAACCTACTTCTAAAGACAAAATCATACATTCATCATTTGTCTTTTGCCTTTGTTTGTTTTGAATGAAGTGGAATGGTTATGGTTCAAAACATCATGTGTGTATGCTACTTGTTTGGTAAGAATGGTAATTTATCCATCCAAGGGAGTAAATGGTTATATTCCTTTCAATGGTTGCATTATTTTCACTACTTCTTTGAAACCTTTAAAAAATGAAGGTCTTCATGTGTTCCTCCTTTTTAATCAAGTACTAAATAAAAAATAAAAATAAAATATAGGTATCATAATTTGATGCAAAAATATTATTTAAATTTACAACATGGCTTAAATATGTGCATAGTAGGAAATTAGTTAACAATAGTATGAGAATTTTTTCCCCTTGTCTAATATTACCGAAACAATATATTGTTTGATATAACTAGTGTAGAATTTTAATAGAAATAGTGTCGCCACCTCCTTCAGAATTATTTTTGCATTTTTCTCTTGTTGTTTCCCTTTCCATTGTGGATTGAATTCCAACAAATTGTGTAGGATTAAGAACTAGGTCTATCAAGATTATAAAACTTGATGTATTTCTTGTCATTTTTCTATTGGGTAATACATCCATCCCATCTACCGTAATACCTTTTCAGCTTTAGCACTAATTATATTATTTTCAATATTTTCAATTTTGTATTTATTTATTATATGTCAAAAATCTCAAAATCAAAAAATGTGGTGCTAAAGCAGAAACTTCAAATTATATTAATTATTCGGCACAATAGTGCTGAATGTGAAAAGGACGGTAGCTATGCTTTGGAACAAGCCATATTGGGCCCATTCCATGGTACTCAACCACCATTACAACAACTTTTCAAATTTACCTACTTTAAGAAGAACACTCCATATTTCTAATTCTTTGTAAAATTCCTCCACTTTTTCCACTTAAGTACTAAATATAATTTACACTACATATGCTTCAGTTTTGAGGGCCTTTCCAACACAATAAAATATGTTCCAATCTATGTCTCTTGCAAAATAAATTTTTTAAACTTGTTATCCTTTTAGAAATTTTTGGAAAATTGCTTGATTCTTATGATGATTTATGATAAATCTAATACCTCTTTTACCTTTTGTCACAATTATGGAAACTCATTGTAATTTCTCCATGTTTTCTAACATCATTTGAATTTAACCTAGGAGCAACACAAGTTAATCAATTTTTCAATTTGCTCCATTGTCCATATTGATTTAATTATTTTTCAATTGAAGAAATTATATTTCTACTCTATATTGTAGCCTTGAAAATTATTGTCCTTTTGAAAAAATTGCATAAATATCAAAAAGGTTTATTAAAAGTTCTTGACCATTCGTTAAATGTGTAAAAAAACATGTGTTGAAGTTACAAAGATATTATGATATTCTTAATTGTTTGGGTATAATGGTTGGCTTAATAGACTACATTTAAACCATTGTTGTGTGTGTAAGTGTTCATAGTTGTATATATGACATGTAAATCACTTGTAAATGTAGTTTGCATCCCCAAACTTTTTACATTTATATTGTTGTGGTGTATATATATTTTTACACTTACAAGAAAATAATGTAAATATTTGTCAAATACATTCACACGGGTTGTGTAAATGTTTTGAGGTGTGTAAGTGTATATATTATGTACTCTTAACAACTATACCTACTTGCAATCCATATTAATCAATTGTGGGTGCATCCCAAAAGTTGAATTGTTATTTTTTGGTAATGGGCCACTTTGATTGGCCCTTCACAAAAAATCATGATATTTGTAATACTCCCCAAATATAATCATTTTCTAACAATATGGGATTGTGATTGTGCTTTGC
>Ga0209208_10007478_pt1 | contig 14773 bp, 7 predicted proteins | sample S1TSphfallax_3_FD_187694 | JGI IMG/M metagenome (GOLD analysis project Ga0209208, IMG submission 187694) | Host-associated microbial communities from peat moss isolated from Minnesota, USA - S1T2_Fd - Sphagnum fallax MG (SPAdes) (version 2) | ecosystem: Host-associated > Plants > Peat moss >...
GGGGGGTCTGGGGGTGAAACTCCTGTGAGGATCAATTTTGGTCAGAAAACCAGCTTGGTCCTCTCTTTTTGTTCCTGCTGCACTATTTTTCCATCCCAACTTTTGATGTCATCCTCAGTTCTTGCAAAACTGCAGCCCAGTACCCCAATTTGGGGTAAAGTCTAATTGTAGTGTGGCTAAAACTTGGATGGATGAAATTGTGGTGTGTCTAAAACTTGAATGGATGAACTTGTGGTGTATCTAAAACTTGGATGGATGGGATACTTGATGAGTTGGACTGGGAGTTTTTTTCTTCCCGTCCTTGAGAGAAGGAGCTCCTATGGGAAGGTGCAATGAGAAAGTGTGCCAATGGACGGTGCCCAATGAATGAAGATTCCTTGCTGAACAAGGCCAAAGTGCAAGCTCCAAAGCTTGTGCCCAAAGGAACCAACAACCATCAGCCCACCCCTACCACTAGGGATGATGTATGGTAGATGGACAAGAAATACTTTTTTCCATTGGGATTCTAGTTCCCTAGCTAACCTCATGGTGGTAGTTAGCTCAGTTGCTTTATTTTTTCCCCTACCTACCAACAACCCAAAAGCAGGCTATTAGTAGGTAAGTAGGAAAAACAGCCTTTACCTATGTATAAACCATCTACTTACCTAGTAGTTACCTATTTTCCTACCTATCTACCTATCTATAAGACCTATTTTCCTACAGAATTGGTTACCAAGTTGAAACCAAATATTTAACTCAGTTGAGGTTCATCCACAACTGAGTTATAAGGGGCTAGCAATGGGTGATGTGCTGGTGGGTGTTAGTTCATTCTGCCTCAAGCTTTTGGTCTTCTGCTGTAGGAAATGAGATGGATTGTGATCAGTTGGCCCTGTTCTTTTCTCATGGTCACTTCTCTATTTATTGGATTTGCCGGCCAAGGCAAGGATATTGTGTTTAGATTCATTATAGAGTATAAGTAGCTCAAGGGATTTTGGTCCCTAGGTAATAATAGGTCTGCTTTTATATGAGGATTTTTGAAAGATGACATTTTGGGCTTCTGTTGAAACTTAAGATTAGTTATAGAGTTATAATATGTTGAAGGATTTTGGTTTCTTTTAGAGGATTTTTTGAAGATTATATTTTTTGCATGGTGAAATATTTGAGTCTCCATAATTCTTCTTTTGTTTTAAGACATTTTAATGTAAATGGCAAGGCCACAGTGTGACACATCCCTTGTTGGAATGAGATGAGGCTTGCCCATTACATTGCTAATGCACAGTTATGGAATTGGTCATATGCCCTAATTTCCTCTATCCAGGGTTTTTTTAAAAAGTTTTTTTTCCTTTTCTGTTGGGTTTTTTTTCCAGTTTAAGAACTCTTTTATATTTTGTCTGCATGCATGCTGGAACATGTTGTAAAAATATGATGATTAATTAATTAATGAATTTCAAAATATGGCGAATTAGGGCCATTTTTTTCACAAAAATCCTTTGTATGTCTGGAAATAATATTTTTGGGTTCAAAAAATGCAAAACTTCGCCCTCATAATAATACAATGCTAATATCTCGAACAAGAAGCTTGATGCAGTTTCTGTCTTCTTTTTTCCGCTCCAAAAGAAGTTCAAATCCTGCCAAGACTTGCTTACTTGTTGCGGTTTTTGTCCTGGCCAGATGCAGAGTTTGTCCTGGCCCTTTAAGTTAGTTGCAGGCCTTGCATCATGAACAGCCCTTGAGAATGGGCTCCTCTCCTCTCCCACAAAATTTCACATGCTCATTGATCCTGATTCAAAACAAAACCATGGGGGGCCACATACAAGAAACAGCAGACAATTTCATGTTTTCAAAGTTTGCTAATTATGAACCAGTCATCAAAAGAGGACATGACATGACACACTGATGCAATAAGCAGCAGCCCCAATTCCACTCAAAAGAGGACATGACTTGACACACTGATGCAATAAGCAGCAGCCCCAATTCCACAAATGGACTGATGCACTACAAGGATGACAACCAACATATCACATTCAAGCTACTTATCAGTATCTGCAACTGTGAAAGTAAAGACCACAAAAAGACAACAATCACAAGATGCCAGGTGCAGAAAGCCTATGTTTCTTGTATACAATTGAAACCCAACTACCAGGCGGCAACTGGAGGTTTTTTGCAGGGAATCAACACAACTTACCAGAGTTTTGTGAATACCTCCCAAAAACAGTGAACTGTTTTCAGGTTCAAACGACCGGCACATGCTCAAATTCACTATATCACAGCAACCCTCAGCTTCCAGTTAACTCAGCCCCAAAAGCTGTGAACTGTTTTCAGGTTTTCCAGAGCTACTACAGTGGTTCTCAAGTTTGCAATGATTAAAATCAAGTCAAAAAAACCTGCCAACTGATATAATTACTAGGTTTCCTGATAGCAACTTGAATAGGAAACTGAATACCAAAGCAATCACTAGATTCAGAAACAAATAGTGAAATCTTTATTTGCACAAATGTTGTGATACACAATTGGAGCTCAATGAGCTCAAGGGTAAAATTACAGGGACAGGTCAAATGACAGGAAGGTTACAATAAGATTACAGGGACACATATCTGTACAGGACTAATTGCCGTAAAAGGATGGAACTAGGAAACTCAATTTCTCTCAAGATGCAAAACTCCAAGATTTGGGCTATGCAACAACTGTTAATGGCAGTGTTGCTCTAATTAGTCGCCTCACCATGCCGCATTCACTCTCTTTCTCTCTCTATGCTGCTCCGTCATGTGTACAGGTTTGTGGATGGAAAAGACCCTTACATAAATAACAAGCTGTCTGTCAAAACAACTTTCAGTCGGCACCACCAAAAGAATGTAACAAGGATTTCTTCGGCTGCTGGCAGACATTTTCAATCTCTCAAAATCAGTACACATCCTGTAATTAAGATTTAGCTCTCTGCCATTCACCATCCAAGTCATCCGGTTAAACTGGGATGTAAGCTCCCATGCTCCCTAGCTTCCAGGCTCCCTCCAGTCACAAGGTATCAAGTGAACCAAGAAAAGACATGCACCATTAAGATGTGAAACCACCATCCATGCACAATGATGGTCTGTCTAATGGAGCTTCCCCTCCAAATATTGTAGGGGTACTCCTTGCCACTCCTGGCTATGCCAAGGCAGACACACGACAGCGTGAATCAGAGGCAGATGAAGCAAAACCTTCAACACGCACCACTGGATTGGCCTTGTATGACGAAGGTCCACAAGATGAGATCTGCTGTGACAGCACTGACTGAGCTCTTTGATGCAAAAACTGAACATCATGTATCAGTGGATTGCCTGAGCGGCTCGGGGGCGATCCACAAAAGTAAGGGGGGGAACAAGAAAAACTGGATGTGTCATTGTATCCTCCCTGCACCAGGATCACAACAATTCCAGATGTCAAAACACAAACAAGAATATTTTTTTAAAAAAAGATCACAAACTGCTGCATTCCCCAATCAACTGCATGGAAATGGAAACACCACTGACCTTGCTCAAAAAGATGTCTAGAATCTCAAAACCAGCATCACCTTCAGTTCGCACTGTTGAATGGCTGCACAAACACACATATGTGAGAAAGTGAATGCTAGACACTGACATAAGCATGGAAGGAGCCTTTCAGACCCAAAACACACATTCAATGACAACGTAAAAATCAGCAGCTTGATTACAGAACCAAGGACACTCGCAGAACAACATTGTATAATAAATCCAAAGATGTGTCCACAGTGCTTAGGGAAGCATGTTAATATTAAGGGTGTTCAAAGATATGCACCTTTGACGCCTGCGAGATGGTTTCATGAACTCTGTGGCAGGGCCCAAGCCATTGGTGGCCCGCCTTGGCTTTGGACATATCACTTCCTCTTCATTTCCTTCCCCACGATAACCTGCTCTCTGCCTCCTCCTTTCACTCATTTCTGAACGATTCTCCAATGAGTTCCAGGGACCAGCAAGCTGCTGGACTCCAGAGAGATTCCTTGCACAAATCTCCAGTTTGGCAAATTTTTGTTCACCAAAAACACTGGAGATGCTCTGTTGTTGCTTGAAAGATTTACTACAACCAACTTCACTGTTCTCGACCGAAGTATTTACAAGGTAACTGACGGTGCTTCAATGTGACTTTGAATAAACCAATAGCAACCAAGGTATTATGAAAAAATGTGCTACAAAATTGCGCTCATCATTTACAATGCACCTCTGATATGTACAGAATGTACTTCAAGGTCCTGCACATCACAACCCCATCCACAACACAGTCATTTACTTGAACACAACTTTGCATTAAATGTCTAAAATCCACCTGCCACCCACTAAAGATGTTTGCCAGATCAGCTGCACAACTCCAAAAAAACTTTCATAGCAAAGCATACAAAATCAAGATATAGTGCCAGTGAAAGAAGACATGCATATCAGACATGAAGCATATGATCCAAATGGGCTGCAAAGACATGAGAAGACAACCCTGCATCTGACATGACTAGGAATATGACTTAAAACAACATCAATCAACACAACAAGAGGACCATCACAGCCCAAAGCAGACATATCGACTTCTTCAGAATGACTGTTTTGGCTCTAATTGAGGCACAAGTGATTCCAGGAAAGAGAAACAAACATAGTAGATTGTCGACTCTCCATATGATCTCAGTGTCTTGACACTCAGAACAATATACCTCACTTGCAGGCAGGGGCAGGTGTACCCATGAAGGTGCCCTAACCTTAATAAACTATAAACAAGAAACTCTTCTTCCCTGTGAGGCACATGTGTTTATGCACTCTAAGGAAAATATACATCTCCTATGGGACTTTGCTATCCCTGGTGAAACTTGGGTCTGATCTGAACCTGGGTCAGCTACCAGAGTCCCATTGAGGAAACAGCCACAGTAGCACCACAGCATCAGAAACCCATTTCCACCCAGCTACAAAATGTACAAGGTAGGATGGGGCACAACTCAGAATCACCTATAGAATTTGAGGTGGAAGGGGGAAAAGGTTGGCAGGAAAAAAAAGAACAGAAAGATAGCAAACGGATCAAGACATTAATCCAACCTAAAAACCATCATCAGATCTCAACTGAATCCTGAAGCAAACTCTAACCCCTTACCAACCTAGGGCAAATCCACCAAGAGAAAAACACCAGACAATCTCAACAAAAAGCAGGTGACTTAGGATGATACATGCACACTTCGCACACTGGAAAATCAGCGGGCTTCCACATAGCTAGCAAATATCAGAGGCAGTGGAAATGAAGACACAGACTGCTGATGCGATGAGCCAAGATATGGTTCTCATGCCACCGATGAAAACACGCAGGGGAACAACATAAGTAACATACAAACAAACCCTCGCGGAAGGAGGGAGTGAGGGTTTCACAGCGAACCATAGCGGCGGCCACCACCACAGACAGAACGTGTTTCGTGCGCAGCAAGTGCCAAAGGACGGGGGGACAAAACTCTCAAGGATAGATCAACCAGAGCGCCACATGCTCGCTCTCCTTGAGAAAGGAGAGCACAAAGTCGCGGTCACACCAAAAGGAGAGAAACAAGAAACAACAGCGTCGAGAAAAAAGGACACTGAAAAAAGTGGGTAAGAGAAAAAACACAAAAACACAAAACGGACGACGCAGAAAGATCTCTCGTGACCGCAACAAAACTACTACAAACCCCTTCAAAGATGGCAGAGGAGAGAGGAGAAAAACTTCACTGGTCGCTCAAGCTGTAATGAAACAAAACCGAAGAAAGAAAGATCTCTCCCTCTCACCCTCTCTCTCTCAGCCAAAACACCAAGCCGCTCCCGAAGAAGACTAAAACATACAAAAACAAAAAACCTGGCATAGAAGGAATGAGAAAACCAGAGAAGAAACAAAAGAACAACAAAACCGCACTCTTTCTAATTGATCCCAGGAGGAGACAATACCAGACACACCACAGCCGGATGGCTGGCTTGCAAGACGAAGAAGTAGCAGGAGCAGGGGGCAAGGCATCCACAGCAGCGGCAGCGGCAGACTCAGGCTTTTCTCTCCGCAGAGCTACCAAAAAGAGCCGGGCGGGAGGGGAAGAGACAGAGGCAACAACAACAACAACAAGCCCTTGACGGAAGAACAAAGGAGAGGGAGGAAGGGAGATAGAGAGAGAGAGCGCAGGGGTAGCTGTGAACAAGAAACAATGCAGAGGAAAAACGAAGAAGAAAGGTAGGCCCGGTCTAAATAGCCGCTACAAAAAGCATGATTAGCAGGGTGATTAACTTAGTAGTGAGTTAATTAGGGTTTGATTAAGTGTTAGGGTATGGTCTCCCGCGCGTGCCTGCCGCCCGCGCGCGCAAGCGAAATCCCGTCAACCGTCCCCGCTGCCCGTACTGCCCGAACCCAGATTCCAAACGCTATTCCGAGCGGCCGCGTTTCCTTTTCTTTACCCTCTGTCTCCGGGTGCCTAGTAGGTATGTAGGTACCTGCCTACTACCTTGTCCATGAGCCTAATAAGGTAGAAACTAGATACCCACTAGGTACCTACCCCAAATTCTAACATCTATTTTCTTTAATAATTAGTTTTCCCCAAATCTCAAAGACGAATGGGGGCGAAGGGGACCATTATTTTATTTATTTATATATTTTTGGTTTGCGGGGGGTGGGCCGGGGCAAGGAACTGAAATATTTTTGGGTAAAAACTTATTATTGTGGGTGACTATACACTTGGGTGGCAAAAGTTTTATCCAATTTTTTTTCCTCGGATCTTATTGGTTGCTAATGTGGTAATAATTTTTCTCCGTCTTCTTCCAACAAAAGTGTATATTATTAATTAAAGCTATTTTAAAAAGAATAACTGACACAATTGGGCTGATTCCAGCCCCAATTGTAAGCTTCAGAATTGTTGTTGGACTTGAGGCTTGACTTCTTATTAATAATTTATCAACACACACACAGGTTTAGCAGCCATCTTCATCCACGAGTTTCCTATATTTGACCCTGAAGACCCCTTTTGATTAAAGTCCGCCTTGCATGTTTATTTTTATGTATAAAAAGAATTTATGTTTGCTAGATTTGTGGTCGTCCACCTTCGAGGTAGCCAGGAAGTGGACCCCATTTCCCCACTGCGCACACCACTTTGACATTGGACTCAACAAATAAAAGCATAGTTCAAGCACTCTTTGTTTAAGTGCTTATTTGCATTATCTTGTGGGCAATTAACTACATGGTCTTTCCCTCAATTTTATTCTTATTATTATTATTACAGCTAGATCACATTATTGCAAAATGGGGGTGCAATTTATTACTAGAACCCCTTGACCAAGGACAAAAAGCTCTGATTCAAAAAGCTCTGATTAATCAAATATTATTTAATGTCAATTCAAGAATCTCACAATTAAAATAATGATTATATTTATATTTTATCTTTCTTTAAAATATTCACTTGTCCTACCTTTGAAATTGAGAGCACACCATGTCAACTTGGTGATGAAGCAAATTAAGTTTTTTCATTAACAAAAAGGCCAGTAGTACGTGAACACTCAGCTGTAAAACCCAATTCACATTAAAAAATGACAAACAAAAATTCTTTATTAAATTGCACCAAAGCAATCCAAAATTTAATGACTGCTTATGAACCAAATAAAACAATCATCATGCCAATTTATTTTTTCATATGTAAATATAGACTCAATTGCATTACACAAAACAAATAAATCTAACATAAACTAGCTAACAAACTCATGATTAATTGACTAATGTGTAATGTTTCATTGGTTGAATTCTAACTATGGATTATAATGTATACAGCCAATGCCTTGGACAATCTATAGAGTTGACCTTTATGCATGTTAGTAATACCTAAAATTGTATCATATAATAAGCTTGAGACAACATTATTTGCACCATTTGAAGTTCCAATGTCTACTTTCTCATGTGGTAAATCAATTCCCTTTAGGTTTGTTTTTACAAAATTTGTTTTTCTTATGTATAGTTCTTCAAATCCATTACTAAAAAAATTTAACCTCTTTGAAATACCAACATCTAGTGGTCTACCATCATCAAAAAGACATTAATGTCATCCTAGCATTTTTCAAAAATGTTGTGTTAACCACTAAAGCTTTCAGTTAATATATTATGGATTGTTGGTGCTTGTATGCATTTGTTAATAGTTATGAGACTTCCTCTAATCCAATTGACAAGTGTTTAATTGGACCATTGCTTCTTCACTAACACCAACATGTTAGCATGAAGTGGATGACCTTAAACATTCCTCAAGCACATTTAACCAAAATTGGAAATTTTCCTATACATTGTAATCATTTCAACTTAATAGGAAATAAATGAAACACATAAATGGGACTGCAACATAAACTTTTCCAAAACATATATGGTAACCAAAGGCCTCAACCTCCTTAAATGTGCACATTGATAACCAACCTTCAATTGAAACTATGTTTTTGCAACTCACTACATTGTCCCAAAGTTTTTGCATTTCACCTTGCATTTAGGATTCAAACATTGTGAAATATACCTTGCTTGGAATGTCCTTCCACTTAACACAATCATGTTAGTAAATATTATCATGATATTACCAATACTTTTAGCATTAGAACATTCATAGCCTTCATGAACATGATACCATCATCCATCACCAAGACCTTGTCTAAGAACCAAAGTAAAAGCTTAGCGATTAGATTATGTAGAGTCCTTTCCTTGATTCCTCAAACAAGTTTCTTCACTTGGATGTCTAAAGAACATCAAAACAAACTCATCATCAATCATCAGCAAGAGCAACAATGAAAAAGAAGAGGGAAATAAATATGATGCATGCAACTTGTCTATATCCACAAACTTTGAACTAAACTTGTGCACATTCTAAATCTATTTGAGAACGAGGATTACCAACATCCTAGATGTTATTCCATTTTAGAGCTTTCCATGAAAAAATAATTTACACTTGATTCCTATTCAAGAGCCACGAACACTTGTGACCTATCTATGCCATGCCTATTGGTTCTAATCCCTTGAGTTAGAGTGTCATTTCCTTCTCTACCTTAGGAATTTACAAACGTTGTTTCTACAATTGCAGACAAAAAATAGGTATTTATAAACCACATTTTATTAAAATATGTATCATTAGTGTTCAAGCATTTTCATCAACACATGACCGATAGTTAATTAATCCATCTTGCCCTCTCATTATTTCATGAACATTTCCAAACCATGTGTTTCTTTACACATCTTTAAGTTAAACAATCAAGTTATTGCAATTCTAATGTTTTTAGCAACTATTATTTAAAGTTTGGAAATCATCATTAGGGACATAATTGGAAAACCTTTTCTCTTCACAAAGTTCATTTGTAATTAGAAAAAGGCATAACGTTTATGTCAAAAACATAAATTTATCTTATAACGGATAATGAGAAAACATGGATTTTAAATTAAAAAATAATGAACATAATTGAGGGTAGATGTAAGCTATGGTGGTTCACATTTGTGAGAAAATATTGTTTTTTTCCTTGGGTACCCTTTATTCAAATGTATATGGTGATCAATATTGTCACAACCTTAGCCTTGGGCTTACGACTAAAGTAAGGGCTTGCAAGTGTGCAGGCCAAGAGGGAAGCCCATGAGTCACGTCTCATGCTCCCGAGAGTGTAAGAGAGTGTGAGGGAATGAATCCTCACACTCCCAAGTAAACTCCCACTTTGGGAGTTGAAGTTCTAATGAACTCCAAAATTTTCAAAGAGTGATTGCAAGGGTCAAAACCCATTGGATTGAAAAGTTTCTTATATCATTAGAAATATCTTTGAACCTAAATGTCTAAAGTGGGCTCGCACAACCCATTTGGACACCTAACACACAAGTTATAGCCAAAAGCAGGGTTAGGAGTCAAATTAACAATTTGACTCCCGAACATTAAAAGTCGGGAATCACCCCAATTTCCTTGTGTGCAAGTGGTGTGCAACATATCGTTGGAAAGCTCTCGACGACAAATACAACTTTGTTTTAGACTTCATTTCGATCTAAGGTCTACACGTTGTAGTTTATTATACCAAAAACATAAAAAATGCAAAAAAAATAAAATGGTTATGACTTGAAATTTTTAATAGTTTTATAAACAAAACACTAAATTTACAAGCAAACAAAACAATTTAAAAAATTCATATTTACTCAAAAATGATGAACAAAAAAAATGTCATGTACTAGAACAACTATAAGCATTTATTATAACAAATTGTAAGAAAAATTGTTCCAAAATTCATTTGTATGAAAAAAAAAATTGAAAAAAAAATGCAATCAATTGCCAAAATAATCATGTTGACTCATTATATCTTGTTTGCACCCATGTGTATTTTCATACATAATTTAGTCAAAGATGTGTCTCTCCATATCTAAAAATTTTAGGACATAGAAATATACATGACTTGAAGCCATATATTTTGGATAAATCTAAAAAACAAAACGTGGGTGTAATTCATTATTCCTTGTTGAGTGGAGCAATGAAGTCACTTGATCCTCACTAAATCCTAAATCATGTTTAGAAAGACAAATGAATTCACTCAAAATAGAACAAAAGACTCTGTGAACAAAGACACATTTTGTTGGGTTGCCATCAAATAACCTATGACTATCTCTCCTAAACCCTCCAAAATTAATCTATGGTCCTTAAGAATTCGATATAGATATCTTTTACTAAGAAAAGGAGAAAATAAGAGAACCAATCTTATTTTCAATGAGAAAAGAAAGGAGATCATCTGAAGTTGACAATCTATGATAAGCAATTCTTGTCATGAACACAAATGACAAACTACTTAATTGGCATGTGCATGTTGGATAGAAAGATATATAGGTAGCAGTGTTCACAAGAAACAAGCAACAGCAATAGTTTTAATGACAAACCAAAGCGTACTTGAATTTGTAGGAATTTTCAGTAAGAATATATTTGAAGCATAAACTTATTAACAATATGGACGAACAGACAACAGACAAAACCTGCCTCCTGAACACATATGTTGCATCCATAGATAATTCTGACAGAAAACAGACTAAGTTCTAACCAGTTGGAATTCAGGTTTTACTTACATCAAACAATTTTTCGCCAGACTGCTGCCAAGTCTGGTTAGTTGAAACTTTCTGTGTGCTGTAGTGGGGGTGAAGGGAGAGAGGGTGGTGACAGGGTTTAACTTCAGTATTATGAAACTGTCCCCCATTCCACCTTGGAACTTGTCCAGGCGAGTAGGGCTGTATGGTTGTGGACTAGGTAATTAACTGGCTCGAGGTTGCTGGTTATCAAAAAATAGCCAAATTACGAGAGCTTCGACCCTATTTCTGATAATCACCAAAGCTTGAGCCAGTTACTGGACTTAACCATCTCAGGTCTGGAGATACGAATTGTACCATTTTCATCCATGCAAGGAGAGAACATGAAAGCATTCATCCATGCAGCAGAGGGTTTATGTTATCATTAGGCCAATGAGAGGCCAGCATTGTTGCTCGTGCTAGCTGGCAGGTCACTGGTGAGAGAGAGGGGTAGAAGGTTATGGCTGATAATTGGTGACCAGACAGACTGTCAGAAATGTCCAGTATCTCAGGACAGAGGGTTATGTATTACGGAACATGCCCCATTCCACCTCGGAACAACTAACTCCTTTGTTGTGCATTCACACTTGATGTTAAGTCAGTGTTAAATGAAAATTTAGGTGGCATCCTAGGTGGCACCCAATGTTAAATGAGTTGTAGCTGAATGTTAAGTGAATTTAGCTTAACGTAAAATTTTCATGGTAACTAGGTTTAAGTCCTGAATGGTTACCATGGTGTTAAGGGACTCAACACTAGAGTCCCTAACATCAAGTGTGAATGCACCTTAGCCTGGTCGGGTTAGACAAATGTTCCATCTGGTGGTGACCGGTTCTGTCCGACTGGTCTTCCCAACCCACTGGCAGAACCAAGGGTGGAACCAGTGGATGGTGGCTAGGAAAATACTCCAAAAAGTACTGAAATAATACACTAAACACATGCCTAAAAAGATAGTCATGAAATGGTCTCGTCCATTATGTTGGGTGCCTCGCCTTAGCTTACCCTAACCAGCTTTATCTCTGGCACATTACCCATCATAATGGGCAGGGGCTCAACTATTCCATAGTACATAAACAAGGGGCGTGTCACAATGTGGCTTTGCCATTGTACATTAAAAGTGTCTTAATGCAAAAGAATTATTATGGAAAGTCAAATATTTCACCATACAAAAAGTATAATCTTCCAAAAATCCTCTAAAAGAAACCAAAATCCTTCAAGATATTATAATAACTCTGTAACTAATCTCAAGTTTCAACACAAGCCAAAATATCATCTTTCAAAAAGCCTCATATAAAAATAGACCTATTATCTAGGGGCCAAAATCCCTGAAGCTACTATACTCTGTAATGAATCTAAACTCAATAGCCTTGCCAACAAAGTAAGGGCCCCAATGGGGGCAAGCTAAGCAATGCTGGGTCATAATGAATGGACACGGGCTTCATTATTCCATAGTACATAAAGCAAAGCCAGGGTAGCAACCTCACTCTTTCCTAAGTACATATCCATCCCTCACCCACATGAAATATATATACATATATATATATATATATAAACCCTAAACCCTAAGCCATCCAATTCCATTGGAGGTCTAGGGTTTTTTTTAAATTTAAATTTTAGCTCACCAGGATAATTGGGCCTCCTTTCATTATTGACATTAGTAGGGGGGGGGGCGTGCATTTGGCTTTTTCTTTTGTAGTGATCATGCAATCAGCAAAGACAATTGGGACTTGCAAAGTGGGGTCAGTAAGGCAAACATTCAAGGGCGTGCAAATGACTCCACCAAAGTGATTATGTGCTCATATATGGAGGTTTTGTTTATTTTGTTTGTTGTGGACAGGGTCAATTTTCAAATCACAACCCCCTTTTCATGTGTGGTGGGGCTTAGGGTCCTCTCTTAGATCATCATCCCAACTACTTTCACACAAATTCATGTGTTTGATTAAGGTCTGCATGTGCTATGTATTTTATTATTATTTCTTCAATTAATAGGTAGTCAACCCCCAGCTCTACAATTATGGGCAATTTTTAAAATTCTTTCAAATAGCAAATTTTTTTTGGCATGAATGAGAGAAAGACTCTTTTCTAAAACTTCCTTTAAATTAAAAATTAAAAATTAAAAATTAAAAAGAAATCCACTGGGACTCCGTAAAATGTGCTCACACAAATTTTTTGAAATTAAAATTTTAGAAACAGGTTTGTTTCTAGCCAAAGTGACAATCATCCATAAGAAGAGGTAGGAAAGAGGATGATAATCCCTACAAAGATTTAGCCAAATCTGGCTATAAATAAACCACAAATAAAGTACAAATCTTTAACTATACTTCTATATTTTTGGCTATCACACAATGAAAACCAAATATATGGATCTGATGATTTTTACCTTTTTTCAATAATTTTTTTTTCCCCCCCTTTTCACTTCTGGTGACCGAAAACCTCCAAAATCGCTTCTCTTCAATTTTTTATTTTTGGTAATTTTTTATAAAACACACTGCTAGGGACTACTCCTAAACAAAAGAATCAAAGGAAGATTTTAAGAAGATGCTTGTGTTAGTTTCACTCCAACAACTTGCCTTAAGCACTTGAGCATAAATTATTTGTTGTGAAAGAACATGTGCGTTGTGGTGTTTTCAGGAAATATCACCATTTTATGGCACCAAAACCTCGCATCACGTTCAAGTAGTTGGCCCCAGACATTATTGTTATTATACTTGACAAAGTAGATACCCGACAAAATTGAAGTAGTCTACATTTTAACAAGCAATTGATGACACTTGCCTCTATTGACAAACATAGTCAATCTGTAGACCTACATGCCACCAAAATGCAAATGGTAATTGTAAACTCACAATAATTACCTATATGCCACAAAATGCATATATACTCTTATGGCCAGTTTCGAGAAACCCTAAACCATAATTGTCATCACCATTACCTTTTTTTCTTTTTTACTTTTAGTTGTTGCTTGCCAAGCCCTTAAACCCCAATGGCAATCACATGCATCAGAACCCCCAAGAAAAGAAAAAGAAAAACATTCTATGAACCTCTAGAGAACCTCCAAAAACCTTCTATGGTTTTCACTGCCCTCATGGTTTCTTATGTTTTTGGCCACACCTTGAACAAATTTTCACTGCAGACAGGCCCTTACAAAATCATTAACCAATAAGAACTGGGTCATACCCACTGTAAGGCCCACTGTAGATGAGGGTCCAGGGTCCAATTTCCTAGGAACCAATTTGGAGTGATTTGAAGCAAATTGAATCCTTGAGTTGGACTGTACCTTGGTCCCTCGCTTGAGTCTTGGTTCTCCAAGTCAGGAGCTCTCTTTTTAGCACTGTTTTTTGGTCCCAACCAATTGATTTTCCCTCCAAAACAGGTGCCATTTAGGTTTATCCTCAATTTGCCATTTTTTTGGTCTTGCACCCTCGTCTAAAGTCACCCTAAGTAAGAGAGAGAGAGAGAGAGAGATGGGTGTTACAAAAACCCACAAGAATGGGAAGGACTTGCTTACTATTAGGCCCTAGCTTCAAGTATGCATCTATCAAAAGAGCAGAGCTCATGTCCATTCATGACAATGACTAACTTAATCTTGCTATGATAGAAACTTTCATATGCCTCTTGTCACTTTCAATACATATTTTCTTGCAACATTTTTTTAATGTCTATGCATATTCATATAGCCTAACCCAAGCAGTATTTATACATATGTAATTTTACATTATATGTGTGTTTG
>Ga0209208_10007479_pt1 | contig 14771 bp, 12 predicted proteins | sample S1TSphfallax_3_FD_187694 | JGI IMG/M metagenome (GOLD analysis project Ga0209208, IMG submission 187694) | Host-associated microbial communities from peat moss isolated from Minnesota, USA - S1T2_Fd - Sphagnum fallax MG (SPAdes) (version 2) | ecosystem: Host-associated > Plants > Peat moss >...
CCAAAAAAATAAATTGTTCAAAAAAAAGAAATAAAAAAACCTATTTTTTTCTCCAGCTTTTATTATGAAGCATTGGAGCAAGTTGGTAATTGAAATCAATCAAAATGTCTTTTCACCTGTTGATTTTGTTGTGTTAGCCTAGTGCATCTATTGGGGTTCTATCAAATCCCAGCACATTCATTGTGTATAAAATCTGAAGAAGCAAAAACAGTGGGCTAAAGTGAGACTTTTGTAAACTTTTTGTTTTTTGGGGGTGTTTTTATGTACCCTCCATCGTGGGGAGGCTACCTATGCTGCTGATACTACTCGCTGCTACATACATACAAGCTAAGCTTTGCTTGGCTTGGCTTGGCTTGACTTGGCTTGACTTTGCTTTTGCATTGTGCAAACAGCTGCCGAATTTTTACAAGTTAGCAAAAGCATGGTAGTTTGTTGAATCTTGGATGATGTACCGAACTGCTGCTACACATGTGACTACAGTTAGAATTGCTGAAATAACTACAATAAACCAGTGCCATAGTAGTCTCCATTTGCTGAATCCCTTCCCCTTCACCTGCAAAAAAAATTTAATTTCACATCCCCACAAAAGAACCCATCATCAGCCCACTCAAGCATCAAGACAATCTTAATTTGGTCTGTCACAAAAGTGGGATCCTGGAAACCAAACTTCTACTTTCAGCTGAACAATGTTTTTGAGATTGGTTTCAGAAATGGCTTAGAACATTCAGAATTTACTGAGGAGACTTCTGCAAATTCCAGAGTCCCTGTCAGCCCGATACCATCACCCCCATCTCAAGTCCTTACATGGGCATAAAGACATGGTAGAATTAAATTTCTAGATTCTGTCGAGGGCAGGCGCCTTACCCTCAGTAAAATTTCTGCCTCAATAGAGGATGACACCTTACATGTAAGAGGAAGAGGAACCTTAAGTGTAAGGTACCTCTTCTCCTCAAATAAAATCACAGGTGTCAGTTTTAAAAGCAAAATGCCACTGTTTCTTTATGCCAGGTAAGGACCATGGCCAGTTCTGGGAATTTGGGTCCTACGCTAAGTTTCCCACCTTGCAATGGGCCCAAGTCATTTGCAGAATGGGCCCATTCTCAGTCCTTACACTAGTACACTTTTGGAAATATGATAAGCTAGGCTATCATGATGAGAAGAGATGGATGGGATGGAAATCAGACTGAGTTAGAGTTTTGGTTGAGGAAAAGAACACCTTGAGGTACATGTGGTGGATAAGGCCAGATTCGAGAGGGAAGGCAGCCATGGCACCAGTGAGAGTGATGAAGTCCCCAAAGAAAGGAAGCAAAGCTCCAAGGAATGTACTGATAGTGATGTAGGTGCCTCGGGTGATGAAGCGGACAAGCATGCTGTGCACAGACCACTCACTCCGATCCTTCCTGGCAAAATGTGTGTCCATGAACTCATACATGGGTGTTGCATAGACCTGTGCACACAAATAAATCTTTTTGTGACTCACTCTCCATTCAGTCTAAGAAATTTTACTCCAGTTGAAGAACTCTGCAAGGCAGTGACAAAGATTTGTCCCTGGGTGTATATATGTGTGCAATCGTGCAGGTACTATAACAAAGTCTATACACAAGAAGCAGTGCAGTTCAATGGGCACCAGTGAAGTCTCCAGGATTGTGACTTACATGGAGAGAGACAATAGCTTGCAAGAAGGCAGCAGCATTGGCAATGGTGACCAACGACTTTGGACCACCAAGAGACGACAATAAGTAAATACTGGCTGTATTTCCATAAGCCCAGTAGCCGACAAAGGTGAGCAATAAGAAAGGGAAAGTCCCTAATGTGAATTGCATTCCAAGAGCTTTGTAGATGTTTGTAGTTGTCGGCTGCCTGATTGTTGCCTGTGCAATTGCCACTAAATTGTGTTAACTAAAAACCCTGAAGTTCAATCCTGCCATAATGCAAAATAGTACATTCTTCAACCCTGGAACAAGGAGCGAAATAACAGGAAAAAAAAAAGAAAATCAGAGAAGACAAATGTTGTCTTTCCACAACAACAATGGTACATTTTTCCCATGTAAAACAAATGACTAGAATTGCATCTGAATCAAGGATGATGTACTAGTGAGTACCTGCATCTCAGGGAGGATGCCAGTGTTGTATGCAAATGCGATTGTTGCTAGAGCTCCAATTGCATTGAAAGTTCGATCAGCTCTTGTCCCTTTCAAAGAGTAGTCCCGTGGTGGACTTTTGAGACCTGTTTCACCACCAGCCAGGTTCCCACAATAAGTTTTTGGGTTACAAGCACGAATGAACGAACAAAGAAGAATCCTTGAATTGCACTGCAGCTCTTGAGCTAGACTCGATTACCAGTAATGTTGTTCTCTAGAACTGTCAAAGCAGTTTTGGATCATGGGTTTAATGGCATATGTCAGATGAGGAGGTTCTTGTAATTGTAATATTAGAGCAAGTCTTGGGACTAACTAACTAGCCCATTGAACTGAGAAACCTCAAACACTGAAGCAAAAAAACCCTGTCAACTGTGCATGAAGCAGGCTCAGAGACTCTGAGAGAGAGAGAGAGAGGCAGAAAGAGAATATTACCATCAGAGAAGGAAACACCAATGGCTATGCAGGTGTAGATGAGGGACAGAAACAGCGAGCAACTGGAGAAGAATCGCAGTGCATGTAAAGTGGGAACCACAAAGGCAAATAAGCCGAAACAGACACCCGCAATCACAATCCAGCCTGCCAGCTTGACACTGGTGTTATCACTGAAAGCCCCAAAAATTGCCTGCAAAAAAATTGCAACATGCACCAATGCCACACCCATAAAGTTCTCCTCAAATCTAGCAGGTACCCATACATGTAGCTAGCTAGCTTTCTTTCCTCAAGGTCCAAGAGACTGTGCTCCAACAACAGAAAAGAAAAATGCTCAAATTGTCTCAACTAATTTCTTCACATGTAAACTGAAATTTGATGATGCTCCACACCAGAAATAGCTCTGAGGCCATGATGTCTTGCATCATAGGTCTAGACAAGTTCTCTAAGGAAGGAAGATTGAAGCAATTCTTGTGTTGTACATACATGATGTTCTGCATCATAAGTCTAGAAAAGTTCTCCAAAGAAGCAAGATTGAAACAATTGTTGTGTTGTACATACTACATACCTTAAGGGCTTGACCAGCCAGAATGATGGTTCCAATATTTGCAATGCTCAAGTTGAAGTACTGCACAAACCATGTTGCTCTGTACATGCCGCGACCTTGAAAAAAGCACAGCCCAAAAAAAACACAGGCAGGCACTCAGCTTCATCAGAGATCATGCAATTCCTCCTCAGTTTAACACTAGAACTCTTGATTTCAAGGCCCCCCTTCCTTCTTCACAAGCAAGGCTAAAAGAAGGAGGACCTGATTCTAGTTGAACCTTTTGTTTTATTGCAGTAATATTTCCATCAACAATGTACTACTGCATGAGGAAACATTATTTGTAGTTCTTTTCTTTCCTTTAAAATGTTGGATACAAAAAATCAAGCAATGGTTTCAATTCCTTTGGTACATGTTTGCAAAACTACACCCATGAAGCTCTGAGACACAAGGATTAAGCAGCTTTCTATGGGGATTCGGCTGTGGGCCGGGTTGGCCTTGAAGGAGGAGGAGAAAAAGCACTTCGGTTGAATTTTTTTTTAGGTTACCATAGATGTGACCAGCAAGGTCGCGGTATCGAATGTGGCGCTTTCCACCAGTCTCATGAAGACTGCCCAACAAGCAGTTGTTGTAGAACGAGACGATGCCACCTCCAATGAGGCAGATGGTGCCAGTTGCCCAGCCCAGATAGGCCATGATGAGAGCTGGATAGCCCAGGATGAAGGCATTGTCCAGTGCTGCAATGAAATGGAAACCCACCTCCCACCAACTGTCTGCACAGCACAATTACAAAACCTTCACATAAAATTTTCAAAGAAGAACAAGATCTTCATCATCATCATCATTATACAGTCTAACTAGTGGTAGTTCAGATCATTCATTCTCAGACTGCTGCTGCAACCAAACCCATGATGAAGAAAGAAACAAGAATTCCAGTCTGCACTCGACACAACAACAATGTTAAGACTCTGAGAGGTCGGAGAATTAAGAAAATTACAAATGGAGTTGGTTTTTATGCAATGTTAAGATTCTGAGACCTCCGAGACTGAGGCTGAACTAAAGCTGCCCAAAGAGTTGAAAAGATTCAGATTCAGATTCAGATTCCAGAGAGCTTGTACCTTGACCCACGCGATGGACGGTGTCTCTGGACACCAGCAGTGGGCGGACGGACTTGCCGGAGCTGCCGGTAGTACTGGAGCCCGGAGTACCAGTAGTACCTCCTGCTGCTGCTTCCGGATCCCCCCCGGGGCCCAATTGCACATCTTGATGCTCATGAAGAAGAAGATCGACTCCACCAGCTCCTTGCTGCACATTGCATGAAAGCCGCGATGGCTGCTGCTGATGCAACGACGTCGACTTCGACAATAGTCCCCCTTGAGGAGCCGCGGCATTCATGTTTGGGTCGACCATGAGCTCCAATCCTTCCTTAAACGTCATCGCAGCCCCAACAAGGCCAGCTTTTCCCCGACGACGAAAGAAGAAACCAACAAACAAAAGGGGAGCTGCGCCTGCTCAGCCCAGGTTGCTTGCTTGCTTGCTTGCTTGTTTGCTTGCTGCTCCTCAACTGATCTCACTCCAAACCTTCAGACCTCGGTTCACTAGCTAGAATCGATCTTCTGCAGCAGTGGCCACTATAAGCTAGATGGCTGCTGCTACCTAGTCTCACAAGCTTGCTTCAGATTCTACCTCCAACCACACCTTCAACCAAAACAAAACTTGATCATCGCAGCTTCAAGATGTCGAGAGGATTCCTGCAGAGAAGCTGCTGATGCTGCAAAACTCGCACCACGACCACAGCGCCAGGGATCTTAATCTCGGCCTGTTCTGCGCCTTCCGGCCGGGGTCTCCTAAGTCCTTGATCACCTGCTGCAGCTCCCCAGCTGCTGCTACAATATTCGGATCCAGCTAGCTTGTTAGCCAGCTCGAGTCGAGATCAGCAAACATTACGAATGATCACTGACCTCATGCAGCAGCAGCTGCTTTTGTCGCAATTCTTCTGCTACAACTATTTCAAATGTACGGCGAAATGCCGGCGGGGGATCAAAGCTGTGAGGAGATGTGCAGCTGGAAACCCAAGTACCACAAGCTGCTCATACACAATATCATGAACACTAGAATCTAGAACTACAATCTATCCTCCAAAACTGCAGGACAACACTGGTGAGTACCCTGCATGCTGCAAATTTGCCGAAACTCTTGAAATCTCAGATTCTACAACCTTGACTATTGCTGCTGGTGCTGCTATTCTTGCTAATCCATGACACCAGAACTACTAACTAGTACTCATGTCGAGCCACCAGTTATCTAATCATGAGAGCTCTGCAAAGCAGCTGCTTCTATAGCCACCTGCTGCTGCACACAGTTACTATTACTAGTAGCTGCTGCTGCTGCGTCCAGGGACTCCGCGACGCGAATGCCACGGCTGCTGCTACAAGCTTTATAATGCTCCATCAGATGAGCAGCAACAAGAGCAGCAGCAGTACTACGTCTAGTGCTGCAGCACTTCCCGATCCACTCCATGACGCACAGCTGCACCCTCGTCCCAACAGCCAGCGCGCGGTTGGTATCCTAGTGTGCGCGGTGTCGGAGCGTGGGGTCCAGCACGCGGCCACAGCAACAGCAGCAGCGATGGCGATGGAGCTCGCGCGCTCGCCCAGGCAGACGCTACAACTGCCCGAGCGCACGCCTGCCCGTCCGCCCATCTGCTCTTTCGCACCCTACCCGTCTGTCCGTCTGCCCTTCCTACCTTCCCGTCTGCCCGTTTCTGTCTTCCCGTAATGTCATTTTGCCTCCGGTCAGGCTGCCAATTGTTTTCACTATTTACTGCAATTGCTTTTTTACTGCTGTTACCTGCTGTTGTTGCTGCTGTTACCATACAGTTTTGGGACCTTTGATCAATGCTATTTTATTTTTTTATTATTACTTTTATTCTATTATTGAAGGATTGATTTTTATTGGCCCCATCATGCTTCGGTTGGGCGGGCTCCACTAGAGCCAAACAACCCTCTCCCCACCCTCCCCCCCACCCCGGTGCCCAGGGTTGTTTTTTTTTAAAAATTTTATGATTAAAAATTAAAAATTGGGCAATTCTCTTTTCTAAAGAGTCAAGCAAGTGGCGAATAATGTGAATGCCACCATTTATTTTTTCTTACTTTTGAAATTCTTTAATTCTTTTCTTGTGCTTTTTCTTGAGGGAAGGAAGTTTTATAAAAATGACAAGGTAAGTTTAGGCAATATTTTTTTAGTAAAGTAGTCAACTCTCTATTAATTCATATTTATTTGTAAAGACCAGGCTAATTTTTAAAAATTTATATGTTAAAAAGATAATTTCTGACTTCATGGGTGGTCACTGATGGCTCACTGGTGTAGCTCATTTTGCTGGACCTTAGACCTTAAAATGGTCCTGGGTTCAAATCCGGTGGTCCGCAGGTTGATGTAACTCCTGTTGGCCCTCTCCCAATGAGCTTGACTTGATGGTGCCAATGGCTTGTCAGGTTGGGTCTGCTGTTGTGATTCCAAAAGGGAAAAAGGGGATGGATGGATGGATGGATTTATGGATGAATGGATGGTCACAAATAAAACCATTTTGTAACATTTAGACCTATTTGGCCTTTAATACATAAAATCGATGAAAATTGATATGTGAGCATTTTGCAAGGGGGGCATGTCACAGATACACTTAATTGAGTGCAACAATATGATTTTGAAACCACTAAAAGAGTGATGAATATTGGAGAGATAATTAGGTAGTTGATGTTGTTTCAATTTCATCTATTTGGAAGTAAGTGACTTTCCAAAGATTTATGAGTTTTTTTTTTTTAATTAAAATTTTACTTTTAAAAGATTGACGGGAGGGTTTTATTTATTTATATTTTTCCCTCTAGGAGAAAAAGACTAACTGTTGAAAGATTTGAAAAAGATACATAATTAAGTTTGGAAGATTGGAGTCTTTGGGTGTTTGGATTTTTAGGGTTTTGTTTGTGAACCCTAAGGTAATAAAGTATATTTATGTGTGTGGTTTTTTTATAAGATTTTTAGTTTTGAAAGATTGGAGACTTTGGGTGTTGGATTTTAGGGTTTTGTTTGTGTGAACCCTAAATAAATAAATAAATAAATAAACAAATTTTACTTAGCTTACTTACATGTGGTGCCAACTGATGTGCAGAATATTTGTGCCAGCCAATTTCTGTGACTACTTTCTCATCTCTCCCACAACAGCTCCTGAAGGAAAATACCAGTTTTTGCTACTACAAGCAAAGTCAGAAGGCAAAAGTACTGGGCTATGAAGTTTTGTGAACCAACAACAACATCAGTTTGGCAGAGGAAAAAAAAGGATTTGGACTGCATCCTGTCTTGTGCAGATCAAGCTGCCAGAACCACTTTTGGAGAGAGGCAGAAGGGAGGGAAGGAGGGAGGAAGAGAAAAGCCTTCTTACAAATTTTGCAACTGTTATCCAAATCCAAGCATTAGACAAGCATATCCATCCCATAATGCTCAGACTGTTTGTGACTATAGCCACTTTTTTCCTTCTTTTCATTCAGCAACTTGAGAAACTTCATCAGTTCAAGTTTAACTTGAGAGTTTTTTTTGTTTTTAAAATCATTTAGTGAAGATTTGCACTTCATATTGAAACTTTTTTTTTGGAGCGTTACTATGTTCATGTTCACAAAGCAAATCTCTAGTGCTATGGAAATGATTTTTGCATGAATTAAGATGCTGGAAACAAAACTAGGTACGGTTGGAATTTTTTTTTTTTTTTGTCTTGTTTATCGTGATTTGTCAATGCATGCCATACATTACACTTAGCTACATTACTTACACCTAGTAGGTCAGTGTAATGTGTGTAGCTAGTGTGATTTTTATTAATTTTTTGCATGTTCATCCAATGTTCAAACCTTTGAGATTCTCATGCACAAATCACTTGTTCTTGCAACCGGCCCATCACAAGACCAAGTTTGGGACCAATCATAAGAAATTATTTTAGTCATTTGACAATACTCAAATGGAATTAATGTAAACTCTCCATTTCCCCGAGCTATGTAGGTCAAAAGAATAAGACTATTGAGCAAGGAACATGGGATAAAAGTGGGTTACTACGACCAACATGGGGTAGTAACACATGAGATTTATGGGAACAACATAAGGAAAATTCGACAATGCATCTAGTGTAAAATTAAGGAACACTTCAGGAGCTTTATCAGGATCACAATTGGGAGCATGCCTGGGAGAAGAGCAAAACGCCTAACCTTTGAAAATTCTTCAAAGTTTCCTCCTCCCCATATTCTATGAAGGAAAAGAGCTGGGCTTGTTTAACTCATGTTGGCTAACCTTACTAGATGCTTAGAAAAAGTTCCTTAGCTCTATTCAGCACTCACTCTCTTTTGCCTAGGCTGATAACCAGTGGCAACATTGTGTGGATTTAGTATAGTGGCATCAAATAGAGGCATGCTGTTGGGGAAGCTTGTCATAGCAAAAGAAATGTAGTGATGGGTACGAGAGCTCTTGTTAAAAATCTGAAATTGTTAACAATATTATCATTAGGCCGTTTGTTTGTTTGTTTGTTTGTTTGTCAGTCAAATGGGACATGAGAGGTTTTCTACCCAGCAAAGCTCAGCTTTTTGTGGGGGAAAGAGCTCTTTTGGTAGCAATGATTTGTCGCGCATTCCATCCCATTTGCACTGCATGTAATAATCAGAAAAGTTCTAACAAATGAGCAAGCAGGAACGTGCTAGTTTGACTCTACACATAATTCATTTGGGTGGTGTATTTTGTCACCCATAGATGAAATCCTGGGAATATAAAACTTCATCATTTCATGGAAAGGGGAGGAGTAGGAGCAGACTCATACCCCACATGGCACACATCCCTCCGCTCTGTCAGAATCTTTTAGTTGTTGCAAACTAACCTCATGCTACTTTTGTGTGTAGTTTCTAACTCTTCTCAAGTTTAGGTCATTTCTACTAACGTTGTTTGTTGGGTCAAGTAGATTAAACCTCACGTAAGGTCACCTATCACAATATGATTCCGATCAAAGTGGGCTTAACTTCAGAATTTTTATGAAACCAAATTGTGAAAATTCAATACTTTAAAAATATGAATTCACTCTAAATTCAATAACTTATGCTTCGTTGGTCTAAAAATTGTGAAATGACAAACATGCACACCAACATGTCAAAGGCTTCCTAACAATACAAAGTCAAGAGGAGGGCTCATAGTTAGGGAAGGTAACAACATGGTGACATCAATCCAAACACCTATCTTCATACATAGATCCCACTCCTTTCAAACTCATCTGTTGTGGTTGGTTTTGGGTATCTAGCAAAAGTTTTGGATTTTACATTTTACACTCGACCAAATACTATATACTCAAGAGCATTTTGTGCTTATCTGGTTTTTATGTACCAACTCACACTTCACCCCTTTCCTGATCTCTTAACCATCAATCAACCTTAGTTTCACATATCTCCATACACCAACCTAACTCTAACATTTGGGCAAAAGGACCCAAACCGAAGAATAATAATAATAATAGAGATAGCCTGTCTTGGGTCTTCTTGGACTACTCTTCACCTAGTGGGCGGTCTAAGACACATTAAAAGATTCCCAGATCAATACACATATGGGAACCATATCCCTAAATATTCAGTTGTTAGCTATTATAGTTGTCATTGCAACAAACACATGATCATAAGCCCTTTGGCTACATTCCTGGTAGGTGCATAACACACTGACCTTTTTTCTTCTTTTGCCTTTTCCAAGACAAACTTAGTTGGTTGGATCCACATTGACATATAAAATAAACAAATATACGCACACAAATGGCATGTACCCATTGGTGTAAACATTCCCAGATTAATATCCAAAGGTGGAGTGATATATCTTATGTATTACAATATCACGTCTTGGAAGTTAGTTCAACTATTTAGGGTTTGGCAATGGAATTATTGTTGGACTCTTTTCTATCTAATGATTTCCAAATTGTTCAAAGGGACACCGAATTCATCCTCAGCACAGATATTGTGCGGATTTTGCCATCAATCTTTACATGAGGTAAAAACTCATGTCGCAAACAACATGTGAATGTGCTGTAAAAGCAAATGGGATGAGATTTTACCCATGTTGTGTGGGTATCTATTTTTCAGGAAAACATGGAGTCCTAGATCTTATATATTTTAAGATTTTGATAACCTTTTCAGGTAAGGTTCTGATGTTTAAAACTATATGCTAAAACCTTTGGGTACAAATCCCTTTACTTTCCTCAAACATGGCAACTATGGAGTCTTGGGACAAAGGTACTAGGAAGGCGATGCTGCTAACATGCAAGTCATGGCAGCAAAAGACAACACAAATGAAGATCATGAAAAAGAGGAAAACTTGAGAGCTCTAGAGGAGAAAGTTAAGGGCAACCCCCACCCCCCACAAAAAAATAAACACCCTAAATCTAAGATACCCAAAACTGCTTAAACACCTAAACCCCAAGGCAATTCAAAGTCGAATCATTCCAATTGGAATCCCCTGAGTAAACGGTTCCAGTTTGAATCAGATTCTGACCTTTAGGTGAGTTTGTGGGGGAAGGTTTCTAAGGTGGTTTTAGGGTTTAGGGTTTAGGGTTTTAGGGTTTTAGGGTTTAGGGTTTTTCCATTCTTCATGTCTAAGTCCTATATTCATCCTTTTGGTTTCATTATAGTGTCAAAATTGAACTGGGTACCTAGGCTAATGAGCAGTTCCTATAGTTATTAATGAGGTTCCAATTTCCATATAACAGGGCTCCCTGAACCTAATAACAAAGAAACACTTGATGAAGAATGTTAGATGAATTAGTGTTTTTTCTCCATCTCATAGATTTTTTTTTTGGTACCAATAATTTATAACATGCACAATTGTCAATACCTGAAATGAATATGGATATTTGATACTTTTGATGGTCCTTGACCAAGTTATCAATACATCATTTTGTGTATATTACATACCTACCCATCAATATATATAACCGCATTTTGAAAAGACTTGTAGCCAAATTAAATAGTTTAGAACTTAACAATGATGGAGTCTAGAGAATGGAATTTGGGGAATGTTTTGGATTCATGTGGCTAGAAACCCATTCAACATAAAGTATGTTTGGAATATACGACTCGGGGGGCTTCTAATAACACAATATAGAATCAATGTTGGGGACTTCATAAATTCAACACAAGGCTTGGGCACCAAAGAGAAGCATCACCTCAACGACCACAGGGAACATATATGGGAAATTGATTAGGGATGTGTTGTTAGGGTTTTCAAGGATAGCAATAGTGACAATGTTGCAACCATGGCAACAAAACTGAGAATCTATGGAATCACCACCATTAAAAATGAGAAAGTCCCTTGACCTATCATCTCACATGAGTTGCGAATCCATGAAGAAAGACCCAGCAATTCAAACATGACTTATGCACCTCCTCCTCCTCCTGAGCATAATAAACCCCGTCAAGCACTGCGAGAAATGTCGTAGTGTATTTGAAGAGAACCTTATATCTATGAATATCTGTCCTAGAAAATAGTGCGAGGGATCTTGCACATAGGGAACTTACACCTACAATAGGTGTAAGAACTCTCCCCCTCTTACACCTTGTGTGATCTATGTATATTTACATTCATGATAACCTTCACCATAGGCTTTTAACCATCATATTTTGTATTCCTTCCTTGGTGTGTCTGGACCTGTGTTGGGCAGTTCTTAGGAATGAGGGACAGATACTTGATGGTTATCAACTTGAGTATACACTCACGTATTCACCACTTCTCAAAATATTCAAAGAACTGTGTTGATATATAACCATGGTTCTCAAAAAAATTTGAAATGTCAAATAACCAGCCAAAGAACTGTCAGATCTTTGCCAGTTCTTTTGTTAAAACTGTTTGCTCTTTTAGTGGTTTTGAAATAACTGGACTCGTTGGTTCCTTGATTATGACTTCTTTTATTTTCAAAGAACCGGAAGCAGAGAGAGGATGGATCTCATAATGCTCTTCTTCATCTATGACAATAAAGATCGTTCATTATAGAGTTTGCAAAAATTTAACTTTCACTCATCATTTCCTTCCCCCCCCTATAAAAGGTTGTGTTAGGATTGTCAAATGGGTTGTAGATTAATGAAAAAGTAATGTGAAATGGACTTGTCCCCAAAGCAAAGGGAACCTCATTCATGAATTTTTTTTTTCCCATCCCACCAGATTTTGTGATCATTGAACACAACTTGATTCAAGTGGGGACCATTGGGAAGGATTTTGTTCCATCCTTTGAGTTGGTGAAATCCTAATGGCAATATTTAATCTCTAGCATTGCATCATGCACATCTTTTTGGGTTGTACTTAGATTTTGCTAGTAGAAAAGTCTAGATTTTGTTCTTCAATCTTTGCAATTTTAGATCATGATGTTAAGATACTTACTAAACCACCTATTGGGTTTCGTCCTTTGTTTGTTTGCTGGCAGCATGCAAAGGGCTTGCAGTACAAAATAAATATGCATGAAAGAGTAAAATCGGAGTAAAACCCTTAGAAGCACTGAAAGCTCTATTTGAGAACCTAGATCGGAAGCATTACAACAACCCAACACAAGACTCTCATGAAAAATCCATGGCAGATCATGATGAGTCCCAAAGAAAGCTCCAGATTTATACAATCAACAAAACTTAGCTACCACAAGTGCACGTGTGTGTGCACAATTGTGTCATGAGACTCATCATCTGGAATCCCTCATCATTTCCTTTGGACACTGAGAGAGAGAGAGAGAGAGAGAGAGAGAGAGTCTTCTATAGACTCATTAGACTTAACCAAAGAGGCACTTGATAATACTAACACTCATACTTTTTAACATCCATTTTGCTGGTGGAAAATTAATTGAAGACATATTCATCATTTCCACTTTTTTTCATTTGCTGCCAATGAGATCAGTGGGAAGAACAAAGTTGTTTCCTACTTTTCTCATGCTCTAGAGTCCCATGATCCATTCACTAGAACAGTGTCAGAACTGCAAATGCTAGTGCAACCGTGCAAACAAAGATTGGCACACCAAGAAAAAGGCTAGTGAAAATTTCATCTTGAGAATTTCATCATCGATCCTGGACTGATGTTTCTGGCCGCATCAGGTAGATAGATTACCATGGTTTGGGTGGGGGTACCAGTGTGAACCAGTGTTGGCCGGTTATACCTGATAACCGGGTTGATAACAGTTTTTACCCAAACAATATTGATAAACTCATCGACACCCCCTCCCCAAAATTCATATTGATATTGATAACCTAACTGCCACCCAATTTTATTCAAAAACTTATGTAACGGCTATGAAAAAAATCAATAAACGGCCAACACTGGTGTGAACTGTGAACCAGCACCTGTAGTAGTACCTTCATATTCTTGGGTGAGGGCTCTTGGTTGGTGTATTTAACCCCCAGAAATGTTGAATTTGGACTCAGAGACTATGATTTATTCTTAGAATATGTGATACTTTTAATGTTTAGAAGCAATTCCAAAAGATTTGGGGTTTTTATCAGGGTACCATTGTAGGTGCTGGTTCACCCAAGGCATGGATTGGGTTGTCCCGCAAATCATGGTCGTTACAAATAAGCATCAGTGATGTAGTAGTAGTTGAACGGCATAAAGACCTCTGCATTCCTCCCTATTTTAACCTCCTCTCCCATTTCTTTTTTTTAAAAAAACAATTTTGTGATGGAGTTACTATATAAGGTGGTGATCATCCACAAAAAGGTTTAGCCAAATTTGGCTCTAAATGAATTATGAAAGTTTTTTTCAAAAATAAGTATCCTTCTGTATTGTTGATTACCTACTGCAAAATTATATACAAAATTGGCAATTTTTTTCTGAATTATTTCTCTGATTTGGGTGACAGAAAAACCTCACAATTCACCTTTTTACTTTCCCCCAAAACTTTTTTTGAAAATTTTCATGCAATTTTTTTTTCTCTTTAAATAAAAGAAATAATAAATAAAACTGCTCCCCTGCTCAAAGAAAGCCTCATCTTCTAAGTTTTTGAGGATTGAGTGCCAAGGCAAGAAGAAAAAGAAGAATGAAGACAAACAGAATAAAGTAGTTAGGTAACTAATAGACCAACAAATTCTGACAAACCCCAAACAAAAATTCAGTGAAATTGCATGAGCTTGCTGCTGCTGCTAGGAAGAGTGTAAGTCACTAATGGGTTGACCAAACTGCAAACTGTTTATTTCTGAATTCTATCTTTGCATGAAGAGGAGCTACTATACCAACTACTCATAGTGCTGAAATCATCTACTCCGGACCTACCACACACACCCACAATAGAAAAAAGAAAAAGAAAACCAAAATCTTTAAATTTGTACAACAAAAAGCCCAACTTCATTCACCTCAGCATTTCTAAACACATAATTTCTTCCTTGACAATAATGAAGAAAATTACAAAAGTATGTGGTGGTGCATAGTGTTCTTCATGTTTTTAGGGCTTGTGAAGGAGTTGAATGAAATTCATTTCTCCCCAAGTTAAGTTTTATCTGGGAAACTCACCAACTGACTCTACAAACAAGGAACCAGGATGGTGATGGTAGTAGTAGTAATTGAGGGGAAGGGGCAACCGCTTCCAAACTCATTTTGGGCTTTTAGATGAGAGAGAAGGGGGGGGGGGGGTT
>Ga0209208_10007480_pt1 | contig 14771 bp, 12 predicted proteins | sample S1TSphfallax_3_FD_187694 | JGI IMG/M metagenome (GOLD analysis project Ga0209208, IMG submission 187694) | Host-associated microbial communities from peat moss isolated from Minnesota, USA - S1T2_Fd - Sphagnum fallax MG (SPAdes) (version 2) | ecosystem: Host-associated > Plants > Peat moss >...
CCCATGTATGTGCAGTTCCAGTTACAGTTTCATTGGTGGGGTTGCCAGGAAAAAAGAAAAAGGAAAAAAAGAGCTAAACTTAGACATTTAATTTTATTATCCAGAGTGACATACTGAGCAGCAGTGGAGATGCTGTTAGTATGTTGAACTTTTATCATCCTGATGGATGTGATTTAAATGCAGAGAGAGCCATTATGGATTGAGCACTGCTTGTCAGTTACTTGTACCCGTTATTTACCCGCAGGGTATATTTGTGTGTGTGTGTGTGTGTGTGTATCGCGCGCGCAGTGGGTACCTGAAGAAGTTCGACCAGACCCGTCGTTGGAAGATGGTTGCTGCGTGAAGAGTTGCGGCTGCCGAGGACAAGAGGAAATCGGAGTCCCTTTGCTCCTTTACTGTTTCTCCCTGTGATAGTGTTTTTTTTTTTTCTCCCTCCTTCCATGTTTCAGACTTCTCTCTTCCCCACACCTATTCTCTTCTGCGCTTCTTTTGAACCAAGTCTTGCAAAATTTGATCCACATTTGATGGAATTGCAAACGAAAATAAAAAAATCCTTCGTTGGATCTCAACTTCAGTGAACATGAATGCCTGGTTTCTCTTCCTTGATTTGGCTCTTGTTGTTGTTGTTGTTGTTTACTGTGAGGACCGTCCGTTTTGTTATTTCGGAAAGGGAAGATTTTTCAATTGACTTATATACATATATATCTGTGGTTTGAGAATGGGCGAAAATTTGGAGGCGAGTGGCGCAGAGTATGAAGACAAAGCAGAGAAGAAGCTCAAGAGCTGGGGGATCTTAGGCGGCAAATATGAGGACGCTGCTGATCTGCTGGAGAAAGCTGGCAACTCTTTCAAATTGGCCAAATCGTGTAAGAAGAATCCTTGCTTGCTGCATTTTACTTGCCTATTCTGTATTCGGAAATGTTTTCTTGCGATCTTTGACAACAGAAACTCTAGAAATGTTTGTAGGTCGAGCAACTTTTCGAAATTTCTAGCGATCCTTGACAACAGAAACTCTAGAAGTGTTTGTTGCTCGAGAAACTCTTTGAAATTTCTTGCCATCTTTGAAAACAGAATTTGCTAGAAATTGTTTGTTGCTCGAAACTGTTTGAGATTTCTTGCGATCGTTGAAAACAGAACTTTGGAAACTGTTTATTGCTCGAAATTCTTTGAGACTTCTTACGAGCTTTGAAAACATAACTCGCTAGAAATTGTTTGTTGCTCGAAATCTTTAAGATTTCTTGCGATCTTCGAAAGCAGAAATCTGGAAACTGTTTATTGCGCGAAACTCTCTGAAACTTCTTGCGATCTTTACAACAGGAACTCTCGAAACCATTTACTGCTCGAAACTCTTTGAGATTTCTTGCGATCTTTAATAACAGAACTCTCGAAACTTTTGATTGCTCGAAACTCTTAGAGATTTCTTGCGAGCTTTGAAAACAGAACTGATATCTGGAAACTGCTTATTGCTCTGAAACTCTTTGAAATTTCTTGAGAGCTTTGAAAACAAACAAACAAATCTCTTCATTCCTGTGGAATATGCTGGGGTGTGTATACAGGGGACAGAGCAGCAGCAGCGTATATAAAGCTTGCAGACTGCCAGATCAAGGTTCGTGAGCTCTTATTAGTGTCAAATTTGCTGCAGTAAAATAGCATGAAAAGATTATTGTGGACTCAAATTGCTTTTAATGTTTTCCTTCTATGTAGACATATATCACAACAATGGAAACAATGTAGAAACAACAAAACAAGGCAGATTGTGGGCTAAGACCTTTCAGTATAGGGTAAGGCACCCCTGCCAAGGGATTATGTAATCTTGAACACTTTCGGTCCAAGATCAGGAGCATGGATTCTGAGGTGACATATATTGATATATATGATTATGAGGTGATGTATATACCTCATATGTGAATGGTGTTTGGTGTAGGCAGTTGGAGAGCAAACATGATGCAGCTGCAGCCTATGTTGATGCAGCTCTTTGTTTCAAAAAGTCTCAACCCTTGGGTGAGAATAACTCATTGATGCAATGTTGTGTACTAGTATCAGTTTTGTACCCTTGTGAGGATTTCTAGCATAATTGCTCAATAGCAGATCATTACCAGAAAAGAAAGAAAGGCTCCTTGGGTATCTTCATAATTTTGTGTTTCCTTCAAATTTGTGAAAATACAGTTCAATTGTGGATGCTCTTGAGATATCTTCCCTATTTGCAAATTTCCAGGTCTGCTTATGTAACATTTCTGAGAGTGCATGTTTGTGTTCTGTCTTTTGCCTGATATATGTGTGCTTCAGCAAATGGTGATGGGTTTTTTAAGGGTTGAGTGGCAGAAGCAGTAAGGTGTTTGGAAGCAGCAATAGCTCTTTTTTTGGAGATTGGGCGCCTCTCCATTGCTGCAAGGCATTACAAGGTAGCACGACTAATTTAGGTTCAAATGGCTGCTGCTGAAGACATATTGTGGCCTGTGGTACAATGTGAACAGATCGAAATGCAATCTGCAATATGAACTATTATATCTGTGGTTTGGAAATGTGCAGGAAATTGGGGAGATTTTTGAAAAGCAAGAGAATGCTGAGAGGGCTATGGAATATTTTGACAAAGCTGCAGAACTCTTCTCTGGTGAAGAGGTGAACAGCAGTGGCACTCAATGCAAATTGAAGGTGGCTCAATTTGCTGCCCAATTACAACAGTGAGTGCTGCTCATAGCTGCTGTTTCCTTCTCAGTTCATCAGGTTCAGTACAAAATATATGCTAAAGCTTGGTCATGAACACACTAATCTCATGCTCATAAGATGAATTCATAACAACCCTCACAAATATACAGAAAAACATGCAAATGCAAAATCTAACAACCCTTTTCTCCCCTCTTGTTGTTCTTTCCTTCATATGCACCCTTATCTTATGATCCAGAATTCCAGTCACTTGTGATTCTTGCAAACTTTTGTATTTCTTGCTTGAAGCTCAAGTCATGAGGCTATGAATCATGTCATGTTGACACAATTAGAGCTGTGGCAGGTATCCACGGGCGATTGACATCTTTGAAACAGTGGCAAGACAGTCCATAGATAGTAATCTGCTCAAGTATAGTGTAAAAACACATTTATTAAATGCTGCTCTTTGCCAGCTATGTGCTGGTGATTCAGTTGCCATCAACCATGCCGTTCAAAGATATGAGGTGAGTTGGTACTTGTTTCCTTGAAAGGCTACATATCCAGTTTCTTCAATCTCCAAAAGTGTTTGGATCAAAAGTACTATAGATTTATGGAATTTATCAACCCTGAACATTGTGAAGACTGCTACTACTACTCGTAGGTTGGTAATATTATGCTGGCATTTCAGTTTTCGTTTGAAAGGTGAATATATTGCATAAAAATAGGCTGGCTGCTACTATAGTGTCTTCCTTGTGGCTGTTGGAAAAAAGAGAGAAGAACATGGATGTGGAAATATTCTGGTTGAATGTGAATCTGAAACTTGCAGGATATAGATCCAAATTTCTTAAGCACACGTGAAGGCAAGTTTGTAGTGGTATGTTCTTTCCCATTAATGCTCTTTTTGTTGCACCCCAAGCCCTCTTGGTGGATCCTCTAGTTCAACATATGTGTTAAATGTTCATAATGCCAATCTGTTATTATTGTTGTCTACAAACACCTAGCTTGGTTTACAATAAATTGGCATAGAAATGGTACACCATAGATAGTCCATAACACTAATTGTATGGTGGACTATATTCTTATGAAGTCTCTTGGATTGGCATCTTTAAGTAAATATTTTCTCCCACATAAGAATGAGCTACATGCTTTCAATGTAATGTTTGGACAAACTGAAGACTCCAATTGCAACTAACAGTTGTATCTTATGTGCCGATATAGAACTTGTGTTTTGAGTCCCTACAAACATGTTGAAGATTTATTGGTATGTGTTGGTTCATTTGTACTTTGGGGAGATCCAGGATTTGGTACAAGCCATAGAAGATGTGGATGTGGTGAAGTTCACTGATGTGGTGAAGGATTTTGATAGTTGCACTCGCCTTGTATGTGTGATCAACCCTGTGTTCACCTACATTAGCTTTGGTTGAAAGAGAGGGGCACTTAGTAAACTGGTCACTGCTAATGGAGAAGGTTTTACAAATGCTTAGCATGTGGAGGTTATTTGGTTGGCTGGTTCAGAAAGGAACAAAAGAAGAAGAGGATCCAGACAACCCTGGTCAAATTTTGTGTTCTAACACAGTTTTTGATAAGGATTACTCATTAATGGGGTTTTCTGGATTGAAATTGTCACAGGATGATTGGAGGACACTGCTATTGCTCCATGTGAAAAACAAGCTCAAAGAGATTGAAGTTGCAGGAGATAATCTTACTTAGTAGTAAAAGTAGTTGTCTATTTGGTTGTCTTTTTGTTTGCAGTTGATAGTTGTAATTGCACATTACAACTTTCTTCACCCGCTCGAAGGTTAACTTGGAAGGTTACATCATGTCCTTGTCATGGCAGTGATGTTTATGTGCTCTCCCTGGTGATTGATTATGGGTTTTGGGTTTTGTTAATTTGGGGGTTCTTGATTTCATTCTGTATTTGCATTTTGTTAACATTTTGGTTTGCATTTCTGTACCACTAAGAACCATCAGGGTACTACAACTAAAGTAGCTGGACCTGTGCATCATGCGATGTCCATCATGACAAGTTCATTTTGCGTTTGTACTTTGCTTCTTTCCGTGTGTAGATTTGGGATGGCTTTTTCTTTGTCTCTCGCATGCATGTGATGGGTGACAGTTGTTTTGCAGGTGAGTTATGTGATGATCAGGCATTAAAATTGTGTTCAGGTAGGCATCAGCAATTTTTTCTCATCGCTTAAGGTCACCAAGCATGTGGAGTATGGGTACTAGAAGTTTGAGGACAAAGTACATAAGTATACTAGACACAAAAAAATTGAGTAGATTGAATATGTGTGCCTTCAAAAACAGAAAAACTCAGAAACTGAACTTTACTGAGCTAAACAATATACATAGAGAAGAAGGCTTTACAAGTTGAAGCAAGTCTTTGTCCTCACTCTCAAAACATTTCAGCAAAAGATGTTGTATAATGTGAATAAAGAATCTTGTCTCACATTTCCAAATTTTGTTTGTTGAGTTTTGTTTGTGTCATTTGTGAGAGTTTTTTTTTGCAGTATTTTGTTAGCATGATTTCTTCCTCCAAGAGGGATTTTAATCCATGGATCGAGGAGGTACTCTATGTCCACATCCGTTCTTGTTCCAATAGAAATGACACAAAGCGATAATATATCAATTACTTAGTAATCAATCACACTCTTTCACCATAAGATTTTGTTTTTGATTTTTTTTCTAACAAGAGGTTTTAATTTTCATTACTAAGACATTCTAAAAAGTTTACTCGAATCTTTTTTTTTAAACATGGGGTAGTGTTTATAGACATTCGAAGAACTGGGTATCAAGTTTTTTCACCTTGTTTTTGAAACAAATTTATACATACCATGCATGTCATTATTCACTGATGTTTGGAGTTAAATTTGGCAAAGGTGCAAATAGTTCAACCTTGACTCCTAGTGTAAAGGCCCTTGGGGCTGATTTCAACTTTTGCACCGATAGGAATGCTTGATTTGAGTTGAACATTGGCCTTGACTCTTAGTGTAAAGTGGGCATTATACTTGAAATAGAACTAATATTTTTGACTATCTCCTTGATCCCTCACTTATGTATATGTGTGTGTATGTTTGGTTTGTAACACATACTTTTGTGCTAGCCACATTCAAAACCCTTTTGAGTACATGCTTTTTAACATTTTTCCAACCTTTGAGTGCATGCACTGGAATTCAATGTCAATATATATATATATGTATGCATGTATGTATGTATACAATGGTAAATACAATATTGAATTAGTGCAAATTCATTGTATTGACATATGCATTACTGCAATATATGTGCCTTATCTTCTTCCACAAAGCCTCTCTCCTTGAAATGGTGATAAAATGCTTTGATAGCTCATCCTGTGGATGTCATCACATAGTCCTTGCCTCAGGCAAACCTAAAACTGGCTTAAAAGAAGAGTGATGGAGCTGGAGGAGGACCCACTGAGGAGGACAAAGAATGGAGTTCAAACATGAGTCAGTTAGAAGGCTGTTGAGAAGGGCACAAATGAACCAACATCTACCAGCTGAATAGGATGGATGGATTAATGGATGGATGGATGGATGGATGGATGGTGGACAGGAAACACTTTTCCATTGGGCTCCAGTTTCCTAGCTAACTACAGTGGTCAGTTTCGTTTCTGTTTTTACTACATCCCAACTTTCATCCACTTAAAAGTCCCTCTAATTTTTTCATAGTGTGTTTTTAAGTGGCTCCCGAGGCCGAATTTGTTATTGTACCTGCCCAAATTCGGCCCAAATTCGGAAGGTAGAGTTAACTACGTTGTACTGTATCTTCCAAAATTTGGAAAGAACAGTACAGCTCATTTCTTTTAGATTTCTTTTTAGACTTCTTTTTTCTCTTACGTCCTGCCGAAAAAAAAGGGAGCAGAAGAAACTAGAAAAGGAGGGAGAGGAGAAAAAGAAAAAGGGGGTGGGAGAGAAAAAAGATTTTTTTGTGTGGCAAAACTCATTTTTTGGCGAAATAAATAAATATTAAAAAAATGATGATTCCTGAATGAACTAAATAAATTTTTATTTTGGTTTATAACCATATTTGGCTATGCATATTAAAATGATCGTCAATTCTTTTACTTCTTCCTATACTTGATCACCATTTTGGTTACAAAGCAACTTATTTTTTTATTTAAAAATAAAATAAAACTACTTTTATGTCTATTGTAATCATAGTTATTGGAAGATCCACTTTAAAGAAGGACTGAAATGAAGCAATTACTTTTCACCTATGCTTGATCACCATTTTGGATACTAAGGAAATCAATTTTTAAAAATTAAAAAAAAACTATATTTTATATATGTAATTATCATGATGACCATCCTTGGAAGATCTACATATTGATGACAGTAAGGACAGAAAGAGAGCAAAAGGTGGAAAGACAACAGAAAGAAAGTGGAACGAAGGGAGGGCAAAAGTTAGAGGGACTTTATGTAGGAGAAGGTTTTGTGCTTAGTACCTTCTGGATTTTGATTTTGGGGCCGCACCTTCCAGATTTTGGGACCGCACCCCTTGGCATAACAGGCTCGGGTAGGCCCTCAAATCCAGAAGGTACTATGCACAAAACCTTCTCCTATAGTAAACTTCACCTATGTACTAATCATGTCTTGTATCTACCCACCTAAAAGTCACCAATGGCTGTTGGTTCTCTCAAGCCATCGAGAAGGCGCTACACAAAAGATCTGTGCAGTGTGCATTTCTGTGTCCTGAGCTACTTACCCCCTCATATGTAACCTCCTCTTGGCAATGGAGAAAAGAATCTACAAAAAAGTGCACATAACTGGTTACACAGAATAATGTGGTTTGTTCACAAATCCACCATCGTGTCAACATCTCTTTCATCTAAACTAGCATGCAAGCTGGTGCCCATTCGAAATGCAGTGAGCATGGTCTGACCTGCATAAGTATAACTTGGGTGCTTTGCCAGGACACTCTCAACAGCCTCTGGACTATCTGCAGTTACACCTATCTGGTTTGGAAACCCTTGGTCAAACCTCGGTAGAATCATTCCTGCTTCACCGAAAAAATGCTTGGAAGCTTGATAAAGCAGTGTGCCTTGCAAGGCTTCTAGCAGATGGTCATCACTCCACGGTTCCTCATCTGACGTTTTCTTTAGGCCAATCCAATCATCTTGATCTGCTGCCCGTAGCCATGCTTGCTCCAACAAATTGTAATTACTACTGCAAAACTTTGCACCAGCGTTTGTGAACACTTCAAAAGCACCCATCACCAACTCCCTGGATCCACTCTTTAGGCATGCATCAACCAGTTTCCCTGGTGATAAAAGCTCCTCACCAGTCACTCCTTCTCTTTCTGCCACTTCCTGAAATTCCACCAACAACATTGTGAGACTTGAAACTAGTGTTAACTGCTTGCATTGCTGCTCCTGCTTATCTACATTCTTCTTTTGACATATGTCAAATTTGGCTGCCAACAGATATAAAATCTCCTCATTTGACACTCAAGTAAATGAACAAAAGACCAAATCTACCACCAAATAATCTTATGTCCATCAGCTATATGACCTGTGACCATCATACCTGCACTGCCAGGATGGCAACATTTGCATCTACATTTTGGGCTATCTCATCTGCTCCAACTGCTCCTCCTGCATGAAGACCATTACAATTCTCCTCCATGAATATGGAATGACAAAAAAAGATAGTATGAGTAGTGTAAATTGACAATCCCAAACCCAACCTCATTTTACAATTAGGTTGGCCTGCAAGCAGAAATCTGCCAAATGACAAGTTATCCCCAGTAACTTATCTATGAGATTGCAGAGCAAACTCCAGAACACTTAAGGGAAAACAGAACAAGAACACGTGCTCTCATAACCTTATGAGTGTCACTCACAAAGTGTCTGACCATCACCTTCATCACTGATAGCAGGGACCAGCTACTATTTGTCTATCATTAGTAACTCTTCAACTTCAGATGAGTGATGAGATTAGTAACCAAGCAGAAAGTGTGCTAAAGCCAACATCACAGAAGACTAATATCATGCTTCAAGGATGCTGAGGCCCTGGAACCAAAACCCAAGTTAGGTAGGACAACTTCACTTAGCTAAACACTTATGAGCTTGGTACCTGCTAGGGCTGCTAGTTTTGCAAGTTGCAACAAGTGGCGACGTTCCCTTATGGTGCTGTTTGTGGAATGCTGGGAGACCAAAAACAAGGTTTTGGATGCAGCTGTGAACTGGTGTAACTTTAGTTGATGCACCCAGAGCAGTTCAGGATGTTCCTCAAGAAAAACTGCTAGCTCCTCTCCAAACTCTTCACCAAGACGAAGGAGACGTGCATGCTGACCTTGCTGGTAGCACTGCTCAAATACAAAGCGACTAAACCGGCCCTCCTTCAGTCCCATGCTTTCTCTCTGCTCCAGCAGAACGACGGCATTAATGCCATTACTTTCTGTCTATATGGTTGATTGGTACAATTTGTGCATGTTGTATAGGAGCATATTCAGAAAGTTGTAGCACAACCATGTGGCTTGTCGCCCAGGTGCTTTGTTCTAAGCCAAAAAATCAGTGGCCTCACTAGATATTACAGGAAATGTAAAATGAACCTGAATCATCACTATGCTGCAAAGTTCTAACAAAGCCTGCAAGTCTCAAGCATCTGTTGGGTTGAAGCACACAAGAAAAATGTTCATCATCAGGCATTGAGGACAACAAGAAACGGGATTTCACAGTTTGATAAAAAAAAGAGAAGAGAGGTCAGTGAAGAGCATTCTAACCATCAGCCTACGCAGGAGCTTGTGATCATCAAGATCCATACAGATCTGGAAAAGAGTAGAGAAGGCAGCATGCCGACGACCAAGTGCTATCAACGGTGTATAAAGCTTCTGCAACACCTTCTGTCTCTGCTCTTCTCCTTTTCCACCCCCTCCAGCACGCTGCACTTGCAACAGATCACAACTCCTCAATGCAGGCACAAATCACAAAACCCATCACCATCCACCTTTTTTGATGGGATGGGTGTGAACTCCCCAGCAAAGATAAGCACTGCACAAAACTAGTTCTGATACAAGCTAGAAGGAAGAAAAAACTACCAACAGACACAAATACATGGGGAGGTAGAGAAATCTCTAAGCAGGGGATGCATGAAGGAAATTGGGAACAACAAAACCATGACCAATAGGACAATAAGTTGAAGTTAGAGGATGATTTCAAAACTGGTGATTCTAGACTAAACTACTATGATGACAGATGCAGGTGGATCTTGACAAGGCCCAATTTAGATCTCATCTGCCAAGATTTGCCACCAACACAGATACCTTCTTTTAGCAGCATTCACCCCACTTCTTTCATTTTCCTCCCTGACCATTGTGCATGTGTGCTGTTTCTTGGTCCACAGTCCACCCATGAACCACAAGGATGTGGACAGAAAGTAAGCAGCAAAAATACATGAGGGTAAATACCTGGGCTGCAGTCTGGGCAACTTGTGCAGCATACTGCTGGAGAGCAGTGAGAAGTGTATCACGACGACTCCAGTACTCCATCTGCAGGCCTCGATATTCCTCCTCACGCTCCACCTTGGCTGTTATAGCACCTGCATAGCTTTCCAATAGAAGGTCAGCCATCTCTTCCAGCTGCGTCATCAACCCTGGTGTTAGCAATGGCTCGCTTGCCTCTGCTTCAGACTTTAGCTTGAGGAGCATGGTTGCCACCTTCCACACCCCAGAGCGAACTGCAGGTTTGCAGTACCAAGGTGTAAGACCTTCGGGTGATGGATACCATGCATGTTGTGTGTCATGATATGCAATTGCCACACGCAATACTGTGCTACATGCAAAGGCAAGCTCAGCTGCACGCTCAATCTGAACCTTTACAGCTTTGTCACATTGCACCAGTGCTCCTGCATGCTGCTGGATACAGATAAATAACTCCTCCAATTCTGATACACGTGTGTAGAACACCTCCACCCTGTCTCTATCCATAAGCATCACATTGTTTCTGCGAGCTTTTTCTCCCACAAGCTGCACTGTGTCCCAAAGAGCACCAGTTCCTTCACCAGAGCTCTGGGGCGTGAGAAGTTTTGAAGATCCTGTGAAATTATCTGGAGACCCAGGTTGAGCTTGAGCATTGTTCAATTCCCTCAGCTTCATCATTCCAGCTAGCTTCTCTCCATGCTCCATGATCACATGCAATGCCTCTCCTGCATGAGAAGCCCCAACCCATCAATACAGGCAATGCCATAACAAGAGCTGGTGTGGGTCAAGACCCAGCCAAAACTACCCAATATACTACCTATTGACTTTCCATTCATCTAAAACTGTAAAATACTGATGCAATACTCAGAATTATTTTCTAACAGCATCAGGAGCAGCAGTTTCCTTCCTTTTTGATTTGATGTGCATGAATTTGCAAGAGAAAGCAGTGATGCCCTAGCACAGATAGTTTGGAGTGTAAAACTTTCATGATGTGAACTTCCTGAAAAGAAGCGAAGACTGACTGCCAGTGAGATCTTAACATGGCATCAAGAAGAGATCATGACGACTAGAGAGAGTATTAATCACTTACTCTGCTTGTGTTGAAGCTCTTCGTGACATTTGCTGGCTGCAAGAAAATTGAGATATTGTTGATGCCGCCTTTGCTTGTCTGCAAGTTGTGATGAGACTGTTGCGAGAACTGCAACACCAGATGCTCTGCCTGATGCCCAGTGCTTGGCAAGTGTATCCACTATTGCTCGACTTGTACATGCAAACACATTTCTGTCACCTTCTCTTTCAAAGGCACCAGCATTCTGCAGTTTATCTAGTACAGATGTCAGCTGCCCAGAAGCAAGATACTGCTGGAAGAAGCGGCCTACACTTGTCTCAGCTTCATCATCCTGTGAAGGCCATTGGCTCACTACTGGGTCCAACTGCTCATCACCTGCTACAACCCTCCCTGAGCCCAGCCGTTGCAGTTCTGTGGCATCACCAAACATCAGCTGCCGACGCTCATCCTTCACTGGCTCCTCAGTCGTGCTCACACGACGAGACAACCCACGCTCAGGGGGTTGTACAGCACCCAGCAGTATGGCTCTTGGTGGGATAGCCCACACACCAGCGTCCTCTGTAAGGACTATCCAGGCACCAGCATCTTCACCAGGTACTACACATGCATCCAATACCTTTCCAGCTCCCCAAGACAAGTCAAACTGATAAAGTCGTACATGATTGCCCTTGCCAACATGAGCAACAGTGGCAGTGCCATCTCCTGCCAAGATTAACGCTGAGCCAGCAGGTTGTCCACCTGTACGGAGGCACATGGAGTAGAGAAAAGCCTCTTCTTCCACACGTGCCTTTGGTAAGATGATCTGTGGGGGTGCCCTTCGCCTAATTTCACCCTCACCCCACAGCTGGAAATAATGGAGAGAATACTGCATGTGGCTTGAGCTGGTTACAAAGTCTTTGCTGAATGATGCTACCAGCACTGTAAATTCTTTCCCAGATTCATCCACTTTCAGGTCCAAGAGCCACACTTGCTTCTGGCCAGCCAGGTCATACATCACATCCTTCTCATTTGAGAGATCATAAGTCCAGGCCTTGGTCACCACCCCCCTTGGTGACAAGTCAACATTCCAGCATTCAAACCCATGTGATGTCAACAACAGGAGCTGTTGTACACCTTCATTGGGCAGTGAACACCACACTAATGACCATGCTCTGCTACTATTAGTTGCAAAAACACTGTACCCCACCTCTGCCCCTGTCACATCACGAGCAATCTGCTGCTTGGATATGCCATCTGGACCACAGTCAAACCGCCAAAGCTCACCATCCGACCCACTTGCAACAGCCACAGAAACATCAGGGCCCGTTGAACTAGATGCTACTATAGATGTAACCAGTGGTACCCCAATGGAACCTGAATTTGACCTGTGATTGCTTGGCCGATCATCATTCAAAAGAGATGTAAGTGCTCGGTTATTGGTACCTGTGCTGATTATTGGAGGTTTTTCACCACTGGAAAAAGCATCAGGCCAGTAAACCAAAGCTAAACTCTTGCTGGAGCACATAATCACACTAACTGCATCACAGCCTTTAAGGTAACCAACCTCGGTCTGTTGATCTACGTGATGTGCCACTAGGCACACCAGCCAGGAGTCCTCCTTGTCAGACAGGCCCAGCTGTGGCACTGTAAGTATAGCACATGTACCAGTGTGAAGGTGACTCCACACACACAGATGTTGCCCATACAGTACCCAGGATAGCCCACTCTTCCCATCCATTCCACCTTGTACTTTTGCTGCATCTGCCAGTTATTCCACAATCCACCATCACTTGGAATGAGCTGCACTGTCAAAATAGTCATATCCCTGGAATTGACACCCGTCTTCCTTCTTCAATTGTGTTCCAAATCAATCTTCTCCAGTATCACTCCCAACAAAACCAGCAAAAAATAAAAGGACCCTAGAAACAACAGAATGTAATTACTACCTCCTTGAGTTCCAAGCTTCCCTTCTCCAACCAGGACTCGAAACTGATGAGGTAAATCGCACACAAAAACAGGCTGGTTCCCATCTGAACTACCCTTTCCAGCACCACTTCTAAGCACTCTGCTTGCCCTGCAAGATTCCTTTTTCCCACTGTTAGATTTGCTGCGACCAATTTGCAGGACCAAATATTCCAGTATGACACAGAGCAATCTGATGTAATCACCCAAAATCAATAAACACTTCAATTTGCACAAAAAACAGGAACCAAAATGCGCAGCTCTTTGTCTAGTCCTCCTAATGAGTGCTGAATGCATTTTCTCGCCCTAAACCCTCAACCCTAGACCATTTTCTCGCCTCCACTGTCTCCTGGCATGTATGGTTTTTCTCCACTTTCCTAACTCTCCTTGGGTGCAGAAACAAACAAACCTACCTCTCTCATATAACACAAACCATTTCGTGATTACAGATTCACCAGGCAGTCCAAAGTCTTCCAACCAGTCCCATAAGCTACAAATAGTACTCAAACCTCCCATGTAACTAAAGACTAACTCTCAAGAAAGCTTAAACCCTAAAACTACCCATTCGCAAATTGAAAATGTTGCACAAAAACACCTTGTGAAAGAAAGTTTTTTTCCAAAAGAGATAAGAAGAAGGCACTAAGAATCCAAACACGATTAGCCAAAACATTCAGGGGAAGTAACAAAACACCCCAGGACTCACTCCCTCACTCAGGAATCCGGAAATGCATAACACACGAAGATGAATAAGAGATACCTGGAAGGAGTGAGGGCCGGAGAAGCCCAGGGAGACGAAGGCTGACGAAAGCCTGCAGTGGAGGAGGAGATTGCACCAACAGGTGTTGCTGCTGCTGCTGCTGCTGCTGCTGCTACCGTTCCATCCCCAGTTGCTGTTGCTGCTGCTTCTCGGATTCGACCGTAGCCTCCTTTGGCACGGCCTGGAGTGAACATAGTTGCTGAAGATTTGACGATTCAAAGCATCCGATCACGCAGCCAAAATGCAAGCGTTTTGCAAGAACCAAAATGGTGAGGAAAAAGCACGGGTCACAAATTAGGGCATTTGGTTGAGTGTGAAGGGCTTGACACGAGAAAAGAGAAGGGAGAGGAAATTTAGGGTTTAGTAGTTCGTACTGGGTATGGAGGGAAACTGACTGAAGTAAGGATAATAGCAGGTCCACGCCCTTTGGCCTGCACATTGCAACATTAAAGCATGCCCAATGGCAGCAATAAATTGGCCTTTTTGGATGAAGATTGTTTTTTCTTTGGGCTGGTGAAAATGCACATGGTTCGCAGTGTCTTGCAAAAGCACCTGTTGTTGCAGGAAATGACTGTTTCTCAGCAATAAATGACTGACTGTTTCTTCATGGCCAACTGCAAGATCAGCCAACACAGTTGCTGCTGAGAGTTATACAGTCTCTCTTCTTCGCTTGTGCAATCCATCTTTTCAAGTTCATGGGTGTGGATGGGTGGGGGAGAAGAGAAATTAAAGAGTGCCTACTGGATGTGCTACATACTCATACATGGTTGCCCCTGGGCATTGCTTTTAGTGTGTTGCCCTTCTTCCGGTACCTTGTATTAGTTGGAAGAGCAGAACTTTAGGGCAAAGGATATGAAATAGTGTGGAGAACTATTGGGAACTTGTTGAAGATTGCATCAGGAACTTGTGGACCATGTTGGG
>Ga0209208_10007481_pt1 | contig 14770 bp, 15 predicted proteins | sample S1TSphfallax_3_FD_187694 | JGI IMG/M metagenome (GOLD analysis project Ga0209208, IMG submission 187694) | Host-associated microbial communities from peat moss isolated from Minnesota, USA - S1T2_Fd - Sphagnum fallax MG (SPAdes) (version 2) | ecosystem: Host-associated > Plants > Peat moss >...
CGTCGCGCGCAGACTGCAACGCCTGTCGAAGGGTCATGCCGCCCGGCAGCACGGCGTCGCCAGCGTCGCCGAGCACATGCTCCGCGCCATCAATAGCCAGCTCAGCTGCGCGTTCCACGTCCCAACGAGTCGCCGCGACGATCTGGGCGTGTTCGACCACGAACACCTTGCCCTCGTCTGGCATCGCGAGCTCGGAGCTCGACGCCGATGGTTCTGACGCTTCGGCCGATCGGGCTACGAAGATGCGTTCTCCGAGTCGCTCCACGAGTGCCTGCGGGCTGAGCAGCTCGTGGCGTCCCCCGTCCTCGATCGCACTCGACGGCAGCTCCATGTCAGCATCGGCCGGCCACTGGGACTGCGTCGTGCCAGCGTGCTCGACGCCTTGCGCGTCAAGGACGAGGTAAAGGTTTTCGGTCATCGGTCGGGAAGGCGGGATTCGAACCCGCGACCTCAGCGTCCCGAACGCTGCGCGCTAACCAAGCTGCGCTACTTCCCGTCGGTGCCCCGTACCACCGACGCACCAGGACCAACAGTAGCCGATCGAGCTTCGACGACGACCTTGGCGACACGCCGACGATCCATCCTGGTGACGCGAAAGCGCCAGTCTCCGAGATCGAAGATCTCGCCCTCAAGCGGTATATGCCCGAACGCATCGAACAGGAAGCCACCGAGCGTCACGTACTCACCGTCGGGTACGGGCGCTCCGATGGTGTCACGCACCTCGTTGACGGCGCACGACCCGTCGACGAGGAAGCGGGTCGTGTCGATGCGAACCACTTCAGGGCTCACGTCGCGGTCGAACTCGTCGTGGAGATCACCGACGAGCTCGCTGACGAGGTCCTTCATGGTCAGCACGCCCGCAAAGCCGCCGTGCTCATCGACAACGACAGCGAAACCCTTCCGGCGCTGTCGCATGTCGGCGAGAATCTCGATTGCCGACCTCGACTCGGGAACGACGTAGGGTTCGCGCAAGCGCCCCGTGACGTCGAGCGCGTCGAGTCCCGGATCGCTGTCCTCGGCGGCAGGTGCCTGGAGCGGACCGGGCGATCGACCGACCGTCGCATCGAGGTGGAACAGGTCTTTGACGAAGAGCACGCCGACGAGGTGGTCGAGGTCTTCCTCGTACACGGGAAAGTGGCTGTGCCCAGATCGACGCACGGCCCGAGCTGCATCTCCGAACAGCACGGGCGCAGGGATGGCGTCCACGTCCACTCGAGGCGTCATGAGATCACGGGCTGACGCCTCCCGAAGCGACGCAAAGCCCGCGGTGATGCGCAGTTCTTGAGGGGAGGGAGGCGGCTGCGGTGGCGATGGTGGCTCGCGGTGGAACAACCTGGCGAGCTTCGCCGCGACCCCGGGCTTGCCAGGTGTTTCGGGGTTCGGATGCCCCGGTGTCAGCTGGCCCTGTGTCAGTCGGTCGCTGCGATCGAGAGCGGCCGGTAGGAGTCGTCGTGGAATGTGCCGCCGTCGAGCAACGCCTCGACGGCTCGCCGAAGACGAATGGGATCGAGTGGCTTGACGAGGTAGCCCTCCGCAGCCGAGCGCTTGGCGAGGAAGACGTCGGCTCGTCGGTCGAGCAGGATGAGCACGGGTACGTGGGGAAGACGCCCTCCCGACTCCTCAAGCTTGAGGTCGAGAGCTATCGCAATACCGCCCATGCTCTGCACCTGGCAGTCGGTGATGACGAGGTCCGGAGGGTCCATCCGGACGCGCTGGCGGACCAGACCGCCGGCACGAAGCTCGATGATCTCGTTTTCACTGTCGTCGACAACCGCCTCGACCTCGGAGAGCACCGATGTTGCGTCACTGACGATCACGACCTTGGCCACCCGCCTACGGTAGCGCCCCTCCGACGATGTGGCGAGCTATGAGCGTGAGTCCGTCCAGGTCGTGCACGTCGTTGTCGAGGAACGGCACGGTGATGACTGGCGCAGGTGCAGCCGCAACGACGAGTGACTCGAGGTAGTCCGACTCCCTCCTTACGACAGCGGACATCTCTGCAAGGTTCGCATTAAGCGCCGCCCAGGCACCATCGCCGGTCACAGATTCGTCCACCGGCGCTCCGAAGTCAGGATGCACTCGGTTGACGACGAGGGCATCGAGGCCGTGGCCAGCCTCGCGCAGCTTTTCCGTGAAGAACGTTGCTTCGTCGATGGAGTCTCTCCGGGGCGCTGCGACCACGACGAACCCCGTACCGGGATCGGCGAGCAGACGTTGCACGCGCCCTGCTCGATCCCGGAACCCTTCTTCCATCCCGTCAAAAGCCTGGAAGAACGTCACGGTGTCTTCGACGATCTCAGCTCCGGCCACCTTGCCGATCGTCCGGAGCACCATCTGCCCGGCGAGGCTCATGGCCTTCAGATACGCGCGTCCAGGTGTGAGAAGGGTGCGAAAGATCCGATTGTCGAGCAGTCCGGTGAGTCGGTTCGGTGCGTCGAGGAAGTCCAGGGCATTGTGCGTGGGCGGGGTGTCGACCACGACAAGGTCGTAGAGGCCGCTCTCGTCGAGCTCGAAGAGCTTCTCGGTCGCCATGTACTCCTGTGTCCCCGAGAGCGCGGTGACCAGGTTCTTGTACAGCCGGTTGTCGAGAATCCTCTCGGCTTGCTCGGCGTCGCTGGCGTATCGCTGAACGAGGTCGTCGAACGTCCCACGTGCATCGAGCATGACCGCGTACAGCTCGCCGCTCCACGGTCCCTCGATCCGGTGCGGGGCGTTCGACACGTCTACCGCACCGAGCGCGTCCGCAAGTCGTCGAGCAGGATCGATCGTGACCACGCACGCCCGCCGCCCCGCTAGCGCTGCTTCTAGCGCAAGTGCCGCAGAGGTCGTTGTCTTGCCGACCCCCCCGGACCCACAACAGACGAGCACGCTGCGGTCGTGCAGCGTGGACGCAAAGCTCGATCGAGCATCGCCGCTGCTCACGGCAACTTCTCGACGCCGGAGGTGAGCGCCCCCGCAAGCTGGCCGATTTCTGCTGGCCCTACGGAGGCGGTGAACAGGTAGGGCAAGACGATCTGAGGCAACGGTAGCGCCGACGCAAGGCGGTCGATCTGGTGTGCCTGAACCTGCTGGCGCCTGAGGCGAAACGCAGCAGCAGCTCCAAGACGAGCGGCATCTTTTGCATCGGGGATGGTGGCCCCCGCAACGCGCGCAGCTGAGGTCGGATCCTGGTCCAGCCCCTCGAGTGCCGGATAGCAGCCGTTCACGACGACCGGGCCCAAGCTCATACCCACCTCGTCCTCCAGGCGATAGGCGGTCTCGACGACCTCGTTCACCGGGGTCTCCTCGGGCGACGTGACGAGCATCACCTGGCAACGCTTCGGGTCCGCCAGCATCTCGACCACCTGCTCAGCCTGGGCGCGCAGCGGTCCGCCGCGAGCGGCGTCAGCCAGTCCCTTTGAGCTCGTGAGAAACGTCACGGCGTGTCCGGTGGCCGGAGCGTCGAGCACGATGAGCTGAGCGGTCTTACCCTTCTCGATCTGCTTCAGTCGAGCGAGCACCAGCATTTCGCTGACACCGGGAATTGCCGTCGAGATGACGTCGAGCGTGCCGGACTGGACAAGACGACGAGACACCCGCCCCAACCCGTGGTCGGCGAGGTACTCCGTGAGCGCCGCATCGGGGGTGAGCGCCCGAGCCCGGACCCGGCCCGGGCTTTCGAGAAGCACGATCTCGTCGTAGCCGAACGCTTCTTTCCTGCCGAACAACGCCGGAATCCCGCCACTTTGGTCCAAGGCGACGAGCAGGACATCCAGCCCTACAACAGCAGCAGCGCGAGCGAGTGCCGACGCGACCGTCGTCTTGCCGACGCCGCCTTTGCCCACCACGATCACGATGCTGCTCTGTCCGCAGAAGTCGGAGAAGTCCATCCGCGCCGACACTATCGGCCGACCCGGGACGCTCACTCTCACCGCAGGACGGCTCCGGTGTCACGCGATCGCAATACACCCGTCCCCGCCTGGTCATATACAGAATCTCCCCTTGTCACAGCGGTCGTTTGGGCGGTAGCTTCGCAATCGGCTTGGTGCTCGTGCGAGGTGGCGAACCCCGCAGCGAACACGGCCGTCGGCGAGTTCCAAGGGGCGAGGAGGGGGTCGTGGTCGCAATGCGATCCGACGACGAGGCGTGGTACGCGAAGGCATCCTGTCGTGGTCCTCAGGCGGCGGTGTTCTTCCCACCCACCAATGTCGAGCGCAAAGACGAACGCCAAGACCGGGAACAGGCCGCCAAGGCCATCTGCGCCACATGCCCGGTCAAAGGTGCATGTCTCGATTACGCCATCAGGATCCGTGAGCCCCACGGCATCTGGGGCGGGTTGAACGAGTACGAGCGCAAGCAGCTCCTCGACCGACGGGCCGGCTGAGACCTGGCTCTCGGCTCGGGTCCTCGCACGTGGCCGGTGGGCCAGCCAGTGCGCCGGGCCAGCCAGTGCGCCGCGCCAGCCAGTGCGCTCGTCAGCCTGCTGAGCGGTCGAGCGCGGCCTCGACATGTGCCAGGAGGCGTGCGCTGCACCCTTGCATCGCAACCACGGGTGCGATCTCGGTAACAATTTTCGAGGCGAGAGCAGCAAAGACGTCGGCAACGGGACTCGATGGCTCGATGGCTGCGGGGCGACCAGCATCGCCACCCGACGCGACGGTCGGATCGAGCGGCACGCTGCCAATTAAGGGGACGCCGATCTCCTCAGCGAGTCGTTGCCCACCTCCACTGCCAAACAACGCATAGCTCGTGCCGTGATCGCACGTGAAGCTCGACATGTTCTCGATGACCCCGGCGACGCGCAGGTTGCCCTTTCGGGCCATGTCGGCAGCCCGCCCCGCGACCTTCTGCGCCGCCAGGGCGGGTGTCGTCACGACGACGAGCTCAGCTCTCGGCAACATCCTGGCCAAGCCCATCTGCACGTCACCTGTGCCGGGCGGCATGTCCACGATCAGGTAGTCGAGATCGCCCCACGACACGTCTTCGAGGAAGTGCTGGAGCGCTCGGTTGAGCATCAGTCCCCGCCACATGATGGCGTCGTCCTCACCGGAGAGAAAGCCCATCGAGACGACCTTGAGACGACCAGTGCCTACGGTTCGCTCCATCGGCAAGATGCGCTTGGCGCGCACACCGAGCGCCCCTTGCATCCCGAGCATGCGTGGCACCGAGAAGCCCCAGATGTCGGCATCGAGCAACCCGACACTGAGGCCGCGAGCAGCGAGGGCCATGGCCAGGTTGACCGAGACCGACGATTTACCAACGCCGCCTTTGCCCGAGACGATCGCAAGCACCCGTGCGCTGTCGGGCACGTCGACGTGAACGGCCTGCTTTTGGGCGGCGCGTCGCGCACGGGCCATCAGTGCGGAACGCTCGCTCGCGTCCATCACACCGATCCGTAGGTCGACGTCGACGACCCCGGGCAGCGTCGCCACCCGTCCCGCCACGTCGTCGCGGATCTGTCCTCGAAGTGGACAGGATGCCACCGTGAGTGCCACCTCGAGTCGAACGGTGCTGCCGTCGACGACGACGTCTCGGATCATTCCGAGCTCGACGACGCTCTCGTGGAGCTCGGGATCGACGACGCCACGAAGCGCGTCGAGCACGTCGTCGGCGGTGACGGGAGTGTTCATCCCTGCAGATTCTACTGGCGACGACCGCGATCACCTGCGACGACGGCTTGTTAGGATGCGATTCGAGAAGAGGTCTCGTGACAAGTTGTCGAGGAGGGTCGTACCTTGAGTATCGCTACCAGTTCCGTCCAGATCGGTCGTCGTCCGAGCCCGGTGACATTGACCGACACCGCGGTGCGCAAGGTGACCGAGCTGCTCGCCGAAGAGCCGGGTAGCGAAGGTCTGGCGCTGCGCGTGGCCGTGCGTCCTGGCGGCTGCTCGGGGTACAGCTACGACATGTTCTTCGACGCCGACATTGCCGATGACGACATCGTCAGGTCATTCGACGACGTCAAGGTGGTCATCGATCCCGAGAGTGCTGACCTCATCAAAGGGGCGACACTGGATTACCGCGATGGGCTGCAGGGCGCCGGGTTTCACATCACGAACCCCAATGCCACCCGCACCTGCGGCTGTGGATCATCGTTCAGCTGATCCGAATCGACTCGAGACCACCGGTGTCCCGAGCGGACGATCTGGGCGACACCGTGTGGATCCCTGAGACGACTGGTGCGCCGTGGCACAGCCTCCTGTAGGCCCGTACACGCCGGTTGTGCGCGCTGGTGACCTGCTTGTGTGCTCAGGTCAGATCGGAGCCAGCGGCGGGGTGCTCGCGGTCGGAGTCGCAGCCCAAGTGCGCCAGGCGGTGGAGAACATCGCTGCGCTTCTGGCGATGGAGGGCGCAGTGCTCGCGGACGTCGTGAAGACGACGGTCTTTCTCGTCGACATGGGTGAGTACGCCACCATGAACGGCGCCTACACGGCGGCTTTCGGGGATCACCGCCCTGCCAGGACTGCCGTTGCCGTTCGAGAGCTGCCGCTTGGTGCCGAGGTGGAGATCGAGGCCTGGGCGTACCGGCCAGCTCCGTGACGTCCACGTGGGTGACGTCCAAGCGCCCCATCACCGAGCGCCCGTTACCAAGCGCCACATCACCAAGCAGCCCATGACCAGGCGTCCCATCCCCAAGCGGACCATCGTTGTCGCCGTGCTTTCGAGCTTGGTGCTCGCTGCGTGCGGCTCGACGAAGTCCGCAACTCCTGCGAGCACCACGTCGACACTGCCGCCACTTCCTCCCGAGGTCGTGGCGTACGTCACCGAGATCGGAACCTCCGCGCAGCTCGGTCTTGGTGACACGGTTGTCCCGGTTGACGTGACCCTGGGCTCGGGGGCCGGTCCTGCTGCACCCATCAAGGTCGGCAACTTTCCCGACGCCATCGCCGTTGCACCGGACAAGCGCTTCGCCTATGTGACGAACTACGCGTCGAACTCCGTGACCCCGATCGACCTTGCGACGGATCGTGCGGAGAAGCCGATTGCGGCGGGACCAGGACCGGCGGGAATCGCCATTGCGCCAAACGGACGTACGGCCTACGTCACTGACGCCGGGTCTACCCCGATCGGTCACGAGGTCACGCCGATCGATCTCACGACGGACAAGCCCGAGTCGCCAATCACCGTCGGTGCCGGTCCACAAGGCATTGCGATCACCCCTGACGGCACCACCGCCTACGTTGCCGACGCTGGTGCCATTGTGAGTGGACAGACAGGCACCATCGGCGACACCGTGACGCCCATTGACCTTGCGACTTCTTCGACGCAGAGCCCGATAGCGGTTGGCAATGCGCCGACCGCCGTGGCCGTCTCGCCTGACGGTTCGACGGTCCTCGTGGCGAACTCGAACTCCGACAGCATCACCCCGATCTCGGTCGTCTCGGGTACTCCTGGGACGTCGATCGCGGTCGCAGGGGCGCCTCAGGCCCTCGCTTTTGCGGCGAGTGACAGCGCCACGGCCTATGTCGTCTCGGCACCGTCCGGTGTCGCTCCGGGGAACGACCTCGCGCCGATCGACGTGGCGACCGGGGCCGTCGGTACGGTGACCCCGCTCTGCAAGAGCCCCGAAGGCATCGCCGTCACGGGTAGCACCGGGTGGGTGACCTGCTTTGGTCAGGGCTCGATCATTCCGGTCAACTTGAAGACCGGAAAGCTCGGCACGGCGGTGAGCGTGCCCGGCGGTCCCTACGCCATTGCCTTGGCGACACGACCCCAGGGCGCTGCCCCAGCGGCGAGCTGAGGGAGCTGGTCGACCTGAGCATCGAGGCGCAGGTGCCCGCATCCGCCGCAGGTCCGAGTTTCATCGTCTGTGGAGCGCGTAGTGGGTCGACCGTGCTCCGATGGCTCGTGGACGCCCACCCAGAGATTGCGTGTCCAGCGGAAACCGACATCGCGGTCCTGCTCAACCTCTATGTGCGCTCGGCATCGACGCTCGTCGGGCGTGACCTCGAGGGCCGAGATCACCCGATTGCTCGCGGTCGAACCATGGCCGACGACCTCATGGCCACCTGCTTGCACGGGACGGGCAAGTCACGCTGGTGCGACAAATCGCTGTCAAACGTCTTCCATCTCGACTTGCTCTCCACGACCTGGCCCGATGCGCGATTCCTCCTGCTGCATCGACACTGCATGGACTTCGTAGCCTCGGCGCTGGAGGCCTCGCCATGGGGGCTCACGGACTATGGCTTCGCACAGGTCGCGCAGATGCTGCCGACCGATCCCGTCGGTGCGCTCGCTGCCTACTGGGTGGACCGCACGTCGAGGATGCTCGATTTCGAGCACCGCTTACCCGAGCGAGGTCTTCGGGTGCGCTACGAGGACCTCGTCACACGCGCGGACGAGGTGATGGGAGAGGTGTGGGCGCTCCTCGGCGTCGAGCCGATCGCCGACGTCGCTCGGGAAGCCTTTGCCTCGCCACACTCGACGATCGGTCCTGCGGACTACAAGGTCTGGTACACCGATGCCCTCCATGCAGATTCGATTGGCAGCGGCGCACGTATCCCGCCTGAGCGCGTTGCCGGTCCGCTGCGCGAGACGGTCAACGGCCTGCTTGGCCAGCTCGGGTACCCGCTCGTCGACGACGCATGGGGAAGCGGCGCGGGGACGGTCACCAAGCTCGGCTCAGGACGAATCGCACACGACGCGACGACCGCCGAGGTGCGCATACTCCGTGGTCACGACGTGCGCTGGCGCGGCGTGGTGGACATGGAAACGGGCGCCTGGAGCGAGCCTGAGCCCCGCACGGCGACGTCCGAGCTTGTCGTTGTCGTCGAGACGGACATCCTCGAAGCGGTCTGCAAAGGCGCGCACAATATCGGTGCGGCGATGCGAGCACGCTCGATCCGCACCTACGGACCGCTACTGGCAGGCTTCGACGATGAATGGCGCATCCTCGACCGGTTGACGACGCACCTCGCGACCAAGGCTCGCGAGGTCGGCCTGGTCTGAGCGGGCAGATACTGCGCTCAGGGCGCCCAACGTGCCCGGCCAAAGCGGTAGCCCACGCTTCGCACCGTCTCGATGAGATGCGCGTGCTCTTCCCCGAGCTTGGCCCGAAGGCGCCGGATATGCACGTCGACCGTACGCGCGCCGCCGAAGTACTCATAGCCCCAGACTCGGGACAACAGCACTTCACGAGTAAAGACCTTGCCGGGGTGCGCAGCGAGGAAGCGGAGTAGCTCGTACTCCATGAAGGTGAGATCGAGGGGTCGCCCGGAGACGACTGCTTGGTAGGTCTCGAGGTTGAGTGCAAGTGGCCCGTAGGCGATGACGTCATGGCGCTTGCCCCTGCCTGTGCGCCAGAGCAGATGGCCAAGGCGAGCTTCGATCTCCTCGGGCATTGCTCGAGCGAGCGTGAAGTCGTCGAAGAGATCCTCGCGAAGCTCCAGCTCGGCGAGCTGGTGGGCTTCCACGATGAGCAGGAGGGGAGTGAGTGGTGTCTCGCGCTTGCGCACGGTCCGGCACAACCCGAAGGCTCCGTCGGGGTCCTCAACAGCGGAAATGATGGCGCCTGTCCATCCGTCCTCGGGCTCAGCGCGCCGCGCGGCTTCGGCGTCGCCCACCGCCGTCCAGGGGTAGCCGGCCATGTCGAGCGCCTTGGCGAGCGGTGGGGGCGGTGGGTCGGGGTAACACAGCAAGGGCTCCATCGTCTAGAGCGCCGGGAGGTAGCGGGTCAGCTCGTAGGGCGTGACCTCTCGGCTGTAGTCCTCCCATTCGGTGCGCTTGTTCCGTAAGAACCACTCGAAGACGTGTTCACCGAGGGTCTCGGCGACAAGCTCGGAGCGCTCCATGGCAGCGAGCGCCGCGTCGAGGTTCTTCGGGAGCGGCTTGATCCCCGCCTTGGCCAGCTCTCGTGGCGTCATGAGAAACAGATTCGTGTCCGCTTCTGCAGGTAGCTCGTACTGCTTCTCAATGCCACGCAGCCCGGCTGCCAGGATCACCGCGAAGGCGAGGTAAGGGTTGCACGCCGGATCGGGCGAACGAAACTCGATCCGCGTCGAGTCGGTCTTGCCCCGTTTCACGATCGGCACGCGCACGAGCGCTGACCGATTGTTGTACGCCCACGAGACGTTCACGGGGGCTTCGTAGCCCGACACGAGACGCTTGTAGGAGTTGACCCACTGGTTCGTCACCGCAGTGATCTCTGCTGCGTGCTCGAGCAGGCCGGCAATGAACTGGCGTCCGACGAGCGACAGTCCTCGCTCGTCGCCGGGATCGTGGAAGGCGTTCACCCCGTTCGAAAAGAGGGAAAAATGGGTGTGCATCCCTGAACCTTGCACGCCGGCCAGTGGCTTTGGCATGAAGGTTGCATACGCTCCGCGCTCTTTTGCGATCTGCTTCACGACCAGCCTGACCGTCATGATCGTGTCCGCCATCGTGAGCGCGTCGGTGTAGCGAAGGTCGATCTCGTGCTGGCTCGGAGCATCCTCGTGCTGAGCGTATTCGACAGGGATGCCCATCTCTTCGAGGGTCAACACGGTCCGCTTGCGCAGATCAGTCGTCAGGTCCGCCACCGTGAGCTCGAAGTACGAGCCAGCATCGAGTGTGCGCGGGGTGCCTGTCGTCTCGCTTCCGGCAAAGTAGAAGTATTCGAGCTCGGGTGCTGCGAAGAAGCTGAAGTTTCGCTCGTGCGCGCGCTCGAGCGCTCGTCGCAGCACACGGCGTGGGTCACCGTCGAAGGGTGAGCCATCGAGGTTCGAGATGTCGCAGAACATGCGCGCCACGGTGTCCTCGGGACCGGTGCGGAAGGGCAGGATTTGGAAGGTCTTCGGGTCGGGGTGGGCTATGACGTCGCTTTCTTGGACCCTCGAGAAACCATCGATCGACGAGCCGTCGAAGGTCATCCCTTCTTCAAGGGCGTTCTCCAGCTCGGCAGGGGTGATGGAAAAGGTCTTCGCAGTGCCCAGCACATCGGTGAACCAGAACTGGACGAAGCGGACACCCCGCTCCTCGACGGTCCGCAGCACGTACTCACGCTGGCTTTGCACTGCACGTCCTCCCGGGTTCCGCTGGCGGCTCCGAACACATCTGTACGCCGCCAAGCACCTCTTAAGTGTCGCAGGGCGTCCGCACCATAGCCAGCCTGGAACCTCGGGGCCATCTCGGTCGGTCAGTGGCGAGCATCGCCAGTACGATCGGACTGGTGAGCAGCGTGCGTGTCGGACTCTGCCAGCTGAACCCGGTTGTCGGCGACATCGAGGGAAATACCGCCCGTGCGCTCGAAGCGATCCGAGTCATGGAAGCCTCTGGAGCCGATCTCGCCGTCTTCCCCGAGCTCTTCCTGACGGGCTATCCACCCGAAGACCTGCTCCTCAAGCCCTCGTTCATCACCGCCGGCACTCAGGCGCTGCATAGCGTGGCCTCGGCCAGCAGCTCGTGCGCCATCGTGATCGGCTTCGTCGACCAGGGACAGGATCTCTACAACGCAGCTGCGATCTGTGCCGGGGGAAAAGTGCACGGTATCTGGCGAAAGGAGCTCCTGCCGAACTACGGCGTGTTCGACGAGCGCAGGTGGTTCGCCCCCGGTGCGGGCGACACCCCACTGTTCCTCGTGGGCGGCGTGGCCACGGGCATCTCGATCTGCGAAGACGCGTGGTCGCCCCATGGCCCGATGTCTCGCCAGGCAGCAGGCGGTGCCGAGCTGCTCGTCAGCTTGAACGCTTCGCCGTATCGCCGTGGAGTCCTCGACGTCCGGTCCCGCATGCTGGCGACGCGTGCAGAGGACGCGAGCTGCCCGCTCGTCTACGTGAACCTTGTCGGGGGCCAGGACGAGCTCGTCTTCGACGGGGCGTCAATGGTGTTCGACGCTAACGGCGATCTGCTGGCGCGCGCGGCGCAGTTCGAGGAGGAGATCGTCTTCTGTGACGTGCCGGTCCGAGCGGTCTATCGCAAGCGAATTTTGGACCCTCGGGGTCGTAGCTCGATGCCGAGGGTCCCACCTATGGCCGTCCAGATGGTGACGGAAGCTCGCATCTTCCCCGAAGGCGAGGTTCACCCCACAGCCAGCGCACCGAACAGGGCGCTTCGTCTCGACCCGGTGGCTGAGGTCGATGCTGCACTGGTGCTCGGGACGCGTGACTACGTCACGAAGAACGGCTTTCGCGACGTCGTCGTCGGCCTCTCGGGGGGTATTGATTCTGCGCTCGTCGCAGCGATCGCCGTCGACGCACTCGGTCCTGAGCGGGTCCACGCCGTCGCTATGCCATCGCGGTTCTCGTCTCAAGGCTCACTCGACGACGCCGAAGCACTTGCTGCCAATCTCGGCATCGACATCCAAGTGCTCCCCATCGAACAGCCGCACGCCGCCTATCTGGAGCTCCTTGCACCAGCCTTTGGAAACCGTCCTTCGGATCTTGCCGAGGAGAACATCCAGGCGCGCGTGCGTGGGACCTTGCTGATGGCACTGTCGAACAAGCTGGGCTGGCTCGTGCTCACCACGGGGAACAAGAGCGAGATGGCCGTCGGCTACGCCACGCTCTACGGGGACATGGCTGGCGGGTTCGCCGTGATCAAAGACGTCCCGAAGACGCTCGTCTACGAGCTGTGTGAGCATCGCAACCGAGTGGCTGGCGCCGCCGTGATCCCTCGCGCCATCCTCGACAAGGCGCCATCTGCGGAGCTGCGGAGCGATCAGCGAGATATCGACTCTCTGCCGCCCTATGACGTGCTCGACCCGATTCTCGAAGGCTACGTCGAGGATGATCTCTCGCTGGAGGAGCTCGTGGAACAGGGCTTCGACCCAGTCATTGTCGGCCAGGTGGCGCAGCTGGTCGACAGGTCGGAGTACAAGCGTCGCCAGGCCCCTCCCGGCGTCCGTGTGACAAGCCGAGCATTTGGAAAGGACCGCCGGATGCCGCTCACGAACGCGTTCCGTCCGGCACGGCCGTCGTGAAAGCCCTTCAGCGCGAGCCCGGCGTGTGCACACATCGACCGGAGCGGTCGTCGTGAAGCCGAGGACAGGGAGACCGCTCACCTTGCACGAGAGCGCAGCGCGGCTCGGTCACTACCGCTACGTCGAGCTGCAGCTGTTCGAGTCGCTCGGTCGACGAGTCACCACGGCATCGCCCTCAGCGGCGAGTTTCTTCTCGGGAGCGAGCATGGCTCATGGATGGCGGGCGTCGCTTGTCGAGTGTCGTCTCCCGGTGTCTGTCGGTCTGCCGACGCCGGAGGTGCTCACCGTGCCCCACTCAGATGCACTCTCGGAGGTCTTCGACGCCGTCACCGGCGGTAGTGACGCCGAGGTGCTCGACGGATTGCTGGGGTCGCTCTATCCCGCGATGGCGGCAGGCTATGCCGATCACCTGGCGATCTGCTCGCCAGCATCGGACCCACCAATTGCACGTCTCCTGGGGCGTCTCGCCAGCGACCTCGACGGCCTTCGGCGGGAGGCTGGGACTCTTGCCGGCAGCCTCGTAACTCGCGCCAGCAACCGTCGTCCTATGGTCGACGACGTGCTCGTACGTGTCGATGGACCCTTTGGAAGCCTTCTTGTAACGAGGTAGTGATCTACCCCCTTGACGAGGTCGGTACACTGGGTCGAGTAGTCACGACATTCCACCGCCACGGTGGGTCGAGCTGCCGTTGCCGCAAGGGCGCCGAGGTGCTGAGGCACTCGTGGCCGAGCGAGCAGACTGAAGCGCCCCACACCGAGAGCACGGAGGACGTACGCGTTGGCCAAGGAGCGAGTCGAGCGGGACGAGGAAGACCTCGTACGGCTGTATCTGACCGATATCGGGCAGTACCCGTTGCTCACCAAGGACGACGAGGTTCGCCTTGCCCAGGCCATCGAGGGTCGGACCCAGGCGGAAGAGGACCTCGCGAAGGCCGGCAAGGAGCTCACTCCGACTCGTCGGCGTGAGCTGAAGCGGATCATTCGCCAAGGTGACGAGGCTCAGCGGACCTTCGTCCAGTCGAACCTGCGTCTCGTGGTGTCGATCGCAAAGAAGTACCAGGCGTCCGGGCTGCCGCTGCTGGACTTGATCCAGGAAGGCAACCTCGGCCTGATGCACGCTGTCGAGAAGTTCGACTGGCGCAAGGGCTTCAAGTTCTCCACCTATGCGACCTGGTGGATCCGCCAGGCAATCACGCGAGGCATCGCGAACACCGGTCGCACGATCCGCCTCCCCGTGCACGCCGGCGACACGCTCGCCCGCGTGCAAAAGGCTCAGGCACGCCTTGAGCTCAAGTTTGGTCGGCCCGCGACGCTCGCCGAGCTGGGCGCAGAGGTCGAGCTTCCCGAGGACAAGCTGATCGAGGCTCTGCGCTTTCGTGCCGAGCCGCTTTCGCTGTCCGAGCCGCTACGTGAGGATGGGGACGCGGAGCTGGGCGACGTGGTCGAAGACCGCTCTGCCGAGTCGCCGTTCGAGATGGCGGCGACTGCACTGCTTCCCATCGAGATCAACCGGCTCCTTGCACCGCTCGACGAGCGGGAGCGTGAGATCCTGCGTCTGCGGTTCGGGCTCGACCGAGGTGAGCCTCGGACGCTCGAGGAAGTCGGCGAGCACTTCAACCTGACGCGTGAGCGCATCCGTCAGATCGAAGCCCGAGCGATGTCCAAGCTTCGCCACCCGTCCAGCGACACCGGCGCGAGGGACCTGCTTACCGTCTGACCAGCGTGCCCTGACCGAACCTGGAATTGCCAGATTTTTGTCACCGCCGTTGTCAGCGTTACTGATCGAGCTGCTTGCTGAAGCGACGGGCGACTTCACGCTCACCGTCCTCGAAAAGACGAGGCTCGTGCTAGGGAGGCAGGATGTACTTCGCTCGAACTGTTCGACGTCGTGGTCGTCGA